>Ga0209092_10005039_pt1 | contig 10771 bp, 10 predicted proteins | sample FraStrMetagenome_FD_187446 | JGI IMG/M metagenome (GOLD analysis project Ga0209092, IMG submission 187446) | Marine eukaryotic phytoplankton communities from Arctic Ocean - Fram Strait ARC3M Metagenome (SPAdes) (version 2) | ecosystem: Environmental > Aquatic > Marine > Oceanic | place: Fram... | reverse complement strand
TGAAATACAAGAAGTATATCGATTACAGGGTGTTAAAATTAACGATAAACATTTTGAAGTTGTTGTTCGTCAAATGATGCGTAAAGTCAAGATTATTGATTCTGGAGATACTCTATTTTTAGAAAACCAATTAATACATAAGATAGATTTTATTAAGGATAATGATGCTATCTATGGAATGAAAGTAATTGAAAATGCAGGAGATTCAGAAAACTTAAATGCAGGTCAGATAATTTCTGCTCGTCAATTAAGAGATGAAAATTCTTTACTAAGAAGAAATGATAAGAATTTAGTAGAAGCAAGAGATGCAAGACCAGCAACAGCAGAACAAGTGCTACAAGGTATTACAAGAGCATCTTTACAAACTAAATCATTTATATCTGCAGCATCTTTCCAAGAGACAACTAAAGTATTAAACGAAGCCGCAGTTAATGGTAAAGTAGATACCTTAGAAGGATTAAAGGAAAATGTTATTGTTGGTAAGAGAATACCGGCAGGAACAGGAATGAGAGCTTATGATAAGATTCTAGTTGGTCCAAAAGACGAAATAGAAGAAAGTTTTAAATAAACTTTTAATCTTTATAATTTTAAAAGTTGAATTGTTTACTGTAAATTAATTACACTATTCAATTCAACTTTTTTATTTTTTGTGTTCTTTTAAAAGTTACAAATTAAAAAATTACTAATTATGCAGGATAATAAAAACAAAGACGGTCAATTAAATATTGAGTTAGATCAAGAAATTGCTGAAGGGATTTACTCTAACTTGGCAATTATTAATCATTCTATGTCAGAATTTATTGTAGATTTTATAAATATTATGCCAGGAGTTCCAAAGGCGAAGGTGAAATCTAGAATTATATTAACACCACAACACGCTAAAAGATTAGCAAAAGCTTTAGCGGACAATGTTCGAAAATTTGAACAAGCTCACGGCGAAATTAAAGATTCTGAACAAGCACCTATACCTATGAATTTTGGACCAACGGGGCAAGCATAAAGTTTAGAAACTAATTAATAGTTTCTTTTTAAGTAAATAACTTTATTAAATATATAATTTTTTATTGTCCTCGTTTTTCTTCGATGGGTAAAAAAACAGGACTAATTAAGGTATAAGTCAGCGAATTTAAATGAATGAGTTCCTCATACTAAGAGTTTAAATTTCACAATACAAACGATAGTGAGTATTAAAAAAGATTCCTAATAAAAATTAAATACGTCTAGCTCTATTTAGCAGCCAAAAATCCGCTAAAACTAAAGCAGTCATAGCCTCTACAATAGGGACAGCTCTTGGAACAACACAAGGATCATGTCTTCCTTTTCCTGTGATTTCAGTTACTTCATTGTCAGCATTAATGGTTTGTTGTGAACTCATAATGGTTGCAACAGGTTTAAAAGCAACTCTAAAGTACACATCCATTCCGTTACTAATGCCTCCTTGAATTCCACCAGATAAATTTGATTGTGTAGAACCATCTTCATTAAAAATATCATTGTGTTCCGAACCTTTCATTTTAGCACCACAAAATCCACTTCCAAATTCAAAACCTTTTACAGCGTTTATAGAAAGCATCGCTTTTCCTAATTCCGCATGTAGTTTATTAAAAATTGGCTCTCCTAAACTCGCATCCATATTTTTAGCAACACAGGTAATGGTTCCGCCTATAGTATCTCCAGCTTTACGGATTTCTTGTATTTTAGAGATCATTTTTTCTGCAGTAGATGCATCAGGACAACGAACAATATTATCTTCAGTCTTAGAAAAATCTAAATCCTGATAGGGTTTGTCTATAAAAATATCTCCTACTGATGATGTAAATGCATTAATATTGATATGAGAAATTAGCTGTTTTGCCAAAGCACCAGCAACTACCCAATTTGCAGTTTCACGAGCAGAACTTCTTCCACCTCCTCTGTAATCTCTACCGCCAAATTTTTTATCATAGGTGTAATCTGCATGTGAAGGTCTATAAATATTGGTATTATGATTATAATCCTTACTTTTTTGATTTGTGTTTTTAATGATAAACCCAATGGATGTTCCCGTTGTAACTCCTTCAAAAATACCCGATAAAAATTCTACAGTATCGGGTTCTTTACGTTGGGTAACAATTTTAGATTGACCGGGTTTACGTCTGTTTAATTCTAGTTGAATTGCTTCAAAGTCTAGTTTTAATCCAGCAGGGAAACCGTCTATAATACCGCCAATAGCAGTTCCATGAGATTCTCCATACGTGGTTAGTTTCAATAAATTTCCGAAAGAATTAAAAGACATGATATAGCTAGTTAAAAAAACACTGTAAATATAGTAAAGTATCATTTATAGAGTATGGTTTTTCCGATATCTATTTTATAAAAATCACCTATAATTATTGATTATTAAGCAAATAGGAAGGTAGATTTATGATATTCTAAAAATAAAAAAAATAAACGCTTTTTTCTTTCAAAAAAATAAAAAAGCTTTCTATATTTGCATCCGAATTCAGAGAATATCTGAACAAGTCACTTGGAGAGTTGGCAGAGTGGTCGAATGCGGCAGTCTTGAAAACTGTTGACTGTAACAGGTCCAGGGGTTCGAATCCCTTACTCTCCGCAAAAACCTCATAACTTAGTTATGAGGTTTTTTTTATTACCTTTATTACATGGATTTATTTTCGACAGAAATAATCAAGAATATTTTACCTTTTGATGGGGTTTCAAATTATCACGGAGTCGTTTTAGATAAAAATCAATGTGATTTTTATTATCAAGAATTATTAACAAAGATTAATTTCAAAAATGATGAAGTAATTATTTTTGGTAAAAAGATACTGACTAAAAGAAAAGTAGCTTGGTATGGAGATTTAGAATATTCTTACACCTATTCTAAAGTTACAAAAACAGCAAATATTTGGACAAAAGAATTGTTGGAACTCAAAAAAATCGTCGAGTATAAATCTAAAGAAACCTATAATTCTTGTTTATTAAACCTATATCATTCAGGAGATGAAGGGATGGGATATCATTCTGACAATGAAAAAATGTTAAAGAAGAACGGTGCAATAGCATCACTTTCTTTAGGTGCAGAACGCAAGTTCTCTTTTAAGCATAAAGAAACCAAACAAAAAATAGATATTATTTTAGAAAGAGGAAGTTTATTGGTGATGAAAGATACAACGCAAACCAATTGGATGCATAGATTACCGCCAACCAAAAAAGTAAATTCACCAAGAATTAATTTAACTTTTAGAACTATAGAATTGTAATTGAATACTTATTTTTGCCTAAAATTATTTTCTTTTGGATACCAACAACGATAAATCAATAAATCTAAATAAGTATATAAGTTCATCTGGAGTTTGTTCTAGAAGAGAGGCTGAAAAATATATAAAAGAAGGTAGGATTACGATCAATGGAAAACCAACACAATTGGGGAATAGAGTTGGTAAAAACGATGTAGTAAAATTTGATGGGAGATTAGTTAAACCAAAGAATCAAGTATTATATATTGCTTTAAACAAACCTATTGGAATTGTTTCTACCACAGACGAAAGAGAACCAAATAATATAGTGAAACACGTAAATTACCCAGAGAGATTATTTCCCATTGGTCGTTTAGATAAACCCTCTGAGGGTTTAATTTTTCTAACAAATGATGGTGATATCGTAAATAAAATCCTTCGTGCTGGGAACAATCATGAGAAAGAATATTTTGTTTCTGTAAATAAATCAATTACACTAGATTTTATAGACAAAATGTGTAATGGAATTCCAATTTTAGGAGTTGTTACTAAAAAATGTAAAGTTGAAAAGATTAGCGATAAGGTCTTTAGAATTATTTTAACACAAGGCCTAAATCGACAAATTCGCAGAATGTGTGAATATTTAGGGTATGAGGTAACCAAATTAAAGAGAACTCGTATTATGAATGTAGAGTTGGGGTATCTTCAAACTGGAGATTGGCGGGAATTATCGGATGAAGAAATGAAGGGAATTAATAATATGATTCTAACTTCTTCTAAAACAGAAGAGGCTTCAACTATAGAAAAGAAACCAAAGAAACTAGTTTCCAAAAAGAGAGCAGCTCCCTCTAAAAATGATTTCAATAAAAAAAGCGCAACTTTTAGAAAATCTTCATCAAAAAGCTTACGAAATAATTCTAGTTCTTCTTCAAAAAAGAAACGTTGGTAATCTTTTTGATTTTTAGGGTATTCTTTTGCGAATACTCTTTAAATACTTACTCTCTTAGAAAATTATCAGAATTATAATTCCATATTTTATTATTTTTAATTATTTATTAGGAATCTAAATTATTACTCAATTCTTAAATAGTATTATATTTGTCGCCAATGAAATTCGATTTAAAAATTACCGACCCCAAAAGTCAGGCTAGAGCAGGAGTTATTACAACTGATCATGGAGAGATTGAAACACCAATTTTTATGCCTGTTGGAACCGTTGGAACTGTAAAAGGTGTTCATCAAACAGAATTAAAAAGCGAAATAAACCCTGATATTATTTTAGCAAATACCTATCATTTATTTTTAAGACCAAAAACAGAAACTTTAGAAAAAGCGGGTGGTCTTCATAAGTTTATGAATTGGGATAGAAATATCTTAACAGATTCTGGAGGTTATCAAGTATACTCCTTATCAGGACGAAGAAAGATAAATGAAGAGGGGGTAAAGTTTAAAAGTCATATTGATGGCTCTATGCATTTTTTTACACCAGAAAATGTAATGGAAACGCAACGCACAATTGGTGCTGATATTATTATGGCCTTTGATGAATGTACGCCTTATCCATGTGATTATAACTATGCAAAACGCTCTATGCATATGACACATAGGTGGCTGGATCGTTGCATAAATCATTTAGAAAAATTACCATTTAAATACGGGTATGAACAAACATTTTTCCCCATTGTTCAAGGAAGTACATACAAAGATTTAAGAAAACAATCTGCAGAATATATTGCAAATGCTGGCGCACAAGGAAACGCAATTGGTGGACTTTCTGTAGGAGAACCAGCAGAAGAATTATATGCGATGACAGAAGTTGTTACTGCAATTTTGCCAGAAGATAAACCACGTTATTTAATGGGTGTTGGAACACCTATTAATATTCTTGAAAATATTGCATTAGGTATCGATATGTTTGACTGTGTAATGCCTACAAGAAATGCTAGAAATGGAATGTTATTTACAGCACATGGAACCATCAATATTAAAAATAAAAAGTGGGAAAATGATTTCTCAGCAATAGATGAGATGGATATTACGTATGTTGATACTATGTATTCTAAAGCTTATTTACGCCATCTTTTTGCAGCAAAAGAAATGTTAGGGAAACAGATTGCTTCAATCCACAATCTTGGATTTTATCTTTGGCTAACAAGAGAAGCAAGAAAGCATATTTTGGCAGGAGATTTTAGAGATTGGAAAGACAAGATGGTGAAACAAATGGATAAACGTTTATAAAGCTTAAAGTATAAACAAAATAAAGCCTCGCTTTTGAAAATAATAGATTGGTATATATTAAAACGTTATTTGGTAACTTTCATGTTTACCCTATTAATTTTGATACCTATAGCTATCGCTATTGATATTTCAGAAAAAATAGATAACTTTTTAGAACACCCTGATTTAGGCTTTTATGAAATAGTAGATGAATATTATAGAAATTTCATCATATACTATGCGAATACTTTTATGCCTTTGGCATTATTTATTGCAGTAATTCTATTTACTTCAAAACTCTCAAATAACACAGAAATTATTGCCATAACGAATGCTAAAGTTTCTTTTACACGTTTTTTGTATCCCTATTTTATTGGAGCCACGTTAGTAACGGTAATTTCTTTGGGGATGAATCATTTTGTAGTGCCCAACAGTACTAAAATAAGAGAGAAATTTGAAAACAAATACATAAGTAGTGCCAGACAGAAAAACGAATTTAAATACGTTACTAATTTTAGTTTGCAGCTTACAGATAGTACCTATGTATTTATTAGAAGTTTTAATACAGAAAGAAACTCTGGATATGACTTTACTTCAGAAACTTATGATGGCTTAGAATTAAAAACCAAGCTTTTTGCTCAAAATATAAGGTGGAATATAAAGGATAGTACGTTTACCTTATTAAATTGGAGAAAGCGTAAAGTGTATACCAATAGAGATAGTATTTTTTCTGGAAATAAATTAGATACAGCATTTACTTTTACTCCAAAAGATTTAATCTATAAATCGGCATTATCACAAGAAATGCCATCCGATGAACTTCTAAAATTCATTGCAATTTCTAAAAAAAGAGGGGTTAAAAATTTAAATGCTTATTTGGTAGAGTTTCACAAGAGAACAAGTTTGCCAATTGCGTCTTACATTCTTACCATTATAGCTGTGGCATTGTCTTTTAGAAAGAAAAGAGGAGGTGCAGGTATTAATTTAGCAATAGGGATCGGAATCATGTTTTTGTATGTTTTTTTAATGAAAATTGCAGAGGTATTGGGGGCTGTAGCCGGAGTAAATTCGTTATTATACGTTTGGATACCAAATATGTTTTTTGGTTGTTTAGCAATTTATTTATATTTCGATGGTAGAAAGTAGATTAAAAAATTATTTACTTCTTCATCTCATTGTTTTTATTTGGGGTTTTACCGCCATTTTGGGAGCTCTTATTACTCTAGATGCAATTCCTTTGGTTTGGTTTAGAATGGGATTAGCTGTTTTGTTTATTATAATTTATTTTCTGATAACAAAGAAGTCATTTAGGGTTGATAAAAAAGGAGTTTTAAAATTTATCTTCACAGGAATTATTATTGCATTGCATTGGGTATTTTTCTTTAAGGCGATAAAAGTTTCTAATGTTTCTATTGCACTGGTGACTATGAGCACTGGAGCATTTTTTACTTCTCTTATCGAACCATTTTTATTTAAAAGAAGAATAAAATCAATAGAAATCTTATTAGGCTTATTAGTTATTGCCGGTTTGTATATTATTTTTAATTTTGAAACTCAATATAAATTAGGTATTATTTATGCACTAATTTCATCTTTTTTAGGATCGCTTTTTGCTGTACTCAATGGCTTATTTATCAAAGAATACAGTGCAAATTCAATATCATTGTACCAACTTTTTTTTGGAGTACTTTTTATTACAATTTATTTATTATGTACCAATAGTTTTTCAATCGCATTTTTTCAATTGTCAAGTTCAGATTGGTTTTATTTAATTATTTTGAGTAGTATTTGTACTGCATATGCCTTTATAGCCTCTGTTAAAGTGATGGAATACTTGTCTCCCTATACGGTGATGTTAACAATCAACTTAGAACCGATTTATGCAATTATTTTAGCCTTATTTATTTTTGGAGATAAAGAAAAAATGAATCCTGAGTTTTATTATGGTGCTTTTATTGTTTTGTTTGTGGTATTATTGAACGGAATTATAAAAAATAAAGCAATTATAAAAAAGAAAATTTCAGAAAAAGCCGTTAGAAAAAAGTAACTTCTTTTTATTAAAAAAATCAAATTTTATGTTATGTTTGTTCTTACAAAGAATTAAAATCAAATCACTATACTATGGAATATTTAGATTTTGAATTGCCAATTAAAGATTTAAAAGATCAGCTAGTTAAGTGTCATGAAATTGGTGCAGATAACGAGGTAGACGTAACAGCTACATGTAAAAAAATAGAGAAAAAGTTAGAAAAAGTTAGAAAAGATATTTACAAAAACCTTACAGCTTGGCAAAGAGTTCAACTTTCTAGACATCCCAATAGGCCTTATACCTTAGATTATATCAATGCAATTTGTGGTGATACATTTATGGAGTTACATGGCGATAGAAATGTAAAAGATGATAAAGCAATGATTGGTGGTTTGGGTAAAATTGGCAATCAGTCATTCATGTTCATTGGTCAGCAGAAAGGATATAACACTAAGACGCGTCAATACAGAAATTTTGGAATGGCAAATCCAGAGGGATATAGAAAAGCATTGCGTTTAATGAAAATGGCAGAGAAATTTAAAATTCCTGTTGTTACTTTGTTAGACACACCTGGTGCTTACCCTGGTTTAGAAGCAGAAGAACGCGGACAAGGAGAAGCAATTGCAAGAAATATTCTTGAAATGACTCGTTTAAAAACACCTATCATAACGATTGTAATTGGTGAGGGAGCTTCTGGTGGAGCATTAGGCATTGGCGTAGGAGATCGCGTATATATGATGGAAAACACTTGGTATACCGTAATTTCTCCAGAATCTTGTTCTTCTATTTTATGGAGAAGTTGGGAGTACAAAGAACAAGCTGCAGAAGCATTAAAATTAACTGGAACAGATATGAAAAAGTTAAAGTTAATCGATGCAATTATTAAAGAACCGGTTGGTGGTGCTCATTCAGATAGAGAAGGAGCTTTTAAAGCTGTGCAAGATCAAATTGTTGCTGCTTTTGATCAATTAAAAGACCTAAATGATGCAGATTTAGTTTCCAAACGAATGGATAAATATGCAGATATGGGCGTTTACAAAGAGTAATTTTATAAATACATAAATCTAATGAGTTGTATTAATTGTAAACACGATTTTGAAGGTTTATTTTGTCCAACTTGTGGTGAAAAACAAGAAATTCCAAGAATTACGTTTGGTTCAACAATCTCTAGTATTTATTCTGGTTTTTTAGACATGGATAAGGGTTTTCTCTATAATCTAAAGAACTTAACAATAGCGCCAAAAGACACCATACTTCAATACATAAACGGAAAAAGAAAATACATCTTAAATCCGGTCAGTTACGCTATTATAACCATTAGTATTTATCTTTTATTAGATTCTCTTTTACCAAGAGGCTCTGGCACTAAACTTTCTAAAGTAGATCCTTTTGGAGCAGAAGAAATGGGATATAAGTTAGGGGTTTTTATTGGGGATAAAATGAAATTTTTATGGCTCACTTTAGTACTATATTTAGCGTTCTTTACAAGATTATTTTTTAGAAAATATAATTATTTTGAACACATTGCTATTAACAGTTTTATCTTAGGACATGCTACGATCATTGCTATTTTAACACGATTAATTTTCAATAGAGAGTTGATAATTTTTAATTTTATAGTCTTTTTTTACATTTCAATTTTACTATACAAAGTCTTTAAAAATCCAAAAGATCCTTTTGGAACAAAAGTATTATCTGTTTTAATTGTATTCTTTAGTTACTTACTATTTATAGGAATTCCATTTGTAATTGCTAATTTCATACTATAAAAAAACGAAGATCAAATACTATTGAACTTCGCTTTGTGATGTAATCCGTAATTTTTTCTAAAATTATATTCCCAAGGAAGTAAATAATGTTTTTAAATTTGGGTCTGAAGGTCTTGGAGCATTGGCATTTACAATATTTCCCTTTGGGTCGATTAATAAAAATCTAGGAATAGCGTTTATTTGATAGGCTCGTTGAAAAGAAAAATCTTGTCCAGACCAGAGTTGAACTCCACTCATTTGCCTTCTCTTTACAAAATCTCTCCATTTTTTTTCAGCTTTTTCCCATGAACCTCCACTTCTTACAGATTCATCTGTAGAAATACTAACAAACGTTATATTTTTTTTATGATATTGTTTTTCTAATTTTTGCAATGAAGGAATCTCTCTAATACACGGTCCGCACCAAGTAGCCCATACATCAATATACACATAGCTTCCTTTAAAAGAATCTAAAGATTTTTTACCGCCTTTAGCATCTGTATAATCTGTAAATTTTGGAGAAGGGTTCCCTTTTGCCATTACAAGATTAGTTGCATAATTGCTTTCTAGATAGGTTACTAACTGTTTTGTTTGTTGGTTAGCTAAAGAAACCAAAGAGCTGTCAATATTTTCATAGGAACCTAAAATGCTATCATATTCTTTTTTTAAACTCATAACCTTTTTTTCAAAAGCTCCTTTATCTAAATCAAGAATGTTTTGTGGATTTCCAATATTTTGACTTTTAAGTATTTGAGCTGTAATAAAGTTGCTGTTAGAAGCACCATTTCCTGTAAAATTAAAACTAGACATAAATTTATCTGCGTTTCCATTTAGAAATAAATCATAGCCGTTTTTTAAATAAATAGGTGCTTTTTTAGCAGTACTTGTTTGAAAAGTATAGATGTCAGCTTTTACAACTTTTAAAGAATCTTTAAAAGTTCCATCAGAATTAATTTTTATTTTTTTTAAAACTCCTGTTCTACCAGAAATTATAATAATAGAATCTATATTGTTTTCTAATTTTCCAGAGATAGATAAAAAATCTTTTGAATGTTCTTTATTACAAGAAGAAATAAATAGAATTGTAAAAAGTGCTAGACTTAATTTTTTCATTTTTATATTTTTAAATAATTGCAAATATATAATTTATGAATAAATAAAAATAGTTAAAATCATTTGCATATACAGAAGCGAATTTGCACTTTTGAAAAACAATTTATTCGTTTTATGAATTCTAATCATTGCATAGATGCTAAACTTTTGGATTTAACTAAAATTCGTGAGATAATTTCAATGGATAAAAAACTAGTTTTATCTGAAACTGTTATTCAAAAAATAGAAAAATGTAGAGCTTATTTAGATCAAAAAATGAAATCTATTTCGAAACCAATTTATGGAATTAATACTGGTTTTGGTGCTCTTTATAATGTGAAAATAAAAGGAGATAATTTACAAAAGCTACAAGAGAATTTAGTAATGAGCCATGCTTGTGGTACGGGAGATGAAGTACCAAAAGAAATTGTAAAATTAATGATTTTGTTTAAGATACAGGCTTT
>Ga0209092_10005038_pt1 | contig 10775 bp, 11 predicted proteins | sample FraStrMetagenome_FD_187446 | JGI IMG/M metagenome (GOLD analysis project Ga0209092, IMG submission 187446) | Marine eukaryotic phytoplankton communities from Arctic Ocean - Fram Strait ARC3M Metagenome (SPAdes) (version 2) | ecosystem: Environmental > Aquatic > Marine > Oceanic | place: Fram... | reverse complement strand
GGACTTGCTTGAAGTCAAAAGCCTCGTTGAAGTTTCCGTTGTTATCGGCGAGGCGGGTGAACGCCTTGAACGCACGGGCGACCAGAGCTTCCCGGGCACCGCCTTGGAGCATCTTTGCCATGAGGTGTGGATCTGACTTGGATGGATCAAGCGCCACGTCGAAGTCGAGGTGAAGTGTGCGTCGCAAAACCGCAGGCTCACGTAGTCTAGCGCCCCAGTCCTCTGGATCATTTGTGACCAGGATTGGGAGAGAGATTGGACGGCCGGAATAAGGGTTTTCGTTCTTCTTCTCGATATCGATGGGCTCACCTGCGACGATGGCCTTGAGCATGTCGACGTCTGCGTTTCGGTAGGCCTTGAAGTTCTCCTCGGTAGAGACGAAGAGAGCGTTATCTAGGAGCTCGTCTCGGCGACTTCCGTTGCGACCACGGCAAATGTCCAGGAACTTGCCTGAAGAGTGCGTGAAGCATTCTGTGAGGAGATTGCAGAAGGTTGACTTGCCAGACCCCGCCACGCCAGTGACGAAGACGTATTTGTGGATCTGATAATTGGGACGACCTAGAGCGTGAAAGAAGCAGAGCGCAAGAACAGCGTCGATGGCGTCAGATTCGAGGCCGTAGCGATCGAGGAACGTGTCCAGAAGCGGACAGGTAGCGTTGACGTCGATGGCGACAGGAAGAGCGCCCTTGAGGAAGATCTTCGAAGAGGCCGGAACGAGTTCGCAACGGGAGTTGAAAATGTCGCCGTTGGCGTCTTTGATGAAGCCGATTGAGCGCTGCACTCGGTTGGCGGCAAGAAACTGAACGGAGAGATTGCGCACCTGGCTGTAGAAGGTGTTCTGTCCCATGCTGTCGAGCGCTTTGCCGTGGATCCTGTAGCGAGAGTCACTGTAGACGCTCTGGACGATCTCGTAAGGAGTGAAGCGTGTCCAGGTCCCAGTGTCGCTGTTGAAGCGGTGGAGCGTCCTGGATTCGTCGATGAAGTCTGTGGTGCGGTCTAGGAAAGCGTTCACAATACCGCTGACCGTGCTCAGGCCAATTACGACGTCGCTAGGATGTTGATCTCGGCTACTCATGACAATGCCAGAGTTGTGACGAGATATGTCACGTTGAAAATGAAAACGTAAGTCAGCGCCAGGGCGATGATGCTGAGGAAAATTGAGGTGAATTCTTGTGTGGTATACATTATGTTGGCCGAGCCTATTATTTGGAGCTCTAGGGCCAATGTATAACAAGGGTGTCCCAAAATTGAGGCAAGTGTAAAACGACACTTAAACTTTACTTCAGTGTGCTTCGTCGAAGATTAAGTGGAGTTGGTGGAAATGAGCCCGGTGCGGGTTCAAGAGTTCGCCAAGAGTTCTTAGTGTTAGTTTCACCCCTTAAAAAAGAGGGGGTTTTATTCGAGGCTGATCACTTTGATCTTAGCCTTGAAAAAAACGACTTGTCTTTGCCTGGCGCAGAGATGTCCGAGCGGCGTAATGATGTTGAAAGTCCTCTCAGCGCCGTGAGTTTAGATGGCCGAAGTGCTGGAGAGGAAGAAGAAGAGAACCCCTAGTAAGGGGGGTATAGGCTAAAATCTATGCTCATTATGCTCATTTATTGAACATAGTGGCAGGTAGCAGTCAATAGATCAGCGAGTTGCAAGATGAGCATAGCTTTTTTCCATGCTCATGTATGCTCATGTATGTGCATTTAATGCTCACCTAGAACGCCTCAGAGGAGATCCATTGCGCCGTCGACCTTGTCATTCTTGACGTGAGCCGCATACCACAAAACCATCTCCGCTTTATGCCAACCGCCGATGCGCCGCACAGTGTCTACGTCAACACCCTTGCTCAAGAGATTGTACGCCGCAGCTCTCCTCGCATCGTGAGACGTGATCCCAAGATCTCGTCGACGAAGTTCCTTGTTCATACGAGTAGTCGCAGACCCCACTTGTTTCCTGTGCCAAGGGCTTGACTTCTTAGCCCGCTCTGGATACCAATTTGGAACGGCGATGAATTGGTGCTCGTCTCCATGCCGATGATTTAAGACAAGCAGCTCCTGACTCAGAGGCACGTCGTGATCGAACCCGGTTTTTGAGGAGGTCCATTTGAGCCGTGTTTGACCTTCGGCTTTGCCTGGCAATAAGAGTGCATCTGTGATACGGGCACCGCCCCCGTGGTACTGAGTCAGCCACATCGCCAGAGCCCAGTGGGGTTTGGCACGATAGCTCTCCCATACTTTAGACGCAATCTGGGGATCCAGGTCACGCTTTCTGGCTTTGCCACGTGGTATTTTAAGCTCTAGAACAGAGGTGTCGACCTCGGTCTCCCTAGACGCCCCAGATCGAGCCCAGGTCACTACAGTACGAATGCGCTTTGAGACAGTCGTTTCTGAGACCCCGTTTTCGAGCTGCCTTTGGCGTTCGTCCAGGAGATGATGTGCACGTAGATCTGCGAGATCCACGGAGGTCAATTCTGAGCCCAGGCTTCTGAAGCAAGACTCATGATATGATTTGGTAGCGAGGCTGATCGCTTTTGTTGAAGTGTATTGTCCAGCGAGTTCACTGATAGACATGGGGCGCAATTTGTGGGGCGCTACCTCGAAAAGCGACTATGTTGCTAAACGAGATCAATCCCGACGGGATCACTAGCGCCCTAGGTTTTAGTCCAATCTATAGCGTACTGGGATTCGAACACAGAGTCCCGGGATTAAAACTTGTATTGAAAGAGAAAAGCCCCGGCACCAAAGACCCTGTCACGGTGTGAAGGGTCTTTAGTTCCGAGGCTCTTATCAGTAGAGTATGCGGCTTATCCGCGCCGAGTCCGATTGATGTGCCCTCTTGCGTTCGAGAGTGCGATGTCGGATCCTGAGATGCGTCCTGTGACGACCACATTCGTTGTTCCTCCCCCGTTTTCTCCGCCTGTGACTTGACCCACAAACTGTCCGATTTTCTCGAACGGTATGATTGCCTCGCCTCGTGATCCAGGCTTCTCACCGACCATCGCCAGAGTTGGGCCGAGTACAGCACCGCCTTCAGCGAAGGCCGGGATTGTCGCAACCATTGCGCCGATGGAAGCGGCTCCAGTGGCCATAAAGGCAGGGCCTGTCGTTATCGCAGCTGGACCAGTTGCGGAAGCACTCTGCCAAGCGGAAGCGATCATTGCCGCAATTGCCTGTCCGATGAAAGCCGTGATCAGCTCCTTCAATACACCCTTCATCGCCTCACCGAAGCTTTCGACTCCCATGATTGCGTCTGTAAGTGAACTGGCGATTCCTGTCACGGCCTGACTGAGAGTATTGGCCATTAAGCCGGATTCCTCATTGACCCTGAATAAGCCTGCCTGGAATCTCTCTAGGTAGGTCGTAGCAATCGCAATTTTACCAGGTACTTGGTCCCAATTTCCAATCAGAAGCTCAGCCGCATTTTCACCACCCACCGTGCTAGGACCTTTCATTTCGAGCTTGGACATGTCCATGCCTTCCATCTGCTCGTTGAGGCGCTTCAAGGAGTCGACGTAGACGTCCACGCTTTCGCCGGCGAGAATTCCAGCTTCGATGATCCGCATCAGAGCAGAGGCTTGAGCCTCCATGTTCTCAGCGGACTTCTCACCGATGCCTAGGTCGAGGAGCTTTTGCTGTATTGTCACCAAATCCGTGAACGCATCGATCTCGTCTTGTACAGCGTCAGCCCTCTGGAGTTTGCTCTGCGCCTCCTTCTCAGCAGTGATAAGGGACTCGGCGTCGGCGATTTTGGTAGCAAGTGCAATCCGCCGTTCTGAGAGGACGTTGATGTCACCCATGCTTTGGACGGCCGCTTGCAACTCTTCGTTGTATTCAGCCTGACCTGTTGCGGCGAGGAGCCTGTTCTTCTCGGCATCTGCGACACGCTTCAATTCTCCTTCAATGCCTTTAAGCTCATTCTTCAGGTCCTTGAGATCGTCGATTGTGTCCAGGTCACGGAAGCTGCGTCCTAAGTAGCCGACCGATTGAGCGGCTTTGTCCGCCGAGTGATCGAGCTCCTTGATCGTGTTCCGCTTCTTCTTGATGTTCCTGACGATTCCAGGTCCGAGCGCAATCACAGCACCAAGCGCCAAGATCAATGGAGCAAAGGCAGCGACTGCAGCAAGAGCCGGAGCAGCGATAGCGCCGATGCCAATGGCAATCGGAGTCAAAACAACGAGCAGCGAAGATGCAGCAGTGGCCAGAGACCCGACAGCGAAAACCAGGGGTGGTATCACGACCAGCAGTGCGCCGAAGCCGACCACAACAAGCTTGAGCGTGTCAGGCATACCCCTGAAGATGTTGGCAAGCGTAGAGACGGCCTCAGCAATGGCTTCAACAGCCGGGAGCAAAAGCGTACCAAATGACTCAGACAACCCCTCGAGAGCTGAATTCATGCGAGCCATGCTTCCAGCCGCAGTCTCGTCCATAATCTCCTTAGCGGCGTCTAAGGCGCCTTCTGAGCCGTAGAGAGCACCTTGCAACCGCTCTAGTTCATCGGAGTTCGACGACAGGATTGGATTCAAGATCTGTGCCCGCTTTCCGAGGAGTCCGATAGCGCCCTCAAAGTCGAATGACCCATCCACGATTTTTTGAAGTGTCTCGTCTACGTCCAGGCCTGCGGCCCGGATTTCAGTGAGAGCGATCTTCAACTTTGTGCCTGCGTCAGAGCCCTTGATGCCGTTGTTGGCGAGAATACCTAGAAGCGAGGTCGTTTCCTTGAGACTGAGCCCAGCAGCACGTGCGACCGGAGCCACATTTTTCATGCCTTCTGAGAAAGTCTCTAGGTCGAGTGCGGAGTTGGCAAAAGCCGCCGCCATCGTATCAGCGACCTCCCCACTGCGTGAAGCGTCAATGCCAAATTGATTCAGGGTCTCAGCAACCGCCGAAGCCGTTGGTGCAAGTTCCTGGTCGAAGGCATACGCCAAATTCAGGATTCCCTCCGTGCTGTCGGTGATCTGTTTTGGGTCGAAGCCCAACTTAGAAAGCTCAAGCTGCAAGCCAGAAACCTGTGTGGCACTGAAAGCAGTTGACGCACCGAAATCACGTGCACTCTTTGTGAGCGCCTCAAATTCCTGAACTGTTGCGCCCGAGATCGCTTTGACCTTGGACATACTCTTTTCGAATTCGACTGCGGTGCTAATCGCAATCTTACCCATTAGCGCAAGAGGCGCTGAAATACCAACGGAGAGGATCCCTCCAACCTTCGTGGCATTCTTACCGAATTTCCCCAACTTCTTGGACGCCCGTGACAGGCTCGCATCGAAGCCCTTGGCTTGGAGCGCAAGAAGAATGGAAATCTTACTTTGTTGTTTCATGATGTTTATTTATCAAGTGAAGTGTGGGGGATGAACCGGATCCCCCCGACCGGTTAGGCCCAAGTGAAGTCCGAGGCCGTGAAGTTTGAGTTGCTGACTAGGTTGGCACTTTGAACGCAGGCCGCAACCCAAGTGCTGACAACTGTGGCCGACAAGTGGCTTGCTATTTGATATTCAAATCGAGCGTATCCGACTGCTTGGCCCGAGAGAGAAAGAGAGGCTGATCCAGCCGTCAACGGCCGTGTCCCATAGCCCGAGTCATGCTTAAAAAAGTTTGAGCCGAAGTCGTTCGAGGCATTCAGGTAAGCCTGATAAATCCCGTACGTTTTGCCTTTGATACGTGTCACCCACCGCCTTGTAGATCTTGAGCTGAGTGCCTCGTCTGCGGCGCCTTGGTAAGTGTACCCGTCGAAATCAGGGATGTCGTCGAATATTGATTCTGCAAGGGTCTCGTCTACCGTGTGAGCAGTATAGGCGTTCGCCAACCCCTCAGGACGGAAGAAGCACATCTCAAGTGCGTGTCCCTTGCCATAGTGTACTAGGGTGCTCTCAATCAATAGCAGCGTGTTTCCATTTGCGTCAGTAGCGTGACCATAGATCTTGGCGTCATTACCTAGGAAGTCGTTGCAGTGATACGGGATTGTTGTTGGGTCGATTTCTGATTCAAACATTATCGTTGGTTTTGTGAGGATATCCAGACACGACCTCTCTGGTCATGCAGTTGTGAAGCGCTCCGTTGCTCGATCTTCTTTTTATTCTGAACCGAGACTTCCAGGAGCTTTTCATTTAGCTCGGCGGCCGCCTCAGGAGCTAAGCCAAGTTGCTCGTCGTACGCACCCAACAACACCTGCTTAGAGATTGCCTCGAACGCTTCAAGCGATTGGCCCATTGCCATTTTCAGGGCGTGCAATTCTGCTGCGGCCTGTTGAACCTGTGCCTTTGTCTTGTATCCGTCTGTGAGCTCGGTGTGGACCTTACACTTGACTGGAGTAAAAAAGAGCTTGATCCTGTGCCAGACGGCGATGGCTGCGAGCTCAATGGATTCGAATAATTTCATTTGCGAGGGTGGTGGATGAAAGAATGAGACCCCAGATCCAGACCCCCTGCTATTCAGAATAGAGGGGGTCAGGTTCCGGGAGTCACATATTTGAGATTTACGCGAGGTCGAATGAGAGGACAGCAGAGTCATCAAGGACAGACACACCGTGCATCGCTTGAATCATGTGCTTCGTTACACCCATTTGAGCGCCGGTGAACTTGTCCACCATCAACGTCATGTCGTATTCAGCGATCATCACAGAGGATGCGCCGTCGACAACGATTGCACGGTCAGCGTCAGCGGCGTAAGCCTGTGTTCCGAAAACTGGAATTCCAGCGATCTCACCAAACACGTCACCGTTGTCCTGGGCGCTCATGAATGCCGCTGCCGAAGCGTAAGGCATGATGATGCGTGGAGAGACAAATCCAGCTCCGTAGATGGCGCTAAAAAAGGCCTCCTTCCAGTTGGAAGCGGTTGCGCCAATACTGACTGGGGCGATGGCGCCGTAAGCACCAGCAAAGGCCATCTTGTCAAGCTCTCCATCGAGCCCGACTTTCAAGCTCTCAATCACGTTTGCAGTGAGCTCACTTCCGTGGAGTTTTCCACGCACTGAACTGTAGCTAGATCCAATGAAGGAACGCTGCAAGTCGACGTCTTCTGAAGTGATCGTAGGGTTATTCAAGTCGCCGTCCTGGATCTCGCTGATGTCGCTGTCGATTGCGATTACGGATACCTGGTTGACGACGGGTTGACCGCTGACAGGACGCAGTTGAGCGTAGTTGGCGTAGACGCCGGCTTGATTCTTGCCGTTGACTTTCCAGGATGCGCCGAAGCTGCCGAGAACTGTGTTTTCCAATTCGGTGCCACCGGATCCGACGGTCATGCTTGCAGCATCAGTCCGGAGCTCGTTGATCACGTCACGGGTAACGGGGATGCGGTCTACACCACGTGTGTCAGTTGTACTGACGTTGTTGGCCTCAATGAAGGCCTGAAATTCTCCATCGGTGCGGTCACGGTTTTCAATGACTCGGGCGATGTTCTTGGCCATGTTCTCCTTGGTAGGGGCCACGGCTCTTGCGTGCTTGATCTCTTTGGCCTTGCCGTTGAGGAAGCTGCGGTTGTTGTTGTCTTTTTTCATTGCTCTGAAGGATTTTCTCAGGCGCAGAGCATGCGAGACTGAGGTAAGTGATAGCGCTCCCTGAGGTTGCTGCCATAAGCGTGTGAGGGGAACACAGAATTGTGACTTGTCCTCGACAGCTACTCAGGAGAGCTTGGAGGCAGCCGGCGAAGTCTTTCTTCGTTACGAATTGCCCCCACCTGCAAAGGCCGCCCTGTGGGCGACCTAAGCAACATCAAGCGAAATGGCTATAACGCTTAATAAGAACACAAATGAAGAGAGGAGGAGATCCAACCGGAGCAGACCGACAAGCATGGCAAAACCGACTGGACCCCCTCTAACAGAGCTTGAGGGACGATCCAGTTTTACCTGTCGTTGCCCTCTCACTCCCTCAAAAAAGTTCTGAGGTATACCACGCCCCTCAGACAATCCGTTTATAGCCCGGCGGCTTACCAACTATGAACTCAAATCACCCGTCTAACAACTGAGCTGTCCCCCACTTCTGTGAGTAGTACGGCCCACTTTCCATTAACCCGGATCTTTCCTTTACCGACACTCGAAACCCGCTTTAAACGGACGTACGACTTACCGGAGATTTTTGCGAGCTCCTTCAGAGTCATTGCCTCGAACAAGACGGTCGTGCGATCCTCTGCGTCGAGCAGCTGTACTTTGATGAACTTCATTTGCGATTGACTTTACTGCTTGCGTTCCGGGCTGTCTCGAGACGCGCCCAGGTACTACCAATACGAAGCATCCCTTTGCCCGCGCTAGAGATCTGGCGCAGACGTGTGTAGCTCTTCCCAGCAATTGCCGCAAGCTCCCGCAACGTCTCAGCTGAGGCCAAAATATTGGTGCTGTCGTTGATGTCAATGAGAGATACTTGGGCGAATTTCATGTGCTATTGATATTGTTCGGGGTATTTCCCCAGTGATACTCTAATATAAACAATTGTCAAGCGAAAATGGTGGCATGTGTTTAACTGTGTAGCCTATGTACACTCTATGCGTAGCAAGGGCTTGATGGGCTTTCTCAGGGTTTTATAACGCCTTGAACCAGAGGGCGGATAGCCACTTGTAGGCGCAGAAGACATTCCCCCCATTAAAAAAGCCCTGTCACGTTGTGAAGGGCTTCGTTAACGGGGAAAATATCTAGATTTAATAAGGAGCTGAACCCATTGCATTTTTGGTGCATTTACGTCTCAAGATCGAGCGCAATTTTGCGACCAGGTCTGTCCTACTGTGTTGTGTATCCGTTGCAAAGACCCTACCGGCTTGAGAAAAGTAGTGGCCACACGAGAGACTCCCAGACCGTCGCCTTCCAGAGAGACTCGAGAATGGTTCTTACACGCCACCCACCGCCGCCTAGAGATTTTGGGCGAGGATCCAGATGACCCCCGCCCTGTATGATGTGTTGGCTTACTTGATGCCGAGCTTCTCCATGCATGATGGCAGGATCGAGTCCACGATAATGTTGCCACTGTGTGTGCGATCAGTACGGGATTGCAGCTCCAGTCCGCCAGCGAGGATCGTGAGCATGGACTTCTCGATCCGGTCTCTAGGTACACCGAGTGGGCCGAGCTTCGTGACCTTGTCGCCGAGGTCATAGGCTTCGGTGCTGATGTGGGCCTCGAGCTCACGTGTTGGCATGTTGCTGTAAGACTTGCGGCGGATGGCTGAAGCCTTGATCATGTAGATGACTGGCTTGCTGCTGTTGTTATTAAATAGGCTCATTTATTATTTGAATAAGGATTGGGGTGAAAAGATGATGATGATGATGATGATGGCTGTGATGATGATGGCTGTGATGGCTGCTGTTGGTAGACGTCCCATAGCTCGGCCATAGTGAGGAGGAGCTTGGTGGTCTGTGCTGATTGGAACTGAGGAGAGGAGTTGTACTTGCTGATGTTGGCCACCGCCCGCTCGAAGAGGATGTTGCCGAAGACTGAGAAGAGGTTACTGTATTCGAACTCTGAGATGGGCTCTAGGCGGAGTGATGGACATGGGTGAATAAGGCGGTTGTAGATATCGACCGAGGTCGCAGCGAGTTGAAGTCTGTCTGTGTTTGGCTTGACGTCAAGCGGAGATCTCTGACCTGGGTCAAAGGCGCTCACGCTCATGGTCAACGCTTCAGTGCGGTAGCCGAGCTCGCCTGTGAGGATGTTGGCGATTTCGAGCTGACATTCTTCTTGCGTCCAGGTTTCGACAGGCGCTTGTCTGAGTGATCCGAGTCCCATTAGATGCGGGCTTTCCAGGTTGATGGCACGTCGCTCGATTTCGGCGTCTTCTCCATGTGAGGAGCCGCCCAGTTTCCGCGGGCGTTTGACCACTCGTTCTTGTCGAACAGGTCGGCGTCTTTGAAGCCCGCTGCATACGGGAGCGTTGAAGTGATTTTATTGGGCATGTTGCGTGGATTATTTGGTTGAGTTGTTGAGAGCATTCAGGGTCTCCGAGCGGCGTTCTTCGAAGAGGTCGTACGAACCTTGGGCGCTGTGGCCGTTGTTCGTGCCTAGATCAGTGGTGTCTGCGTAGTCCAGGTTGTACTCGTCTGACATGCGGGACAGTTCCACAGAGAAGCCGTCGATAAGCGTGTGTGTGGCTCGTGAGAACGTTGTCGATTGGAACGAGTGGCCTTTACCGTCTTCAGCGACTGCGATGGCCTTGACCAGAGTTCTTGGGTGGCCTTTCCAACCAAACTCCTTAGAGAGCCAGGCGCTGAGTGTGGTGTTCTTGATCCATTGGGATTCTTGCGTGGCGTATGCCTTGAGGCCGAAGTGATTCACAGCATCTTGGAATGGGCTATTGCCCTGCTGGATCTCACCGAGCTGGACTTGCTTGAAGTCAAAAGCCTCGTTGAAGTTTCCGTTGTTATCGGCGAGGCGGGTGAACGCCTTGAACGCACGGGCGACCAGAGCTTCCCGGGCACCGCCTTGGAGCATCTTTGCCATGAGGTGCGGATCTGACTTGGATGGATCAAGCGCCACGTCGAAGTCGAGGTGGAGTGTGCGACGCAAAACCGCAGGCTCACGTAGTCTAGCGCCCCAGTCCTCTGGATCATTTGTGACCAGAATTGGGAGAGAGATTGGACGGCCCGAATAAGGGTTTTCGTTCTTCTTCTCGATATCGATGGGCTCACCTGCGACGATGGCCTTGAGCATGTCGACGTCTGCGTTCCGGTAGGCTTTGAAGTTCTCCTCGGTAGAGACGAAGAGAGCGTTGTCTAGGAGCTCGTCTCGGCGACTTCCGTTGCGACCACGGCAAATGTCCAGGAACTTGCCTGAAGAGTGCGTGAAGCATTCTGTGAGGAGATTGCAGAAGGTT
>Ga0209092_10005035_pt1 | contig 10778 bp, 9 predicted proteins | sample FraStrMetagenome_FD_187446 | JGI IMG/M metagenome (GOLD analysis project Ga0209092, IMG submission 187446) | Marine eukaryotic phytoplankton communities from Arctic Ocean - Fram Strait ARC3M Metagenome (SPAdes) (version 2) | ecosystem: Environmental > Aquatic > Marine > Oceanic | place: Fram... | reverse complement strand
GGGGCTTTTCGAGCGTTGACGGGACTTCTTTGAGCGTTCGCGGGGCTTATTGAGCGTTCAAGGGGCTTTTTTGAGCGTTGAGGGGACTTATTTGAGCGTTCTCGGGGCTTATTGAGCGTTCAGGGGGCTTTTTTGATCGTTGAGGAGACTTCTTTGAGCGTTCTCGGGGCTTATTGAGCGTTCAGGGGGCTTTTTGATCGTTGAGGAGGCTTTTTTGAGCGTTCTCGGGGCTTATTGAGCGTTCAGGGGGCTTTTTTGAGCGTTGAGGAGGCTTCTTTGAGCGTTCTCGAGGCTTATTGAGCGTTCAGGGTGCTTTTTGAGCGTTGAGGAAGCTTCTTTGAATGCTTTCGGGGTTGATTGAGCGTTCAAGGGCCTTTTTGAGTGTCGAGAGGGCTTCTTTGAGTGCGGGTTCAGGGTTTAAGGTTTAGGGTTTGGGCGTTGGCATTTCGCTGCGAGTTCAAAAGGCATTTTGCGCGCTCACGGGACTTGAAAAACGTTAGTTGAACGCTTAAGCGTCAAGCGTTTTGTTGCACGTTGGCAGAATGCGTTTGTGCGTCCAAACGGTTCGCTTGTGCGCTCAATGAAATTGTTGCGCACCGACTGGCATTATGTGCGAGCTCAAAGGGTTCGTCGCGCGATCATTGTGCTTTCCCAACGTTGAAGGAATCCATTGTAGCGCACAACATGTGTTTCAATGTCGAAATCATTTCGCTGATCGCTCGCGAGCGCTATTGCGCACTCAAGCGGCGAGTTGAGTGCTGACATGATTTCGTTAAACGCTGGCGTTGTTGCGTCGCACACCGTCGGTTCCAACAATCCAAATGTCGAATGGCTCATGAACAACACGTGTTCATGCTTACATATCAAATCACCTCAAGCAATTGCTGGCCACGCACGCACCACTTTTACACATCGGACGAATCACTTCCCGATCCCATCGACAACGGATGCGGCCGCGGAGCTTGCTGCCTGCACTGACGAATTACATACAGCGCAATCGCGATTGCAATTGCAAAATGATTTAGAATGTGTACGATGACGGGTCCGATGTGATTGATGAAGCGATTGGATGTTTTCAATTGTATTCAATCCTTCATATCACCGTTCAAAACGCGACTCGACCGATGGCATTCACATCGCACATCTTTGCGTTCTATCCGCGCTACATGGATCAGTGTGTCTCATGGAAACTTTGCGCGGCGGCCAGGCAATACAGCACGCGCTAGCCAATGGGAATTCTACCGCGTCAGCTGCATGTGTGCAATTGAATAAATGGAGAGTGTAGGTTCCAAGTTGTATTTACATAATGCGATTTGGCTTGCATATTCCAAGCATCATACAACTTAATACACCTTGGCTCCGACGCATCAACAAGGCAATTAAATTGCTAGTGCTCGCTAGCTTCCCCTTTCAAATGAAACCGCAAAAGTGTCCAACAACTTTGCGATTAACATCGCAATTCAAATAGGCTGCCATTGTGGTATCAGCAAACATAACTGATGCCACACATCCGCACCTGAACTCACCATCAGATATCTGCGAGAGACTAGCAACATACAATATGCCTCATGGAAACATTGTGCGGTGGCCAAATGAGCCTTCAAACAAACAAATAAATGGCTACAAGCGGGCGCGCGCTGACATGCATACCACAAGACAACAAATTGCAAATAAGCTTCCACGCGTGCATCGACACACATATTAAATGCCGTACAGGCGCAGCTAAACCCAGCATTCAATATGCGCCAGCCAAAGATTCAACCAGAAGTTGCGAGTTTCACAAAATATCGTAAGTAATGGCGCACCTTTTCAAATAATTCCAAATCGGTTTCGACCCCTTGCAGTAAGTGACCTTCCGCGACACCTTTGTTAATGAGCAATTGGAGAATCGGTTTTCGTAACGTCGCGGTTGGATCGCGTTGCTCCACCCGCATCGCTTTAATCAGGAACACCTTTTCCTTGTCGCTGAACTGCGGGCCGCGCGCTGTCTCAACGTTCTTCCAGAATGTTGCCTGGTCCGCTTCTGAAAGGCTTGATATGCCGATGTCTGGATTTTCAAGCCGCGACCCTGCTTCAGTTGCGCGAGCGTCATCATGCACGTCCCCGTCATGCTCGTCATTATCAGTTGCGATGTCACCGATGCAACCAACGCCATCCACAGCGTCGTCGATCAGCTGCTCGAGTTCACGCTCGACAGCAACGCGATCAGTAGGGCCGCAACACTGGAGAGGCGCATGTTCATATCACCCACATACATATGTAACATGTCATACGTTTTATACTATGCCTATATGCGCGATTTGCTTCCGTCCAGGTTTTCCAATGTTACATAATATGAATCCATACGTTCCTTTCTTCCGTTCATTTATGAAAAACAAACACGAAGCTCCTCGACAGAGCTTTGAACGCTTGCCACAACTAGATTATCATCAATGGCGTTTGACTTGTCGTCGAACCCGCCCCCGCCCATTGCGGCATCATCCCTTTTGTGGCGCTTGGCAGGTCGACTCGCGTCGGCACGCGCAATTGGTTGCCGCAATTGCCTCACACCGCATTCGGCGTGTATTGCCGCACGCAAGTTTGCAGAATCGAGATCGTCTTCGATATCCCATTGTTCTTCATGTCCGCATTCTTGTTCCGCGTCGCAGTCGTCGCGCTCTTCTGCGTCGCACTCTCCTTGTTCTTCGCATTCTTCTTCGCGATATGCAGAAGCTGCGTCGTTGCCGCTCGATTGCCTCGCATCAAGGAGCGCAGCGAATTTAGCTTGCAGGACTTGTGCGTTCGCTACCAAGAATTCTTCTGATGCACATTCTTCTGGCGACGGGATGAGTTTGCCATAAAACCCAATGGTACAAGCTTTGGAATCGCGTGCGACCTTTACGGCTTTGCCTTTCACGTAATGTGTCTTGGCGCATCCATCTTCGTGGTCTAATGCATTGTTCATCGCGGCTTGTGCTTGCACGATCTTCTCCGAAATTTCACCTGTGTCGTGATGCATCACAGTTTCCCAAAACTGCCTCATCGAAGTAGGCGACATTAATGGGTAGCCTGGCAGATACATGGCACACGCATCTTTCAGCCACGCATCAAGCTTAGGAAATTTGTATAACCAGAAGTTGTTGTCGTCTCTGGTTCCCATGCCGATATAAGTTTCAGCCGCTTCCAAACAGCCTGGAGACATGTATGCTCCATGTGCTCCTCTCACACTTAGTTGCTTGTGACCTTTGACGGCTGTCCAATAATCTTTGCCTTTGTCTTGCATGTCACGTATGGTGTCAGTCGTGAGGAAACGCCAAGGGCCTGGCCGCGAATTACATTGCGACATGAACACGATACCAGTCATACACGTTGTCGCGCATTGTTTCCATGGTCCTGGCTTATCAGTTTTCCACGCATGAGCTGCGGATGCTAAGTCTTTCATCATGTCACACACGGCCGATCGCAACGCATCCACGTTCAACCGAGACAGCCATTCATAATCTTCCTCATCTCTTTCCACGAGCGCCTCTTTTTTGGCCTTGCTGCACGACTCCAATCTGGGCTCAACGAAGTCGTCGATAAGCAATGACATCTTGTTAGCCAGATGCATGTTGCCACGCTTTGTCGCTCGTGATCGAAAGAACTGGCAAACTCGATGCACCGCACTCATCATTTTGCTCGTCCACGGCACATCTGGCTTTAGTATCGCCAAACTTAAAACTTGCGGCATGAGTTCCGAGTCCGCTAACTGCTCGAACACTTCTTGCAAACTCGCACCACCCGTCTCGAAGAGTGACAAAAATTGGCGCAATCCATTAATGTAGTATGCCCTGCTGCCTACATTTGTCACTTTAGAATGCAATTGCAATTGGAACTCCGAGATGTCAGTGGTCTTGTCTATATCCCATTGAAAGGTTCGATATGTGCCTCGTTGGCGGTTCATTCTGTCATCATCTTTTGTGTCGACCCATTGCTTAGCAACGGCCGCGATTGCAATGGCCGCCCGAGGAACAGCACGAGCTTCATGCGAATTTACACATTGCGGTATTGATTCGTGCGGCTGTGTTACGACATCGCGCGGTTGCGACCCAACACCGCTGCTCCGAGACATCGTGAGTTGCCGACCTTTTTCGAATAAATATTCGAACTCACGCATGTCCCCTGTATCAAGTCCTTTTGCAAGCGCAATGTTCGCACGCTCATTCAGCGTCGCAAGCAGCCTTGCACCAGGACTGTCAACCTTACAAACACTCGCATTCGATATACTTACATGTGGAATTATATTGTCATATATCCGCACGCACGCACGCACACACGCACGCTCATATAGCTTTCATATACCTGCATACGCCTATGTGTTTATATTACCATATACAACGTGTTGCGAATATGGCGGCCAACCTGGATTTCTAACAAGCTTCGTGGTGGACTGCACGGCGCAATGTCAGCGGGGCGAATTGCATCATCAACATCGCCGATTGTGTCGTTTGCGTTGCAACCAAGCTCTTGGCCGCACGACGCATCAACGTCGGGCGCGCCACCAACTGCGACGCCCCTGATGAAATTGAAGTTGTGAATCGCAGTTGCGAGGCACATGATATCGGGATTGTTGTTGCTCATGGCGAGCCCGTCTTTCACAACAACCCAATTCTTTGCAGCAGCGCAATCAATCTGGTCGCGGTGGTGCGTTTTGAAATGGCGGAGCGCATTGCGTTTGCTGAATTGCGAGCTGCCATCGCAGAGGCGACACACAAAGCGCGTCGCATCATTGTCGTCGACGCCGACCACGCTAATTTCATGTTCCGTGATGCACAGTTTTTCAGCCCTGATCTGCACGCCAAGCATCGACGCCATCACATCTTTTTTCGTAACCTCCTTGCTGTGACGGTTCGACACATGTGTTAAGTCATCTTTCCTGGAAGCCGTGTTTGCCAATCAGAACGAATTATTTACGACAGGTATTGGGCTTGGGCAACAATTGCAATTTACATAACGGTTATTAGCGTCGATTTGTTTTGGCAGAACCACTTCTAACGGATATTAAGTTGGGGCGCGACGGGTTGCAAAGTTGGATAAATTGTCACTAATGCGTTTTAGTTGATTCTCAACATTACTGACAAAAAGGCTTCCATCGCATCGAATCGAACATGCTTGTAGAATTTGTTAAACGAGTTGAAATATGCGCCAGGACATTTCGCGCATTCAATGTGCTGCGGGTTGGTACCATGCCCATATGAATTTAGCCATTCAATGGAGGGCGCGACAGGCGTTGCTACTTGACGCTGCATGGTGCTCGCCTTTGGCGCCATGAGTTCGATCAGAATGTTCAAGATTGGATAACGAGAAAAACAAATGCAACGCGGAACTAGGAATTACCCTCTGGCTCAACACGATGCGTTTGATGCAAGATAGCTACGGATAGTTTGTTTGTGGGATATGCGGTTCCGCACACGGTATGTTCGTGTTGCCATTGCTGGAAATGTGGAACTCATGCGGCGTATGCGATTCCAGCATAAAACGAATTCACCATCTGGCTGCAATGACAGGCTACCGCATATCACGTGTAGCATTCGAAGCTGTAGATTCGAAGGCGCGTGTAGCATTCGAAAATGTAACACAGTTGACTTGCCAATCGATGCACGACGTGTTGAACACAATGGACACAATTGTACACGGCGATATCACACCGCGCCAGCCATGCACGTTTGGGACCATGTTGAAATACACCATGACGATTCAGATGTGATCAAGCGCTTTTACGTTTGGTAGCCAAGCTCATGTCGATGTTGTGTTATCACTTGTCCTCAAATTTATCAGATTGACAAGTATTGAGTCACGCGTTATTGCCACCCGAAACAACTTCACAGTTCCAATTGAACGATTGTAGACTCGAAGCTGTGAGCTCGAAGCAATATACAATTGCATGCACGCCGCAGCCACAACACATGCGAAGGAGTTGCGCCTGCCTGTTCTGCAAAGTCGCGCACTGCATTACACAGCGTTCGGTAAATAAACCTGAGAACGGGACAATATAAACGCGATGTCCCACAATGTATTATGGAACGCAGCTATGGTGTTCTTACGTTGTTCGCATGATATGCTTATGGTGGTCGTATGTGTTCGACCTATGCTTGTCCTATGTTTGTGGTATGTTATGCCTGTTCTGCTTGAACGACACACATGTGATACGACATCCACCACGACGATTTTAAGTTTATCTAACGCAACCGCGGCGCCACTGTTGCATTTCAAAGTCCAGTGCTTGTACAATGCATGCATAATCACACGCATTGACATGCCAACTACCAGCGCATTGTGGCCGACATCGGTGTGTCGCAGATGATGCAATGGCGGCTTGACGATCCGATTTGAATAGCTCTTACTTTAACAATTGTTGTGGATGTCGGGCGGCGGTCACGTTTGTAATATATGTGCTTTTATATATTGACTGCGCGGACCATGTCAAGTATTGAGTCACACGCGATTGCCACCCGACACAACTTCGCACTTCCAATTGAACGATCGGGTGCGTTTGGCGGGACGTTTCACGATTGGCACACTTGCTCGCCTCACTGGTACCGCCTCGGCGTTTGGCGTGCCGTCAAATGTGCCATCGCCAACGCAATCTTTCGAGTCGCAACACTGGAGAGCATGAGTGTTCATATTATTAACATACATAATTGGTATGTCAAATGTTACATATTATGAGAATATATATGTGCTATGGTGTCCGTGCATGCTCTACAACAACACAAAGCTCCTCGACAAAGCTCGGAAAGCTCGCCATGTCAAGACTATCGTCTTCTGCTTTTGGTTTGTCGATGAACGAATCCTTCCCAGCGCAATCAGCAGGACCGCAAGCCTGGAGAGTGTGCATGTTAATAATATTGACATACACATGGTGCAATATCAATTTGCCATATTACGAATGTATACAATATGCCCTTGCGTTCAGTTCTTAAAAACACAAAGCTCCTCGACAGAGCTATGGCAGCTTGCTAAGTCGGTGGTTTCGCAATCGGGTGTCGACTTCTCGTCGAGTATGGCGTTCTCCACTGACGCATCCGCATCATGCACTTCTTGGTTGTGTCCCGCGACCGCGTCGTCATTTTGTGGGGTGTTGTCATACGGGCATAATTGTGAGATTCGGCCTTTGGAATACCCGTCGCTCGTTAGCTTGGCACGTATGTTGGTAATGCTTTCGCCCGCAATGCGCTGTTTTGCAACCCAATTGACGGCATCGCGGTTGCCTGCGCCACCCTTGCTGAGCCTTTTGGGCGCCATGCTTACACCCACAAACGAACACTCAAATCTTCACAAGTAAGCTCCAATGTGCTACCTTGAGGCGCACTGACCAAGGACATGTTTGTCATATATTTGAATTAACTTATCAATCGCTGACACAAGGCACCAAACGACCTTGGGACAACATTAATACAGTTCGGTGCGTCACATACGAAATCGAACATGGCCAATCAACATGATCATCGGCATATTAATCTTGTTGTGCAATACAACCACTAGATTCGAAACTATAGACTCGAAGCTGTCTCTTCACATGTGTTCGGCAACCGCTGGCATATTAGAGTTCCCAATCGTTTCGGATATGCGAGAATATGGTGATACATGTATGTATTATGAATATGTCTTCAATAGACATGTTTATAATGTGTCAGAATTGCACGGGCGAACTCACAGACATCGCAAACGTTGCATGCGCAACACAACTGCAACAAATGCGATACAAGCAATAGACTCGAAACGTTAGACTTGGAGTTGGGTCTTCACACGTGTTCGGTAATGAATGGAATGTCAGAGTTTCAAATTGTATAGGATATACCATAATATGATTATAGATGCATGTATTGTGTATACACCTTCTATAAATGAACTTACACCGTGTTACAATTACGTACCGACAAAGGTCGAAGCACGGGCGAAGCCACAGACATCGCACACGCTGTGTGCACAACGAAGCCACCACAATTGCAAAGGGAAGTCACCTGTATGCTTTTCGAATTTGTGTATCGAGCCGCCGCACCCATGGCATGCACTCGTGTAATCCTTGCAACACAAGCGCGCACACAATGGGAATAGCCGCCGCGGCACTGCATTGATGCGCTCTACAATGGCCACACACATAACCTGCCTTTTCCAAAACAATGACATGATGTTGCTTCACATGTATTTGGGGACCGCTGGATTATTATAACTCCAAACCGTATCGGATATGCAAGAATATGTTACAATCACTCGTCAAGCGCGACCCACACACATTTAGAACCCGCACACATTGAGTTTGGATGTGTTGCGTACATTTGTTTAAAGCTTAACAATCATATGTATATAGATGCGCAGCCTTGGCAGGCGACGTTTGTGTTATTTGATTATGAAATCCCTTTTGATACCAATCCCAGAGATATCATGATGTCCTCGCAGACACCCTTCCCCTGACAAGAATTGCGAGCCTTCGTGCCTACCGCGCAAGGCGGATTCACACTTTGATACTGCATATAACAGTGGCGCGGTCGCACTTTCTTATCATGCAACGGCCATGATTCACAACGCGAGCGAGGGCATGCGAAAAGTAACCAGATAATGACCCCGTAGAATCGCCCGCTACGTGTGCCGCGGTCTGATCAAGTTCGCTATGAAACGGGTTGCTTGCAGTGTGCACATTGATATCAACGTGGATACCCAGGCGCCATCCCACAAGCACACCGCTCAATTGCGCGTGCTCTGTGAACCACAACCTTTTAAAGCAAAAGGAAGTAGGATTCATTTTAGCTTTCGCGTGAAGCGAGCTGGATTCGTTTCACGTCGCCTTCATTAACGACGTCGGAGCGAACTAGGCACCGAGCGGGGTTCATGCAAGCTAAAACGTTCATCGCCATTCAGTGGGATTCTGTTGACAACATGGATTGAACCACATTGGGTAACAACAGAGCCTCCAATAGCGATAAACACAGCCCTTTGCATAGAAATTGGAGCAATTATTCACGCACGCGAAGTCGTAAGAAGGTAAGGCTTGCCCAGCCAACCACGCCGATTGTATATGGCTTAGTGGACCCCAAATGACGCGCGGTAAGGACAGAAACCGAAGGCGCGAAAAGAACTGTTCGCGCAGCGGTGTTTTCAAACTCGGGTTCGCCGCGGCATGCCACTGCCACTGCCACTGCCACTGCCACTGCCATTGCCACTGCCACTGCCACTGCCACTGCCACTGCCACTGCCATTGCCACTGCCAATGCCATTGCCACTGACAGTCCCCGAAGGTGTTCCCAGGCGGTGACACTGTCACTGCCACTGCCACTGCCGCGGCCACTGCCATTGCCATTGCCACTGCCACTGGCGCTGCCAATGCCATTGCCACTGCCATTGCCACTGCCACTTTATTGACAAAAGCGGCCGTTTGGAATACCCTAGCCAGTTCGAAATAGAATTGTACAGCGTTAAACGCCGAAGGCGCGAAAAGAATTGGTTGCGCAGCGGTGTTTTCAGAGTCGGGATCGCCGTGCGAAATCTGATGAAATCTAATGAAATCTGATGAAATCTGATGAAATCTGATGAAATCTAATGAAATCGAATGAAATCTGATGAAATCTAATGAAATCTTATGAAATCTGATGAAATCTAATGAAATCTCATGAAATCTGATGAAATCTGATGTAACTTAAAGAAATCTGATGAAATCTGATGAAATCTGATGAAATCTAATGAAATCTAATGAAATCTAATGAAATCTAATGAAATCTAATGAAATCTGATGAAATCTGATGCAATCTAGAATCTGATGAATTCTGATGCAATGTAATGAAATCTTATGAAATCTGATGAAATCTAATGAAATCTGATGAAACCTGACGAAATCTGATGAAATCTGATGAAATCTAATGAAATCTGATGAAATCTAATGAAATCTGATGAAATCTAATGAAATCCAATGAAATCTGATGGAATCTGATGAAACAATGTGATGACATCTGATGAAATCTGATGAAATCTATTGAAATCTGACGAAACCTGATGAAATCTGATGAAATCTGATGAAATCTGACGAAATCTGATGAAATCTAATGAAATCTCATAAAATCTAAGGAAATCTAATGAAATCTGATGAAATCTGATCAGATCTAATGAAATCTAATGAAATCTTGGGCTCAATGGTCCAATGGTCCAATGGCCCAATGGTCCAATGGTCCAATGGTCCAATGGTCCAATGGTCCAATGGTCCAATGGCCCAATGCTCCAATGTAATATTTTGCTTATTTGGCTGCCGAATGTAAATTTTGATGGTCCAATGACCCAATGGTCCAATCGTCCAATGGTGCAATGGCCCAATGGTCCAATGGTCCAATGGTCCAATGGACCAATGGTCCAATGGTCCAATGGTCCAATGTAATATTTTGCTTATTTGGTTGCCGAATGTCAATTTGGACGGTCCAATGGCCCAATGGTCCAATGGTCCAATGGTCCAATGGCCGAATGGTGCAATTGTCAAATGGTCCAATGGACCAATGGTCCAATGATCCAATGGTCCAATGGTTCAGTTTCCAATGGTCCAATGTAATATTTTGCTTATTTGGTTGCCGAATGTCAATTTGGATGGCCCAATGGCCCAATGGTCCAATGGTCCAATGGTCCAATGGACCAATGATCCAATGGTCCAATGGTCCAATGGTCCAATGGTCCAACGGTCCAATGGTCCAATGGTCCAATGGTCCAATGTAATATTTTGCTTATTTGGTTGCCGAATGTGAATTTGGATGGTCCAATGGTCCAATGGTCCAATGGTCCAA
>Ga0209092_10005034_pt1 | contig 10781 bp, 12 predicted proteins | sample FraStrMetagenome_FD_187446 | JGI IMG/M metagenome (GOLD analysis project Ga0209092, IMG submission 187446) | Marine eukaryotic phytoplankton communities from Arctic Ocean - Fram Strait ARC3M Metagenome (SPAdes) (version 2) | ecosystem: Environmental > Aquatic > Marine > Oceanic | place: Fram... | reverse complement strand
TGTCACTCTATTTTACGCCAAAAATACTATTCATAATGGGAACCATGGTATAAGAAAGCCTTTTTTATTTTATTTTTTGACACAGGTATAGAAGTACTTTTATTATAGAGATTTATATATTTTTTATGTATACACTTAGAGTTTGATCCTGGCTCAGGAGGAACGCAAGTAGTATGCTTTACACATGCAAGTCGAACGGAATTGAAGAATTTCGTGTCAAACGCGTGAAGGAATACACGAGAATCTACCTTGTAGACTGGAATAAGTATAACCTACGGGTGAACGGTTACTCTGTAATCGGTATGAATACCAGATATCGCTTTGTTGTATTTAAAAAAAAGTTAGTCAAAATGTTTCTACAAAGACCCGTTCTTATTATCTTCTTATTGTTTGCATTTGAATGTTTGGTAATAGTTACTTTTAATTCAGATGCGTATATGGTTATAGCCAATCGGTTCTCTAAAATATTAGGGCTTTTTTTATTAGGTTATAACATCATCAGTATGGCCCCCCTAGGTTCAACTTGGAGACTTGGCTTGGGTAAATTTATCCTACTGTACGTCGTTTTTTTATTGTTTTCTACAAATGTGGCTTTAATACAATGTCTAGATGGTTCTACTTCTGTTTTAGATATCTTTAGTAAACTTAACGACAGAGGAAGAGCTTATTGTTCTGGTATGGATGATGTCGAGCTCGAAATGAGTAGAAAGTTCGGTAATGAGCTTCTGACTACAAGTAAATCGACGATTCTTGATATTGCATCACGTACCGACAAGATTTTGCAAGTGGGGGAAAAAGTCCTTGAAACCTCGGTATTCTTAGGGATCAGTACTGCTGCTGTGCGTTCCTATCTTAAGCTTAAACCAGAGACTTTGAATTTGGTTGAGACGTTGCAGAAAAATAAGTCTTTTAATTCATCACAAAAAGTTATCCTCTTAGGGGCATCTCTTAAAGCCGTAAGTCTAGTGGCCAATTCAACTACTGGAACTTCGAGCGATTTATTAAGTGAAAGGACCATTAATCTTATACGAGATTTTGACCTTCGTTATGGCGTAGATCTTAGTGGTATAAGTCCTGACATCTGTAAAGCACTTTTATTCGCTACTGAAGGTTTTGATAAGGATTCTTGTAATGAATCCGATGAAGTTACTAAAAAAGGTTCAAAAAACCTCTCAGTTGAACCTAATGTTGAAGTAAATATGGAAGCTAAAAACGCCATAACACCAACAGAGCGTAGATTGACAAGCTCAGATCTAGAAGAACTTACAATATTTAAAGACTCTAGGTCTAGGCAGTAATAATAAAGCGAAAGTAACTCAGGGGTAGAGTGTAGTTGATATTGAGGGTTTAAATCCCTTCTTTCGCTCCTATTTTAACAGGATGGATAATTAAGGTACCAGTCTTGAAAACTGGCGTGTCTAATAAACACCGTGGGTTCGAATCCCACTCCGTCCGTAAAGACTTTAAATATGCCGTAGGTATACTAGAGTAGTTTTCACTTATTTGGGGCAATTCTGTTTAGAGTTAAGGGTTCGAGTCTCTTGTTGTCCTGTTCCTCTAATAATAGGTACTCTTTATGATGCTCTATTAGGATGTTTTCTATTCATAGTAAGTTTATATTTGTCAGAGCGTAAACTTTTTTTTACGCCGTAAAGAAAGAATGGATTTTTTTGATCTTTTTGAAAATAACTTTAAAGTAGTTCTACCAGAAATTTATATAGTACTTGCTTTAATGTTTTTATTAAGGTATTGTGTTAAACTTTTTCAACTTTTACTTTATTTGATGCAATTCTAGATATAGAATTTTGGGTTTGAGCCCCAATATTTGCAGATGATAAAGTTTAGAAATTAACATCTTAGTAGATCAATAAAATAAAAGCTAATTTAAGTTATATAAATACGTAAAATGAAGCTTAAATTAAAACTTTTAGTTGAAAAATACAAACAATTGCACCGTATTATAGGAGAACAGGCTAAAAGTTTACGAGTTTTTTTGTTTTAAATTGCATCTTATTAGATCAATAAAATAAAAACTAATTTAAGTTATATAAATACGTAAAATGAAGCTTAAATTAAAACTTTTAGTTGAAAAATACAAACAATTGCACCGTATTATAGGAGAACAGGCTAAAAGTTTACGAGTTTTTTTGTTTTAAATTGCATCTTATTAGATCAAATGAAAAACACTTTCTTATTATAGTAAAATATGCAAACCTAAAATCATTTCGACCTTATCGTGTCACTCTATTTTACGCCAAAAATACTATTCATAATGGGAACAAGGGGTTTTAAATAGGTACCATTTACATTCTATTATATTTAAGAGTTAGAAAATTACTATGTTATTGCTAGTTTCGACCTATTGGTTACTTTATATGGTCTCACTTTTTGAGGCGATTACTTTATGTATTTTTTTACCAACAATGGCTTCATCGATATTATTTTTTTGGTTCCATTACCAGCTAATGCTGGTCGGTGTCGTTTTATTCAGAAGCTGTGGTGTTAGCTTTTTAGACAGTAGTACCAGAGGGTTCATAGTAGCGTGTGGATTTGTTATATTGATATGTGTGAATATGCATGGTATTTTGAGCCTTCTTGAGGGTCGTACTTTAGAAGAGTCGGTAAAAGAGGTTATCTGCGCATACTCGTTCTGCTCGACAACGTATTGCACCGGGACGGATTCGTCGGATGCTCAAAAACTTATTGCAAAGGGCAAGATATGTTTAGAAACTGTTGGTAACGCTACAGTAGCTAACGCAATTATTGGTACTGGCTTTGCTATAAGTAGAAGCCCGGAAGCAGCCATGCTCTCACTTGTCAGAGCGCACCCTCACACAAAAATTGCGATCGGTGGGGGAATGATTGTCGGTGGAATCGGTCTTATCTTAAATTGGGATAAGTTATGGAATTAAGAAAAAAGAGGGGGTACGAGAAATCAGATCCCTTCTTTTTTAAAAAAAGTGCGAGGGGTATCTTACTCTGGTAGAGTATCGGCCTATCACGCCGAAGGTCGCGGGTTCGATTACCACTCCGTCTGTAAAGATTTTAAATTAAAAGTCTAGTAAACGTTAAATGTATTTTAATTTATAAAACAAAAATATGCCACAATTTGATAAGGTTACCTTTTTTGCTCAACTTTTTTGGTTGAGTATTAGTTTCTATGGGTTTTACATAATTACCGTTTGAAATTTGTTATATTTAAAACTTAAAGAAGTAGAATGTTACTGCTAACTTCGACGTATTGGTTGCTATATATAGTTTCACTTTTGCAGGCGATTACCCTGTGTCTTTTTTTACCGGGTATGGCTTCGTCCATATTATTTTTTTGGCTACAGTATCAATTCATATTGATTGAAGTAGTCTTATTCAGAAGTTGTGGTGTTAGCTTCTTAGATAGTAGTACCCGAGGGTTTATAGTGGCTTGCGGATTTGTTATATTTTTATGCGTTAATATGCATTGTATCCTGAGTATTCTTGAAGGCAATAGTTTAGAAGAGTCGGTCAAAAATGTTATAAGCTCATACTCATTCTGCTCGACTACCTATTGTGCTGGGTCTGATTCTGATTCTACGTCGGATTTTCAAAAGCTTGCCGAAAAAGGTAAGATATGCTTAGAGGCTGTGGGTAACGCCACTGCAGCTTCTGCTGTGATCAGTACCAATCTTGCTATAGGTAGAAGCCCGGAAGCTGCTATGGGTGCAATTGTTAGAGCGTCGCCTCATACAAAAATTGTGATAGGTACCGGTATGATTGGAGTAGTTTTATTCAGAAGTTGTGGTGTTAGCTTCTTAGATTGCAGTACCCGGGGGTTTATAATGGCTTGCGGATTTATTATATTTTTATGCATTAATATACATTTTATACTGGGTACCGGTCTTGCTATAGGTAGAAGCCCGGAAGCTGCTATGGTTGCGATTGTTAGATCTTCGCCTCACACTAAAATTGTGATAGGTGTGGGTCTGGTTGTAGAGGCGGCAGGTATTGCGTTAAACTTTTTCAACTTCGTTGACCTATTACTCCAATACCTCACAACAATGGTCGTCCTCGCAAAAGACGCCGTGTGTAAAAGTATTTGATGATAATAGTGTAAACACCGTGGGTTCGAATCCCACTCCGTCCGTAAAGATTTTAAATTGAAAGTCTAGTAAACGTTAAATGTATTTTAATTTATAAAACAAAAATATGCCACAATTTGATAAGGTTACCTTTTTTGCTCAACTTTTTTGGTTGAGTATTACTTTCTATGGTTTTTATATGATTACCATTCAGACTTTTTTACCAGGTTTAGCCCGTATTTTAAAAGTTCGTACAAAGAAATTAAAACATGGTGTAAAAGCAAGTTCGAGCTTTGCTGATGAACGTGAATCTACTGTTGCTTCATACGAAAATATTTTCGTTAAGTCTGCTAACGAAGCTCGTGATTTATTAACTGACCTTTCTAACTCAGGTTCGAGTTGGTTAGGTAAATCTTGTTCAGATATTAATAATAAAGATCTTGTAAAACTAAACCAAGATTATGTTTTAGTTACCGGTGAATTACGTGGTAAACGTTTTGTAATTCAACAACTTACTACACCTAAGTCATAATTCGGATCTAAAGTATTAAAGTCTCTTGTTGGGAGTATAGCTTAGTCGGTAGAGCATCGGACTTTTAATCCGAGGGCCTTGGGTTCAAATCCCAATGCTCCCATAACCAACGTAGCTCTTACACCTTTGAACATTTAAAACGCCGACCTAATCAAGATATTTTACAGGTTTGCGCTTGATTTTTGGAATGATATAAATAGTGAGATTTCCTTTCCACAGCGTTCGCATGAATATTTAACTATATATTGATAATATATTTTATAAATTAACTATAATTAACAATTTCTGTCAATTCCTAAATATTAGAAAGTAGGCGTTTTAAATGTTCAAAGGTGTAAAGCAGTAGGGGGGTTACGTTTTTATAAAGTAAGGGTTTTTTATAAACCCACTTTATATTTTAATGGTAAATGTTCATGACTGGTATAAAACGCTTTATTCCGTCTAAATATTTTTGATCTTAGAACAGCTACACGTGAAACAACAATATTCCTTTTTGGTTCTTCAGTCATTCTAATTATCTTGAAGTATATACCTGCTCCCATAAAAGGCTTTAGACGTTCATCCAACTGAGCCTTTGTAGGAGACTTACCTTTCAATAGTTGAGTATTTGGTAAGAATGCTACAAAACCCAGCATACTAACACTAAGACCCCCTTTTACTCTATTTAAGATAAGGCCTAAACCGAAATGCTCCTTTTTATAAAGCTTGGTAAGAATTGCCCACGTCTCATCCGGAGTATATTTTTCAGTATAATTTTTCTTTGCATTAATAACTATATCACCACTTGGAGTTTCCATTTGATTTGCATAGAAACTTATAGTATCTCCTACAACCCAATGAGCAAAAGAAGAGCAGCCAAATTCCTCGACTAGTAAACGGGTTGGAAAATAAGCACTCATCTTATTACCCAAGTCTAAATGAACAGTACCTCTTTTTTGGTCGAAATCATAACAAGCACCTTGTACTATTCTTCCTTTAAAGCCTTGAAGTTCTGGACTAGAACTTCTTAACATCTTTAAAAAATGATTATTTTCCATTAATTACTTTTTTATTATTAGTCTTAAAAATTGGGCCTAGTAGGACTTGAACCTACAATATCACCATTATGAGTGGCACGTTTTAACCAATTAAACCATAGGCCCTTAAAAAATAACTTTAGTAGCTACTGGTAACTTAGTAGCAGCACCATGTAAAGCTTGAAGAGCAATTTCTCGTGAAACACCTCCTACCTCGTAGAGCAGGGTACCTTTACGTACAGGACAAACCCAGTAATCTACAGCACCTTTCCCTTTACCCATACGAACTTCTACAGGCTTCGATGTTACAGGCATTGAGGGGAATATCTTAATCCAAACTTTTCCACGTCGATTCATACGGCGAGTAATAACTCGTCGTGCTGACTCAATTTGTCTAGCAGTAATACGCCCAGATTCAATAGCACGTAAACCAAACGAACCAAAGCGTGTATCAGTACTACGTGTTTCAATTCCTCGAATACGGCCTTTTTTTACTTTTCTAAACTTTGTTTGTCTAGGGCGTAACATGTTTATTAATCCTTATATTTATTTAAGGCAAAGCCATACTTTAATACCACAAGTACCATAAATAGTAAAAGCTGGTCTATAACTATAATCTATTTTAGCATTCATAGTATGTAAAGGTATCTGACCTTGTTGAAAAACTTCTTTTTTACTTCGATCAGCACCACTTAATCGTCCTTTCCATTGAACACGAATACCTAGAAGATTAGGTCGTACTGCCATAAACTTAGGTATAGCTTTTTTGATAAAATCAATACATTGACTGTGACGAAAGTTAACTTCAAGTTGTTGTGCTAAGTAACGAGATAATAAAGGTGCACTTTGAACTGCAGTTGCAGTACCAATTAAATCCAAGGCTTCTATGAAGTAAACCTGCTTTTGAAACATTGGTAATTGCGTTGAAACTTTGTTAACACATTGTCGCAACTTTTTCGACGTTGAATATGTATTAACAATATTAAGAATTACCTCCCCGTTGTTAATAGTTCTTAAGTTTCTTTTTAAGTTTTCTACCTCTGTATCTTTGGCTTGACTGTAACCTTCACTGGCATAAATGTGCAAAAAAATATATGTTGTATCTAAAGATCTTTTTATTATACATCTACTAGTAAACATTTTCTTTTTTTCAAACATTTGAGTCAGATAGTCAGTAGTCATAAAGTCTTTATACAAAAGAGATGAATACCTTTTTTCTGAAAACCACTTACTATCCCATTTACGTCCGTGTCGAAGACGGAACCCAATTGAATTTACCTTTTGACCCATACTATATTCTTATCTTTTGTTTTTATCTTTCGCTTTAACTTTATGAGTAGCACGAGCTCGGGTCGGAATAAATTCACCTAATTTATATCCTACCATTCCTTCTGAAACAGTTAAAGGAATCATTTTTTTTCCGTTGTAAACGTGAATTGTTTTACCTACAAACATAGGTAAAATAAGAGAACGCCTCGACCATGTCTTCAATTGAGTATAAACATTTTTATTTAAAGACTCAGTTACCCTTCTAACTTTTCTGAGCAAAGAAGGGTCTACAAACGGACCTTTCCAAATAGAACGTCCCATTTCTTATATCTATTTTTTATTTTATAACATTATACTTTTCAAACTTAACGACTAAGAATCAACTTATTACGTTTTTTCTTTGAACGTGTTGGTTGACCTTTGGTAGGCCTTCCCCAAGGAGTTACAGAAGGTCGACCACCTGAAGTTTTACCTTCACCACCTCCATGTGGATGATCTACAGGATTCATAGCAACACCACGAACAGTAGGACGGCGGGATAACCAACGTGACCTACCTGCTTTACCTATATTTTGGATATTGTATTCTTGATTTGAAACATAACCAAGAGTAGCAGAGCATTTCAAAGGAATAAGTCGCTGACTTCCCGAAGGTAGGCGTACACGTCCATAATGTTCTGTCTTTTGAATAAGAGAACCAGAACAACCTGCACTACGGATTAATTGACCACCCTTTCCAGGCTTTAATTCAATATTGTGAATACTGGTACCAATAGGAATTTTAGCTAAAATCATACTGTTACCAGGTTTTACATCTGTGAACTCATTACTTTCGACAATAGTACCAATAGAAATACCTTTTGGAGCTAATATATAAAACTCTTCTTGAGTATCTTCTCGGCGAATTCTTGCAATCCATGCTGAACGATTTGGATCATGTTCAATAGAAACAACTTCACCCTGGCAAAACTTACGTTTAAAATCAATTACTCGATAACGTCGTTTATGGCCTCCTCCTCGTTGAAAAGTAGTAATCCGGCCTTTGTGATTCCTACCCCCAGTTTTAGCAAATCCATAAGTTTTAGAGCGAATAGGTTTCATATTAGATAAACTTGTTCGATCTACTAAGGATACGTGTCTTTGGGAAGGAGTTGTAGGTTTGGTTCGTTTTAAGACCATTTTTCTTTGGTTTCTTTATTAATCCCTTTGGTAAAAGGAATACTGACAGGATAAAAAAAGGTAGATAGTTGTTATTATTCTTATAACGCCGCCCTAAAGGAAGGCTTTTGATTGTAACTGAAATGTAAATGAAAAATACATAATATTCGTTTTATTCAAAACTAAGAAACCGTTTTGGGAAAGCACTTTATGGTAAGGGAAATCCTTTGCGTACAGACGTTTTAAAGCCATTTATAGGTCACATACCATAAAGTGGAAAATAAGATAATATTGGGGTCTGGAACGTAAAATAAAGGTTGAAAATAAAGCGGTCTTCTGGGATTATATCATTATTATTCCAAGTGGACAACAAGTTTAATAAATGGGTTATAACAAAATAGTAAAAGTTTTCATATAGTGATTCAATTAAAAGGTAATTAATTATATTAAAAAAAGTACTATGAACTAATCTGGCCAAGTGTCAATTATTTTAAGATTGTGGGTTAAATTGTAGGAGATAAACAAAACTCTAGGAGATAAACCAAATATGTGTCAAACTACAAATCGTCTTAGCGTGGTAACTTTTGGTGACGACTTATACTTTTTTGATAAGCATTATGTTGGTTATAAGAGGTAAGCAAGGCCAACTCCTTGTAAAACTAAAGATGAGGTCAAAATGGGGTCAAGATGAGCTGTCTATAAGTGTCAATTATTTAAGATTATGGCTGGAATTTGCGGAGATAAAATCAATAGTTTTAACCGATGTGCTATTTTTTACATCTTAAACGGGGGTGGCCGGGGGCACGAAGTGTGGGCGGCAGAGTTAAACTGAATTAAATAAGAGCTATAAAAGCGAATTATAAAATGAAGGTGGAAAAAAGAACTTATCCCTAAAATCGGAATAAAACCTCTTTTCCTAAGAGTTTGGTAGATAACTGACTAAAAAGTTAAGAGCAGTTTATGAGTACATATAGATTGGTGATGCTTACGATTTAGAGTAAGTATTATCAATCCACTGAGTTAAGTCAACCAGAACCTAACACACTTACTTATGACTAAGATAATACTTTCAACTAGAACCTAACATACTTTGAGATAATACTTTCAACCAGAACCTAACACACGTACTTATGACTTCAACTAGAACTTAACACACTTACTTATGACTAAGAGAATACTTTCAACCAGAACCTAACACACTTACTTATGACTTCAACTAAAACTTAACAGACTTACTATTACTCTTAACTTTTATAGTTCTTCAAGTTACATGAACTGTTAATGAGTACGTAAAGAGTCATTTAGATTACTCCCTTTATAAGTTAGGTTTTTTAAATAGCCGACTGACCTATAGATTGATAATACTTTTATGTGGAACCTAACACATTTATTATTACTCCTAACTTTTATAGTTATTACTTTGACTTCAGTATTTACTATTATTTTATTAACTCTTACATCTTCAACTTCAATTTTAACTACTTTATTTATTAGATACTATCCAAACTAACTCTTATATTTATTTACTACTACACCTTTAGTTTAGTCAATGTCTGATACTAGCTGATATACAGTAAGTACTTATTACAACTGAGGCAATAAACTCCTATCACTTAACGAGATCTTTACTATTCGGTTCTAAACTCTTTAACTTAGTCTATCCATTTTTGTATATTTAGAATCCTTTCTTTATTTATTTTAACCTTCTGGACCCTAACATTCTCTTTTTTTCCACTTTATGATGCATAACCTATAAACGGTTTTCAAATGCCTGTTCACAAAAGATTGCCCTTACCATAAAGTGCTTTCCCAAAACATTTATTAGCTTTTAATATTAACTTTTTAAATTGAAGAAAGTAACAACTTTTATTTGTCCCATCTTTGGAAATTACTCTTAATTAGGTAACCGTACAGGATTTAGACAACTACTTTATTCAATACTCTACTATTTCACCTCATCTTAAATCTCTTTCACTCAACACTTCTGAATCATACTTTTTCTTATTACTCCCAACCTGATCTAATTTTTTTATATGTATATTACTTTTCATTTTATTGACTCTGAATACGATTTATTGCCTCAGTCGTAATAAGTACTTATTGTATATCAACTAGTATCAGACATTGACTAAATTGAAGATGTAGTAGTAAATGAATATAAGAGTTAGTAAGTAACAGCGGGTAGTCTGGATAGTATTTAATAAATAAAGTAGTTAAGATTGAAGTTGAAGATGTAAGGGTTAATAAAATAATAGTAAATACTGAAGTCAAGGTAATAACTATAAAAGTTAGGAGTAATAATAAATGTGTTAGGTTCCACATAAAAGTATTATCAATCTATAGGTCAGTCGACTATTTAAAAAACCTAACTTATAAAGGGAGTAATCTAAATGACTCTTTACGTACTCATAAACAGTTCATGTAACTTGAAGAACTATAAAAGTTAAGAATAATAGTAAGTGTGTTAGGTTCTAGTTGAAAGTATCATCTTTTCATCACCAATCTATATGTAACTTGAAGAACTATAAAAGTTAAGAGTAATAGTAAGTGTGTTAGGTTCTGGTTGAAAGTATTCTCTTAAAGTATGTTAGGTTCTAGTTAAAAGTATTATCTTAGTCATAAGTAAGTGTGTTAGGTTCTGGTTGACTTAGCTCAGTGGATTGATAATACTTACTCTAAATCGTAAGCATCACCAATCTATATGTACTCATAAACTGCTCTTAACTTTTTAGTCAGTTATCTACCAAACTCT
>Ga0209092_10005031_pt1 | contig 10785 bp, 7 predicted proteins | sample FraStrMetagenome_FD_187446 | JGI IMG/M metagenome (GOLD analysis project Ga0209092, IMG submission 187446) | Marine eukaryotic phytoplankton communities from Arctic Ocean - Fram Strait ARC3M Metagenome (SPAdes) (version 2) | ecosystem: Environmental > Aquatic > Marine > Oceanic | place: Fram... | reverse complement strand
TTAGTAGACTTTGTATCGCATATATACGCATGTACAAGTCTACGCGATACTACTTGTTTAGCTTAATAATTGTTAAGTTGAATTCGATCTTCAATCGAATTCACTTTTCTAAAACTAAACCTTTTTTACGTTTTCATTAGTTTGATTATCAATAGCATCAAACTCGAAGAGCAGAACCTTCGAACCCTGTCGCGCAAGGCAGCAACGAAGTTAAAGGCCTACATCAGATTAGTCTACAGTTTATTACCACCGCTCGGCTACCCCGCCGATGCCCCACAAGACTGGCCTTTTTAATGCAAATATCTACATCCGTGCCCAAGGCTCTCTCCAAACAAATATATCGTATTGCCTCAACAGTTCGAAAGCCACATTCTGATTCCACTTGAGGCCAGCATCTAGTTGACACCCAAGAGAATCTATCTCTTCTGCCGGTAAATGCCGATTTGATTTTATCGAAAATCTCGACGCTTGTATTCGATTGCCCTAACGAGTCTAGATGGTATCCCCTGTTTTTCCTGTCGCGCATCCATATTATAATTGTTGACCAGTGACCGCTGCCAATGTTTTAAAAAACTGAAAACTGCTGTAGATAGTAAATACTGTAGACTGTAAATACCTTTCAACTCCGATACTGGCTTGCTCAACAGGGTCTGGAGGTGTTGACGTTGTAAGATCAATGCTAATGATAATTGGTCTAGATAAACACGTAAAAAGGTTTAGTCTTTAGAAAAGTGAATTCGATAAAAATCGAAATTGACTCAGCAATTATTTAGCTAAACAAATAGTATTGTGTATCAAAGTCATTGCATCCATCTAGTGACGGCCTGAACATTCAGCTCAACACAACAATACAACATTTACCTCACTTAGCTAAGAAAAGAGCAAGATGTGCTCTCCATAGATGGGCTAGAAACAGGGAGGGGAAGGAAGGCATGGCTATTGTCATGGCATACTCAGTGTGCACAGTTAATCTGTGCATAACTTGCTACAACATATTTTGCAAAGAGGCGAATTTGGAGGAGGTAAAAGGTGTGATTGCAAGAAGTTAATGATAGTGGTAGGGATAAATAAACGGCTGGCCTCCTCAGTTTTGAGGAGGGGGTGGTAGGTGGGAAACACTATCCAGACACAATGTAATTTAAAATATATTCTAATGATTTTTTATTGTTTAAATACATGTATTCAGTGTATGAAATGATTTTTACCAGTTGTTAATACAATTTTATTACGCATTTTTGTGGGGACTTGGGTGCCCCCACAAAAAAAAATAACAAGGGGATGTACACCAAATGCAACCCCAATAACCCAAATTTTGATACAATACATCCTGTACCACTATTAGTTACATGGTCCAAAAAGTGTACAAAACAGGCACTCCTGAGAGGATAATGGAGACCACCCTAGCTCTTGTGTAATCTATGATTCTGTTATATGCAAAATAGTTGTGCCATACATGAGGTGCTTAAGTCACCCCTGCTTCCAGTGCAACTTTCTAAAGTCCAAGATGGACAAATAGAATAATGTAATGTCTATATTTCATTGTATAAAACTTTCAACACTGGTGCTGTTTTTGGATGGAGATTGACTATTGAAAAGTTCAGTCACGAACTAATTAGTATTAAAGGTCAAAATAGTGCCATTGCTGACGCACTCAGCCGTCTTGACTCGGCTGTCAACAATTTTAATAAACCAAATGAAATCGCTTATAATTCCCATACATCAGATAAGATTGCCAATACTTTCACCCAATTATAGCACAAGTCCAAAAGGATTATTTAGTTTTGTCTGGATCTAAACAGTAAGTTCTTCATCTTTGTATAATTTATGAAAAAAGTCATGACATTTTGGTGTATTGAATCTTCAATTTGGTCTTTGACTGTTGTAGAAAGTGTCTATCGTGTAATTCACTTTGATTAAAAAAGGAAATGGTATGACTTTAAAATGAATCTTAAATTCCATAAATGTATATACGATCACGTACATAATGGAATATCTATTTTCTCATATATTTTAGTCTGCATTGAACCCTGCTGTCTAAAAAATATATCCGACCAAAACCAAAACATATTTTTTAGTAAAAATTCCTTCTGCGTGGACATTTGTTTTTAACTCCAATCATTTTTGTTTTTTCTTTGCTCTGCATCAAACTTGCTACGATACCAAAGAAAAGACACTATCTTACAACACTGCCTAAAATAGAGCTTTGAGTTCACTATTATCCACAGCACGAACTTATTTGAAATTCTTCTGAAGCAATAGAAAAGATACAAGTATTATCCACAAAGCACATCATTTGCTACAATTCCAATACACACAAGAAATTAATTTCCACCATCATATTTCTGCGGAAACAAAGATCATTCCCCAGAAATTTCATACTGAATCCGCCCCTAGAAAAAGCCCACTCTATTCTTAAACATCCAGTAATATGGGCTGGCCGTTTTGTCCAAAGTGCCGATTTACTTTAGATGTCTTTTCTGATGGACGAGTTGAATGTTCGAATTGTCCTTTTTCGTCCAATTTATTATCTATGTTTGACGATGGTAATCTACCTATCAGTATAACAACTTCTGCTGACACTGTTGTTCCAACTTGGGCTAAGGTATGTGTACATACAGTGAAACATGGTGAACGAGTAAAAATTTTGATGAATTTGCATGTTTAAGAGCGGTTAATATTGGAAGGAAAGAGTGGGAAGATTTCATTGAATGTCTTTTTTACAACTTTGAATTTTTATGTATGAATATACTCATTTTCACAAATATCATATCTTAATACAATCATTTAAATTATGAACAATAGAGCGACGTAGAGCAGCGGGCAGCCAAGCAATCAGGCCAAAAAGTGAGAGCCACAGTCGAAGAACCATGTGTGAAATGCGGTCATCCTGAAGTGGGATACTATACAGTCCAACTAAGAAGTGTGGATGAAGGTCAAACAGTATTTTATGAATGTCCAGCATGCAATCATACATGGTCAATCAATAATTAAACCCCTTTCTATATTTTTTTACAAATCTGTTGGCGAAGTTCTGATTTGAATTTTCACATAGATGAATTTCGTATGAAAATAACAGTCAAATGAAAGGAAGAATGTAAAAGCTTTGAATAATTTTTCGTTTTCCATGCATAAAGTAGCTAAAATGCTTCCTACCAGCACCATTTGAGCATCTTCCATTGGACCTTAAAGTCATTATTGTCGCTAAAAAATAAGTTTTCATTCATGTTTCTAAAGTGTTTAGTGTCAAAGAAAAAATATAAGGCAACGGTTTAGGAATATTATTTTAACATGAGGAGATGGATTTACAGTAGTGAAAATGAAGAAGATAAGAATTAGTGTTGATGTCCCAATTTTTATATGTAGTAAGATCACGTTATTTGAATCTTTGCAACATCCACTTCGGTCTCCTCAGTTGCTAAAGCCAAAGAAGATACAACTGGAATTTCCGGATCAGGTGGGGGTGGAGCGATGTAAAGTCCTACTAATCCCAGAATTGCTGCTCCAGACAACAAAAATCCGGGACTTGAATTAGGCAAACCGCTATTTTCACCTGTCATTAGAGTCGCAATACTAGGAAAACTCCCTCCAATTAAAGCTTGAGCAATATTATACCCAATGGAGACTGCAGTCAAACGTAATTCTGGCCTAAAACTCTCAGCCAGCCAAGCCATCATGGGGGCACACCAACATGATAAAAATGTACCTAATGCAAGTTGAGCATAAAAAGCTCCCCATGCACTGCCAATACCAATCATGTTGACTAGAAACGGTGCGAAAAAAAGCATGCATATTCCACCGAATGCCATAACACGAGTTCTTCCGAGATAATCGGATAGCATTCCAGCAGGAGGGAAACCCAGAACAACACTGATAAATAGGGACGTGTTGTTTACCAAAAACGCATTTGAAATTGGATTGGAAGAGAGATCCAGCATATAGATTGCCATCCAGACAAAGGAAAGGTAGAATCCACCCGACCAAAGCATTGGTACTAATGTTGCAGACATGAGTGAGCGCAGATTCTCTTTTCGGAAGGCTGTTGTTTACAGATACAATATAAACATATTAGAATCAAATGGAGAAGTATTGACGATATAAAAATAAAGATACCGTAGTTGTGTATTCAATAACATACCTGCTTTGATGGGGTTTTCTAGGGGTGCTCCATCTGGCAAGTGACTATGTAACTCAGCTTCTTTTCCGTACATTCTCAAATATATACCACTGATACTAACCAATATTCCCATCCAAAATGGTATCCTCCATCCAAAGCTAATCAGCTGCTCTTCTGTTAAATTTGATCTGATAGCATTTCCAATAATACCTCCAAGTAAAGTTCCGATGTTAGCTGCCGCCATCACAAAACTCCCATAAAGTCCCCATTGTCTTCTAGGACGGCTTTCCACTGTAAATACTAAAGAAGACATCATTTGCCCCCCTACGGACAATCCTTGTAGGAGACGTGTAATCATCAAAAGTATGGGAGAGATTATCCCTACAGCTTGATAAGAGGGTAGACATCCCATAGCAAATGTAGGAAATGCCATAAGAAAGATTGACATTTCCAATGCTCGTTTACGTCCATAAGTATCACCAATGTACCCCATCATCATTCCTCCGACTAGAAGATGGAATTATTACACATTATACAAAAGATTAGAATTTGATGGCAAAGCAGTTGTAGCAATATTCATGTTGAGCATTCGAACCAAGTGAAATATTGAAGTTTTCCATATAGGAAGGAACGAACAATTTCCCTTGAAATATCTAACTTGACTTACTTGGTCTCATTATAAATGCTGCCCCAAAGATTGCAAAACTTTCCGCTATTTGCAAGTTTCCTTCTTGAGGAGGGAAGAATACATCTCCAATAATATCTCCAAAATATCCGAAAATGGCAAAGTCGTACCTGTGATTGTGGGATCGTAACAAACATGCTTATCTGTTAGGAAATGCTGCAAAAACAAACACAAATATAATCATGAAAACGAAATACTAGACTTTTGCCAATCTGTATATACATGTTTTTTAAAATCGAAAAAGAATCTTCATAAGCATGAATAAGATGAGTCTTACCATTCTAAAATATTTCCAGCCACACCAGCTATTGTCTGCATTGGACTATTTATATCGTCCAACTCTTGCTCATGCTGATCCATCTCTATAGGAGTGGTAGATCCATTTTCATTGGTATCGTTGTGGTTGTATTCTTCATCACTGTAACTTGCATCGGAGGTCATTTTGGCCGATAGTAAAGGTGTCGTAAACGATACTCCTGTTTTTGGGTCGCCTTTGGACATATTGATTATCGAAGGTCGTCACTTTCACGTACAATAAATCCAATTCGTTCGTAGGAATTAATATGGAAAGGATAATTGCAAGATTAAAAAAATATTCCAAAAAACTTGGATAATTCTGAAAAATGAAAGAATAGAAAGTTCCCAAAAAAAATGGGGAACAAAATTCGCTTGTTTGTTTGGGAGAAAGTGTATTAGCGTACCCACCAAGTTTCAACGAAGGTTGACAATATAATGCAGTACCCTCATACCTAGAGCAGTACCATTCTAGGGAAATTTCACCTAAGTAAATTCTTTATAAATACACGGAAAAAGCCCTATGTAAGGAAAATGATGATAAATGTGTGGCGACAATTAAACTTTTCTTTAATGTGCTGCACATGATATTTTGACACCGTGTACTTAAATAAAAGAATGTTTGAAGGTCTCAAATCATTTTTATATAGAGCATTTACGTTTTGGTCTAGGATATTTTTTTGACAGGGTTCCGCTCCTACGCTAAGGTAGAGTTTATATGGTTATAATTTATATACGCTTTAAAAGCCTCTGCTCTTGTGTAGATTTATCTGACGTATAACTATCGTTCAAAATCTTATGTAGAATATACCAACTCTCTACGTACATTCTATTCCGTAGAAATGCTTCTCCCAAGGAAGCTCTTTTGTTAATTTATGAAACGACACGCTCACGCACAGACTTGTTGGTTTGCTGATCAGGATCTGTTATCAGGAGAGTTTTGTTTTGTGTTCAAGTTATTCAATCTCCTCACAATTTCGAAAATATCTCATATCATCTAGAAAGCACATCTAAAATCTACACTTCATTGTTCTCAAGACCATTTGAACAAAAATCAATTCATCTCATTATGTCGACTCATACCAAAAAGAAAGTGATGCTACTTCCACCGCTAGAGCAAGGATCCTCATCTGACATTTCCTCCTTCGTTGGATTAGATTTAGCCCTTCGATCTATACCGGAGCTTTCGCGTGAAAATGCCAACTCCCTTTCTCCCAAGGCTCTTGCCATCCTCGTCCAATCGATGCGTGATTTTCAACGTGTGCATTTAGGCAAAGATGCAAAAGGATTTCGATGGCCACTAGTACGACTTCCTGATTCCCTATTTTTAGATAGAAATCGTGGTGGACCTTTATTTACAGCCTTATTATCAGCATTTCGGTATAAACAGACTCAACCATGGAGAAATTTTGATTTGGCGAATTCGAAACGATATGATGATTCGATTCAATTATTTCGGAGGATGGAACGAGATTTGCATTCCGCTGGATATTTGCACCGTCCCATTATTTATTTAGATGAGAGTGTTGCCAAGTCCCAAAAAGATACTAAAACAAAAATAAATTATGAAAAAATTGCTACCCAATTTGGTGCCAAAATCACTAAAAATTACAAAGAAGCAACTCATATTATAGCAGTGGATTTAGAAGAAATGGATACACCGGAGGCAATTATCAAAGAAGAAGAAGAATTGTTACGTGGAGATCCTCCAGATCGTACATATCTCCGCACAGTTGCTTTATCTACACATCCCAATACGAATGTCCCCATGGCATTAGTACATTGGTGGTTTTGGCCCACATCTCAGGATGAATGGATCCCAGCAGCAGATGTAGATGGAATACCAGAAGCTCAGGAACCAAAACGTGCTCCTAATGGAGCATGGGTGCTAAGTTGTAAATTATTACGCGATGTGGCTAGATTTAATGAATGGGGTCAAGAAATTGATTACGTATTGGAAAACTTTGAGAATGTCGAATTATTTCAAGATGAATCATTGGATTGGAGTCAGAGTCAAACTGCAGAAGAGCTTGCAAAGAAGAGTCTGGAAGGAGTCAAGATGGATCGAAGAGGTGGGAAGGGTATGAATCCAAGATTGCTATCGACGGGCGATTTTAATTCCAAAGGTGAAAAGTTCAAAGTGACAGTGTTTGATGGTGCTTTACGAGTCCCTTCCATGGTGCAGGAATTATTGACTAAATACGAATCAGCCCAAAATATCAATGACATTACAAAGAATATGGATCCAGCAAAGAATCTGATGGAGTTGGTTGCTCCTTCACTTGATGAAAATTTTACAAAAATCAAAGTGACGGAATTACGACAAGGGTATTCCTCCTATCAACAATATTACACATTGGAACAAAACAAAGTCTTTACCAAGGGAGAATCATTACAACGTATTCGTGGTGGAGGAGATATTGAAGGGAAGGAAATGCTAACAACATTATCAACTCAAAAAACGGAACCGGCGACTAGGGATACAGCTATGGTACCTGCCACATCAAACAATAATACGGATTCGAATAATATACCCATAGCCGCTGCTTCTTCTACCTCCACCGTAGCTAATATTAATCCAACCTCCTCCAATAATACTGTCACAATTCCAAGTGCCGAAAATACGGCTGCTCAAATAGCGCAACAAATTGGACAAAACCCATCCTCCACAACCGTTCCTGCTTCCAATGTTCCATTGAGTTTGGACAAAGTGGCTGTACCATCTAGTCTTCCTGCAGTTTCCTCTACTGTCACACCTGCAATGACTGTGTCTACCAAAATGACTACTACCGATGATGAGACCCCCCCTAAATATCCAATGACAAGTCCCCTAACAGCACGGCTCTTCAACCCAACTACCATGCCTTCCACAAAAACACCTGCTCCTACTCCTACTTCTATATCTGTTCCAACTGCGTCTGTTAATCCAACACTCAAAACATCTATTCCTCCCTCTGGAACAACAACCAAACTCCCTATTCCCTCATCTGCTCCCTACAAAGCACCATCTATCCCAATACCCCGATCAAATATCCCACAACCATTTCAAACAACTTCTTCAACCATCATTCCTCCGTCCATCCAGCCATTGGTATCCCATCTACCCACTCCTTATTCCAAAGCCTCATCCTTAGCCACGAAATCCCTCCCACATCCTTATCATCCAACAATCATTTCCTCGTTGGAAAAACAAACGCTACCTGAATGGTTCGATCAATCTGCTTCTCATCGAACATCGCAGAACTATCTGCAAGTACGGAAACAAATATTAGCATTGGCCGAAAAACAACCACACCGATATTTGACAGCAACTGCCATTCGTAAAAAAGTCGCAGGAGATGCTGGGAGTTTATTACGTCTACATAAATGCTTTACAGCCTGGAGATGGATCAATTCCTCTCCAGAAACCTTGGGAGAGTCTATGCCAGTTCACACTATGGTGGAACAGGATTATGATGTCATATCCGAAGAAACAATTCCTAATCAGAATCATGGCGAAAATACAAGGAAACGAACATGGACCGATCTAGAACGAAAATCGTTGGCTCAATCAGTGATTGCAAATGTTTCTAAAAAGCAAAAGGGAGAAGAAAAAAAGGATGGACATGATGACGAACAAAGGAACATAGGAGAAGAGGAAAATGAATTAGAGGTGGGGATTGATTGGGAAGAGGTTGCCAAAGAGATGGGGATGGGTCTCTCTGGAAAAGACTGTATGAAGGAGTTTTTGACCTTGGACCTGGAAGAACCGGAAGAAGAAGATGTCAATATGATTTCCAGGGAGAATGCTACCAAGACGGATGTACCCACCGAAAAGGAATGGAAGGAAGAAATGATTCGTGAAATGCTAGAGGTCCCATCCAATATCCTTGAGGGAGCCTTGCAGGGGGCCATGGAAGCATCCAATCAAGACTTGCAACAATCTCAAAAGGCTACAATTCTATCTAGCGTAACTATTCAAGCCACCCAGCAAGCGCAAAAAGAGGAGGAGAAGGTGAATCAATTATTTTTGGAATTATTAGATCAACGGATGAAAAAATTAGAAAACCGAATGAATTTATTAGATGATGTAGAAGCAATGTTGGATGTAGAACAGACGGCTTTGGAATTGGAACGGAGGGATTTATATACTGCACGTTGTCGATATTGGTTAGGTGGAGGAACAGGACTGGGATAATTTGGGGGATTTCATGTTTCTATAGAATTAATATTTGTGCTAAATGAATTATCAGTTATTATATTTTTGATTGATATGTTTATTATTTGAATTAGTCATGTCACTCATACAACTCGAGCATGAAGTGCTTCCAATTCACATTTGTTATCATCCCAAATCAAAGGATATCCCTTCTCCAATAAGACCCTCTTCAATCGTTCTGCATGATCCTTCCCCTGCATTTCCACTACAACTTTAACTTGTACTTGATCAACATTTGTATATAACCAAGCACGTTCATGATAAATATCCTTAATACTAGCACCCACTTCACATAAGACTTGTGTCAACTGGGAAATCCCACCCGGTCGATCCGATACCGTTGCTACAAATCGACATAGACGATGATCCGCTGCCAATCCTCGATCTATCACTCTCCCTAACACAGTCGTATCAATATTTCCACCACATAATGGAATCACAATATTTTTTCCTTTGACTTCCTTTCGATCCAATTGTCCACCGGGCAATAAGGCCGCTAATCCACTGGCTCCTCCTCCCTCTACTACCATTTTTTCATTTTCGATAAGTCGTAACACAGCTACAGCAATTTCCTTTTCGGTACAGGTGACACATTCATCAACGTAATGTCGTGCTACTTCAAAGGCATGTGGACCCACCATTGGGACGGCTAATCCATCGGCCAGTGTGGGTGTTACAGGAGTGGGAACTGGTTTTCCGGCTTTTAAGGCGTTAGTATAAGATGGACAGAAATCTGGTTCAACTCCATAAATCTATTGATAGAGAAATATATATATATATGTGTGTGTGGTTGTGTGTGTGTATAGAATTTGAAAGTATATAGGTTGGATGATGTACAAATGAAAATCCATGTTGATGATATGGAATACTCACCTTTGCCTCTGGTTTCAAGGTCTTGATAGCACAAGAAACACCTGCAATCAAACCAGCACCTCCAACAGGAACCACTACAATATCCAACTCTGGAACATCTTCCACCATCTCAATCGCCATCGTTCCAGCACCTGCTACAATTGGAGGATCATCATATCCATTCACATAATGATATCCATTTTGTTCCGAAATGGCTTCGGCATGTTCTTTCGCTTCTCCAATATGAGCACCATGAATAATAATATTGCACCCAAAACTACGACATTTATCCACTTTGGCCAAGGGTGCAACTGTCGGCATGACCACTGTGACTGGGACACCTAGTTGCTGTCCATGATAGGCCAATGCTAAGGCATGATTTCCAGCACTGGCCGCGATAACACCTGTTAAACCTTTGTTTAATTTACGTTGTTGTTTGTGAAGTTCCATAATGGCATTTCGTGCACCACGTTCTTTGAAGCTTCCCGTAAATTGACGAAATTCCGATTTGAGATAAACATTGGCACCGATTAATTCGGATAAAAAGTAGGATTTATGACAGGACGTCCGGTGTATCCCCTCCTTGATCTGATAATAGGCTCTGGATATATCACCGAAATTCACGGGGAGATCGATGGGGAT
>Ga0209092_10005030_pt1 | contig 10786 bp, 10 predicted proteins | sample FraStrMetagenome_FD_187446 | JGI IMG/M metagenome (GOLD analysis project Ga0209092, IMG submission 187446) | Marine eukaryotic phytoplankton communities from Arctic Ocean - Fram Strait ARC3M Metagenome (SPAdes) (version 2) | ecosystem: Environmental > Aquatic > Marine > Oceanic | place: Fram... | reverse complement strand
CACCTTTCAAAACATATCGTGAATGAATGATGTTTTTTTAGACCAACCTACGTAATTTGGAGATGTAGTATATATACCATAAATTAGGCAGCAGAAACTGCCCAAATTCCTTATATAGTTATATATACATATGGACATCATGATTTCTTTCAAGAACCTAGGATCATGATTTCTTTCAAGAACCTGGGATCATGATTTCTTTCAAGAACCTGGGATCATGCTTTGCACTCAAGAAGTAGAGAAAAATTCAATAACGATAGAATCAGACATATGGACATCATGATTTCTTTCAAGCACCTGGGATCATGCTTTGCACTCAAGAGGTAGAGAAAAATGCAATAACGATAGAATCAGAATTTTCTCATGAGTTCGTGACGTCTAATAATGAAGCACGGATGCAAAAGAACCTACCTGTATCTTTTTATGTTGTAAGTAGGTTAAATATATATAGCTGTCCATGTGTACTTCTTACAAAAAGTTGTCAGACGATTAACATTGCTTAGAAACACTTATCACAACACGAAGAAGCTTTTGCTTAAGTAAATAGGATACATAGACCGTAATTTTAAACATATAATTAAGTAATATAGATACACACGTATATATATGAACATCATGATAATTGCATTTTGAGGATATTTTTTACAACCGAGATTTCTGCATTTGGCTTAACTACACTTACAAGAATTTCATCAAAAAAATCGGTGCAAGTATGGTGCTAGCTACGGTAATTCTTAACAACAAAAAGAAAGCAATTCCTATTCAACATCTTTGAATGAACGAGAATTTCAATATGTAATCATAAAAGCGGACAAAAAAATGAATTTAGCCTTCGCATTGGTATTGAACTGCTTATTAGTCATGTGTGAATACCTTTCCATAAGCATAGATACGTAATTATTTAAAAACATAACACACATGAAAGAACTACTTAATTAATGAATCTTGAATGTGAAGATCAAATATTAAATAAATCCTATCTGTACTTCAATATTATATCTGGATGTTTGTTACTTAAAACTCTCAAAAACTGCTGAAACAAAAGAACAGTTCTCTTTTTTAAAAGAATCAAGTTTCAGTAGAATAGCAACGGACTTCTTTTATATATCTCCTACGAGGGGGATCGTGTCGAATCATAAATGCTATCCGAACATATTAATGAAAATATTGAGAAAGAATTGACTTACCTACGTGAACGGATGAAAGGTTAGCAAAGTGCCGATCCTTTTTGGAAGTAACCTAAGTGCGTGGCTTATTCTCAATTATTTATTTACTTTTGTCCTAATTGAAATTGAATATCTCCGTCGTGACAAAGAAACGGATGTCCACATATAAAAAATACAATAAATCCAAAATGAAAGTTGTTGCAGACTACAAATCGTAAAGATTCCAGACTCGTACGCAAAAATGCCATAACGTGATCCTTCCACGGAGTCAGATAAACATATGCGTCCACAAAACCGGGGAAATTTGTATGGAAATTGTCAATAAAATAACCAATGCGTATAGCACAAACAAAGTCTTTCACAAATCATCAAAATGGCGCACCTTTTTAGTCATCATGACCCCTTTCATATACACGCATTTTTCGGTCTCCTCACTCTCTTCCATTTTTTCTATAGATTCACACAACTATTGAAGGATGTTGAAGACTCTGGATTTGGAGTAGATGTTAAGCAAGATGTTTTCTGTTTGCTGATCATGATTCTCCCGAACCTCACATCATTTCTCTTTAGAATAGTACCCATAAAAAAACATGGCATGGATGGATTTACAATCTGGAAGGAATATCGTTGGCATGCAACAATCTTTACTTTAAGAAGTTGGGTGTTTCTTGCCATGCTTCTTTATGAAAAGCATTTCAAACCTGATGGCCTTGTATATAAACAGACTTATAGGGTTATCATCTGTTTTACAACTATGTTTTGTGCTCAATTGGCAACAACATTGTTCCCACCTCAGGTGTCAACAATTCGCGGGATGTACAAGAACTTCTGGGGAAGTTTTGCCGCAGGATTTTTACAGTTTCTTGGAACTGCATTTGAATTATGTGGATCTCCACGAGATGACATTAGTGCGAATTATTTGATGATTATAATCATACAACTAAATGCTTTTAATATGACATTGCGGAAAAAGAGAAAAGTTGGTCCAAATTCTGCTCGTGCATTTTATACATTTATGCTGGGGTCCGCATTCTACTTGTTTACTGTTCGAAGATTTATGGAGGATCCACCAAACGGTATTTTTGATCCTAGGTTTAAATCGATTTATTTGGCCGCTATATCATATTACTTTCGGAGAAGTCTTCGCTACAATCGTTTCAATACATGGGCTGCAGGGTTAGCGTGTATTCATATGAGTTCAAACTTTCTTGGAGTCTACCGAGAGGTCTGAATTAGTCTTTATTGAAAGTGTTTTCTTTGAATCAATTTCAAAAGATTTCACAATGCCATGTTCAAATTTAAAGGGTTGAAGGATTTCTATTTCAGCGAATGGTCGATATTTGCTGAATACTATTGTAAAAATAGAACTCCGCATACAGTGCATTTCGTTTTCTATAAATAATCGGAAGCATTTCTTACAAAACAAGGATAGTACCAAAAGTGTCCATATAATAGTGTAAATTTTGCTAAATAACTAAAAAAACCTAAATTGCGTTTTACGGCTTATTTTCACCTCATAATTTGTTGTGATGGACTGAAGAGATTTGTGGATACTCATATGAATTTTACAGATGTCTCTGTTTTTGCTCTTTGTGTTTGTTCTTAAGATTGCGAAAGGTGTGTAGAAAATGTATCTTTAACAAAACTGTTTTTTACCTCAAAGACCAGTTCTTGTTTTACTTAAAACGTTCTTTTTTCAATCATCAGTCTTTGTCTAAAGATCATAATTTAAAATATTCCATGCGGAGATATAACGTAAAATAAAATTTGTAATATTTGTTTCAAAGCAGTAGTTTCAATATGAATAATTCCGCAACCACACAAAGTTCATGTACATCATTTGTTATTTAAAACAAAATATGTGTTTTGACTCGCAGCCTTTGGAAAATTATCAATGTTGAGCCTATGACTTCAAAACTCTTCAAGGTTGATTCTTATCAATTCGTATTTCATTATTAATATATCTCACGTATTCTTCCAAAACATGTAGCTCTTCTCATTATTTCAGAAGTGTACGTAGTGAATATTTCAAAGTCAAGCAATGGTGAAACACGCCTTATTGGTCACAAAAGGAGAAATTGAAACAGAAAAAATAGAATGCCATCAATCCTTGTGTCATGAGTATTTAGTTTGAATTTGGAACTTTTTACTGTTTCATGAAATTAATTTTTATAGGTATTTGTAATTTTCGTACCAACTAGCTAATTCAAGTGTTATGTCAAGGGAAAGTGTAAATGAATTAGAAACTTCTATAAATAATCTGTAGCATTGATGAGCTTCTTCAATCGTACAATATTTTTTTGACATGAAAAATATGGCATTTGTTTGACTTGTGACAACCTTTTGATGCCAACAAATATAATTATTCTCAAAAGTTTTTCATAATGATTATTCCATACGAAATCGCGTAAAGAACCGAGCCTCACCATATGGCAACTCCAGAGAGAGGGCAATTCTTCTCTTAGATTTTCGATCATACGATGGTTAAGTTAAGTTAAGAATTTAAATAATTTAAACAATAACAACCATACGTATTTATACGTAATAAGAGCATACAAATTGGATGTAGAGTTGTTATGCTCATTCTAGCTCTACTAGAGAGAGAGCCCCGCCGTCAATATTTAGAATCCAAATTTCCATAACAACTTGGCCAATATTTTATCGTACGTATAGACTTCGCTTGCTTGTTGGATTTTTGAATTCATGGATGAAAAGATATATTCACATGTACGGTAAGATATGATATTGCAACATTCATATGTGAATGTACGCACGAACATCATCTTTCGATATATGTATTGTAAAGATTTTCTCCTAAGTAAATGGAACAATCCGACACTCTGCTATCATAAATTCTTCACCAATCTAAAGAACAAAAAGATCACAAAATTAAAAAACATGAAACCTGCATTGGTATTCATACTTTCATTACCAGTTGCGGCTGCGTTCACAGCTCCGTTGGTAAAACCAACTTTTAGATCAAAGCCTCAAATAGTACTAGCATCTCCCGTGAAAAAATCTCAATTTCATGTTGATTCTTCGACTAACCAATTGTTTGCAACTGTATCAGATGATGCGGCGTTTAAAGATGTATCTGGGTCTGCAGATGACTTACTACCAACAGATGAGCTTAAAGAGAACCTTCTGGGAACAGCAAAAAAGTATTCTGATCTTACAATTGGTGTTATGAAAGAAACTTATCCGGGTGAAAATCGAGTGTCACAAAGTCCAGAAACTGTGGCTCAGTTGGTAAAGGCTGGTTTCGACGTTGTTGTGGAAAGTGGTGGTAAGATAAGATCAATTTCATCAACCATATTGTTGTTATATATGGACTTCTCACAGAATTGGTTTTCGTATTGTAAACTTGTGACTCTATCCAGCTGGTGAAAAGGCCTCATTTTCAGATGCCGACTATGTCAATGCTGGCGCGATTATCTTTCAGGGCGATCAAATTGTCCCTCAGGCGGATATTGTGACGAGAATCCGTCCACCAAGTGCGGAAGAAATTCCTAAGCTTAAGGGGAAAACTCTGATAAGTATGATTTCTCCCTCCATAAACAAAGACTTGTATTCTCAGCTCACTGCGCAGAACACGAATGTCTTCGCTCTTGACTGTGTCCCCAGGATGCTTTCAAGAGCTCAATCCTACGATGTTTTGAGTTCTCAAGCAAACATTGCTGGATATAGGAGTGTCATTGAAGCCGCAGAACTATTTCCTCGTTTTTTCGCTGGACAAATGACTGCAGCTGGAAAAGTTCCGCCTGCGAAAGTTTTGGTAGTAAGTATTTATACCGATCATTCATGCCAAGAGTTCAATTATTTTATTTCTAATCATTTCAATCTTTGTTTTTGGTATCTATAGCTTGGAGCTGGAGTTGCAGGTCTTGCAGCAATACAAACGGCAAAGAACATGGGTGCGATTGTTCGCGCTTTTGATGTTCGTCCCGTCACAAAAGAACAAGTTGAATCAATGGGAGCTACATTTTTAGAAGTCCCTATTCAAGAAGATGGATCAGGATCTGGTGGGTATGCAAAAGAAATGGTGAGAATAGCATGCTTTAGATTAAAGCTATCGTTATCGATGAATGAATGTTCTTACATAAACTTCAATACGTTATCTCTTGCAGTCGGATGACTTCAAAAAAGCTCAAGCAGAAATGATGCTAGAACAAGCAAAAGAGGTTGATATTATCATAACAACAGCGCTTATTCCCGGTAGGAAAGCACCTGTTCTTGTTGACCAAAAAATGCTGGATGTTATGAAACCAGGAAGTGTATGTGTTGACTTGGCTGCTGAAAATGGTGGAAACGTGGCACAAACTAGACCCAATGAAATTGTAACAACCGAAAACGGGGTAAAAATTGTTGGATATACTGATTTGCCGAGTCGATTATCATCAACAGCTAGCTCCCTGGTAAGCTTTATTAAGTCCAATAATTTACTCGCCTCAACATTCTTATTTTGACATTTTTGGTTTTCTTTCTGTATGGCAGTTCTCGAATAATATTGCCAAATTTATTCTTAGCATCGGACCACAAACAACTGGTGAGAAGGGAGTTTTCCAAATTGATCTAGACGATGATGCTGTCCAGAATATGCTTGTTTCGTACGAAGGAGTTGAACGGTTCCCAGATAAAATTACTCCTTACAGTCCACCACCTCCACCGGCACCAAAGAATGTTGAAGAAACAGTGGAGAAAAGTGAGGAAGAGCTTGCAATGGAAGCGAACGAGCTTCAAAAATCCAATTTTGTTCGTAATACTGGCGTAGCAAGTTTGGCCGCAGCAGCTTTAGTTGCCTTCGGGGTCACAGCTAGTTCACATGATTCAGTTGGTATTCTGTCAAGTTTTGCTTTAGCTGGGTTGGCTGGCTACCAGGTGGTCTGGGGAGTGGCACCAGCTTTACATTCACCCTTGATGGCGGTCACTAATGCAATCAGTGGTATGACAGCTGTCGGAGGATTGCTTCTTCTTGCTCACAGCAATGTAGGTGCCGAGGCTAGTCTCATGCCACATAGCCCAGCAGGATGGATGGGTGCAGTTGCGACTATACTCTCATTTATCAATATTGCAGGAGGATTTTTGGTGTCTGGAAAGATGCTTGATCTATTCCGCCGTCCCTCTGATCCAAAGGAATACTTTGAATTCTACAGCATTCCAACTGCACTCTTGTTGGGTGGATTAGGAGCTGCTTCTTTCTTTAACATGGGGGATCTATCCAATATGTCAGGGTCAGTCGGTATTGCTTCTGCAATTTGTTGTATAGCAGCTATTGCTGGACTTGCAAACCAAGAAACAGCAAGGACTGGTAATGTTTTAGGAATGGCTGGAGTGGCTTTTGGGTTGGCAAGTACAACTGCAGATATGTCACTCATTACACCCGAAGCAGCTGCATTTGAACAAGCAGGACTTTTAGGAGGTATTGGATCCACCATTGGAGCTGTAGTTGCTTCAGGAGTAGGCCCGACAGAATTGCCACAGACTGTGGCAGCTTTTCATTCACTTGTTGGTTTAGCAGCTATGGCTGGAGCAGCAGGTGAATACTTCCTACATCCTTCTGGTCTTGATGCTGGTACCATGTCAGCAATTTATCTAGCGACCTTCATCGGTGGAATTACCGCAACTGGTTCCATGATTGCTTACAGTAAATTATCAGGAATTTTGAGCTCAAAAGCTCTCAATCTACCAGGAAGAGATTATATCAATCTTGGAATGCTAGGTGCGTCCATACTAGGAATGGCTTCATTCTTGAACCCCGGAGTTTTAGCTACTGTCGACCCTGAGACCGTTCGAACGGGGTCATTAGGATTGGTTGCTGCTGTAAGTTCTCTTCTTGGACTGCATTTGACTGCAAGTATTGGCGGTGCTGATATGCCAGTAGTTATCACAATCCTTAATTCCTATTCTGGATGGGCACTTTGTGCTGAGGGATTTTTATTGGGAAATTCTATTTTGAGTGAAGTTGGTGCTTTAATAGGATTTTCTGGTGCTATTTTGACATGGATCATGTGTGAAGCTATGGGAAGAGACGTCGTCAGGTAAGTATGACAACTTCAGTATGTTCTGTGTTGGATTTTCTATTTGCGAATTCTCACATGAAGGCTTGTTCAGTGTTGTACTCGGTGGAGCAGGCACAAAAGTTCAGGTACCAGGAGAAGCAAAGGCAATTGAGGGGGAAATCACAGTTTCTGCTTTAGATTCAGTTGTTGACTCATTGACTGAAGCAGATAATATAATGATTGTTCCAGGATACGGGCTTGCTGTTGCTCAAGCGCAGTTTGCGATTGCAGACATTGCAAAAAAACTAAGAGAGGATGGAAAGAATGTACGCTTCGGGTAAGCAGCATATTATAGCAAAGTATTGGTATTTCTGTATATTATAATCACATTTCCTCTCTAATCATCGATTTTCATATTATTTCAAAGCATCCACCCCGTTGCTGGAAGGATGCCAGGTCAACTTAACGTCTTATTGGCCGAAGCAGGAGTACCATACGAAATGGTTTTTGAGATGGAAGAAATTAATGACGACTTTCCAGGTAAGAGCATAATGAAAATTCTCATTGATATACCTTCATAACTATTGATGGATTCACTGATTTTCACACTTGATATAGATGTTGATGTCACTCTCGTTATTGGTGCCAGTGATACCGTGAGCAGGTAAGAGATAATGAAAGACTTTGGAATCATAGATTTCTACAATTGTAAAGTATCTGATTTTTGACCTTTTTACTTTTTTATCATAGTGCTGCTGAGGATGACCCCACTTGTAGTATTTATGGAATGCCTGTTTTACGGGTATGGAAGAGCAAAAATGTTTTCATTCTTAAACGTACCATTGGTAATACCGGATACACTGGAATGGAGAATCCTATCTTGTTCAAAGATAATGCAGAAGTATTGCTTGGAGATGCTAAAGAAAGTTGCAATGCCATTCGCTCTGCTATTCTTTAAACATGAGGAGGAGAGAAAATGGAAAACTTTTACAACGAAAAATATCTAGGGTGCAACAACCCTCCTGTATAACTACATCACTCAAGTGGTGCTTACGAAAGAGATTAGAATAAAATCTATTACTTAAAAAATTAAATAAACATACATGAACAGAAGCATTGCCACTAATCTTCGCATTGTAGTTTTCTTTAATTCTGTCGTTTCGGACGATCTCTAGCAACATCTAAGTCAGGATATATCTCTTGTAGATTACGTAATGCTTTCTCTGCATCTGGGCCCATTTCATTCCCACCTATTTCCAATACTTTCAGAGATGAATTTTTACAAGTTCCGTTTTTAATCGAAATCGCTTTCAATAAAGTCACCACAGCCTCTTCCTTGGCTGAGTTCCCACCTAAATCAAGATTTACTATAGATACATGACCACCCTCAATATTCGCAGCAATCTTTTCGAAACCAATAGATCCGAGTTTATTATTGAAAAGACGCAGTGACACAACATTTTGTAATGATATTGCTGCAATTGCTCCTTCGGCCCCACAATTTGTTTCACAAAGATTAAGATGTTCAATTTTCTTCAAACTTCTCACTCCCTCACATATAGCAAGTGAGCCATTCGTTCCTAATGGATTACTAGCTAAATTTAAATTATTCAGAGTCTTCCATGATCCTGCTTGGAAACATTTTCCAAGCATTTCTGATCCTCTTTCGCCAATCTTATTTTTGGCCATATCAAGTTCGCATAGACCAGCGCACCCGTGTTCTTTTACAGCTGAAGTTAATATTTCTATACCTTCATCATCAATGTTACATTGCTGTAACGATAAAGAAACTAGCATAGACGATCTATCTTTGGAACTGCTAAATACATTCGAGGAAATCAGATGTGAAAGAGACCTCATTCCTTCATTTGCAATAGGGTTTTCATTGAGTTTCAAAGTTAGGAAGGTGTTACGTGGAATTGTATTTTCCCCGATATTTAAGAACAGATTCGAAAATGATTTTACACCTTTGGGCCCTATATTGCATTGTGATAAATCAAGGTATTCAAGTGATGGGAATACTTGCCCTTCATCATTATCATGGCACTCTTGCACCTTTTCAACAAACTCAAGAAGACCATCATCTCCAATATCTGGATTTCGGGAAATGTTAAGATGCCTAAGGTTTGTACTTGAACTGAACACTCTTCCGATTACACCTACGCCTTTTCCAGTACTATTGAAATAGAATATGGGAAATGACATCTTGTTATGCTTCTTTGTGTCCAACATTCTCTTCGTTCAAATAAAATTTTTATTCCGTAGTAGCAAATATTATTTTTCGTATGACTTACATTTTCTTTAGCTCTAGGTCCACCAAGGTTAGATATCCTCCGTGACAAGACACCAATGGGCTACAAAGGGCTGTCACACCTTCATCTCCCAAATTTTTATCCCCAATCGCGATATTCATAACTCCTCTTGATTTCAAAGTATCTTTATTTTCATGAAAGACTTTAGCAATAGAGGATCCTAAAATGTTCAAAGAATCAACATCCATGGAATGACCTGATGCACTGATTGACTTTAAATTTGTGTTATGGAGAATACCTGGGAAAGATGCACAATTGACAAGACAAACAACGTCAAAATGTTCCACCCAAATGAAAAATGTCAATCAACTATTTGGATGGGTCCATTCCTACCTTTTGCTAGACGGGAAGCCTCCACTTTGCCGAATGACTTGATCGGTAAAATAACTAATTCCTTCAAATTTGGATCATTATTTTCGACTCGTTTTAGCAATGCATCACAGGATCTTGCGGATCCTCCTTTACCCCTGTCATGAATCATGTGGTTCAGCAGTTTGGTAAGGAACGAATTTGGGAACAATCAAAATTTAAGAATGTTAGTTCGAGCAGCGATTATCAAATGAAACTGATTCTTTCATTTCAGATGAATTTTCAGGAGGGTAACTTGTCTTACCAGGCTGACATGATCGGAAGGATTTTATTCTGTTGACCCAAAAGATGAACAGAATGGCACTCTTCTTTACTCTCCATTCAATTTTGTATCAGAATGTAAGTAGATCTTAGTAGTACAAAAAAATGAGAACCATTGAGAATAGTTAGTTATGATAGAATAGTTTGCAGAATGAGATTTAAAAAAAATCATGATAAAATAATGGTGCCAACAAAGCAAATGAACTATATGATGATGTCAAACTCAAATATTTGTTACTTTAGAGAGTAGTGAATCTTTGTAAAGTAGGACTTTATTTTTTACATAATGAAGCATGATTTTAGTTGGAAGGTATTGGAACAGTCATGAAATCCCAAGCCGCTGCAACATTTTCGATTGGCAAACCACTAGCTTTGATTGCTTGCTTTTCTATCCGTAACATAATCGCACAGCTTTCTAACGATTCGTCACCTTTGTACCTTGCACTAAAATGATTCATAACTAATCGTTTGGCGTTCACACGTTTTGCAAAGCTACCGGCCATTTGTGGTGTTGAATGACCATGCGTTCTTGCATCCTTCGTGACTGCATAAAGGTTTGCTCCTATATCAAGCCCCTCTAAGTAAGCATTTGTTGCTTCATGAACAATCACATCTGCATTTTGAGAGAGGTCTACCAAAATTTAAAAACAAAAAAACGTTTAGATGCATTGGATTTGGA
>Ga0209092_10005027_pt1 | contig 10788 bp, 14 predicted proteins | sample FraStrMetagenome_FD_187446 | JGI IMG/M metagenome (GOLD analysis project Ga0209092, IMG submission 187446) | Marine eukaryotic phytoplankton communities from Arctic Ocean - Fram Strait ARC3M Metagenome (SPAdes) (version 2) | ecosystem: Environmental > Aquatic > Marine > Oceanic | place: Fram... | reverse complement strand
TTGCTTTCGCATTGTTTTTTTTGCTAAAATGACGTTCATAATTATTTTCACATGTCAATTTGTTGAATCTTTTTCTTGCGAATTTTCGACGTAATAATATCTCTAGGGTTGGATCCCATGCCAGTTCCAACGGAAAACCTGGAAGCGGGATGCTATGCCAACGAGAATGATGCAATACTTAAACGGTTGGGATAAATCTCGCTAGCAGCAGGCAGCCTCAACGTATTGACAAAAGGTACCGAACAAAGATTATTTGACAAGGCCAGTTTTGTTACACATCACAACCAGGCATGAACCGAACAAAAGCGTGTGCTTACCTTTCAATTGAATGCTGTCAGCATACTAAATCAACCATACAGCTTGTCAAATGTTACAAATGCGATTCGCTACTGCATCATCTTTGCCAAACCGACTATGCGTCACTTAAGGGGTTAGTGGAGAGGGATTATGTTGGCGAGCATAAAGTGTGTGCGAATGTATCATGCCTGAAGACCTGTTACATTATTATCTCCATCATCGCCACCTTCTAGAAGTATTACGACAGATAATGATACTAAAAACTCTTCCAGACCTACTCAATTTACATTGCCGAAGGTTCGACCTGATTGATTCCTCCAACATGCTAGCAACCAAAAGAAGTCGAAGTATTGGAGATACTTTTGGGGGGTCAATCCGGCTCGCTGCGTAGGTGCTGGCATTGAATTTATTGGCAAAGCTAGGTGTACACTTTGCACAAAAAAGCGCACTATGTGTCTGCAATATCTGGTACTCGCTCTCCTATTACCTGCAAATGGCTCACTCAGAATTGTATGCATTCTTGAATGTTGCTCCAATCAAGAAGGCTCCATCTCGCAATGATATTCGCTCTTTTAAAGGGTTTGCGAAGAAAAAATCCGAACAATAAAGAAAACTTAATTTTCAAGATTCGGTGGTCCGATGGATTATGGAGGAATCGATACTCTTTCGTGCAGTAGAGACTAAAGCGTTTCGGGCTATGGTAAACACGCTCGTTGAAAATGAAAACGAACATGATATGTTTAAAATTAGCAGATCGATGACGAGGAGGAAAATTTTGAGCCTCGGCGTCCTCTCTAAGAAAGCAACGAGATTAGAGCTGCAAAATTATCAATGCGCAATTACTACAGATCACTGGACAGGACCAAATGATGAGACCTACACGACATTGACTTGTCATTATATCAATGAGGAGTGGGAGTATCATAGTTGTGTTGTAGACTTTAAGGTGTTCAACGGTCAAACAAGAGGACAAGATTGCGGAGAAGATCTTTTTAATATTTTTGACGATTGCGAATTTAAAAGTGAAAATATTACCATTCTAGTGACGGACACAACAGCTAGTATGATAACATTTGGAAAAATGATACGAAATGAGCACAAAATTGAGCATGGCTTCTGCTTAGATCATAACCTACATAGGAACTGCATCCTAGCTTTCGATGACAAAAATATACCCGGATCAGAGAGGGTGATGAAAACTGCACGGGCGACAATTGAGTATTTTACTAAATCCACTCAAAACATGACCAAGCTGAAGAACTTCCAAAATAGTTCAATGTTGGAAAAATATTCGGAGCAGAAGGAACCAAAAAAGATACTTCAAGATTCCAGAACACGATGGTGGTCGACGTATCGAATGTTACGTCGATTGCATTTTTTGAGGGAAACTATTGGAGGGTTGCAAGGATGAAATGAGATTGACTGTACCTCACCAACCGATCTTCAGTGGGGCATTCTGGAGGACGTACAACAAACATTGAAGGCCCAAGCAGAGTTGCAGCGGGTGCTCGAAGACGAATCTTACATTACAGGTTCTCTTGCACCGTTCGCCATTTACAAAATACGGGGCGGATACCAAGATTCTATTGAAGCGAGTACGAACGAGTCGGTGAAATACCTTGCGAATATGCTTCTTAAAGACCTAGACGAAAGATATCATCCAACACAGTGCGGTAGGGTTCTATATTTTAGGAAGCCAGATAAAGGGTTTAGGAATCGATACATTTTTCTTAATCCATACATCTTCTTCGCTGCATTCCTCGACCCTAGAACGAAAGTTAAACTTACTATCATGATGTCCAATGATAATTACAAGGACCTTCTCGGTGACATTCTGGATGACATGATCAGTATAAATGAGCAAATTCGAAATAACAGTAACGATGGTTATAATGCTGATCATGAGAGAATCAATGAGCGTGCTTCAGATAGAGGACCAAGAACGAAAAAAAAGAAAGAAGAGCCCATCAGCATTTCATTTTTTTATACTTGCGATGACAGAAATGCTCCCATGTATGAAACGCGGAGAAGCTGTCAGACGGTACTCAACTCATTTGAGGATAGGAATGTTACAATTCCATTCCGAAATTCAAGTGGAGAATTTAATGATCCTCTTTGCTGGTGGAAGTCTCAAGGAGCACTTCGATTCCCCGATTTAGCCAAACTTGAAAAAGTACCTCTGTATTCCAGCAATGTCTACACCATCAGAAAGAGTGTGGAGTCGAGCATCAAATATCCTAACAATTCGTCGAGCTAGGATGAGCGACACTGTTGCTGCAAGTATCATGTTTACAAAAGAAAACTCTTGAATCCTTCGTAAGCATTATACTGCATTGACTGGATCAAATTATGTACCTCATCTCCCATCTGTATATGAGGATAGCATTGAGAATTACATTGGTGAAGGTGTAGATGAAAATTAGCAATACTTTGATAACGATACTCTCATTACATGTATTTTGTTAATTATCCTTTACTTCGTATACCACTCCCAACAGAAAACCTGGGAGGTGTTATCCCGATCTCCCGGGATCCCAGTGGGATATGGGATCCAACTCTAAATATCTCATCAAGGGCGTAGGAGTCAGAGCTTGGTAGTAAAGTGGAAAACAAGTACTCCTGTAGTATGTATGCTACTTTTATTAGTACTTTTTTGACTCGATACTCCCCGTTTTTATCAGGTAGCAGTAGTGGAAAATCGGGTGTATCGATCTGTTTTTAGCCCGACAACCGTTATCTGCTGGTTGGCAACCTTTGTCACCAGAGAATACCTGACTCACTCATGTTGAGTAATCTGAATCTAATATCCTAAATATCTTACTAGCCTTACTCGTAGTAAAACAAGTTTATTTTATTTTGTGAGCATATTTTCAATAAAGTTTGGACAAAACATGTGATTCAACGTAAGCTGAATCCCTATAAAAATCCAACCATTATCGCTCATCTCTCGCCAATTATTCCAAGTATTCATGCGTTAGAAATATAATTATAGAAATCACATCTGCAATAGAGATCACAACGCCAACAGTATCTTAGTTCACTTCCGTTATTCTGACATCCCAACAAATTTTTTGACAAGAATACCATCTTTGCCATAGACTTTATTCCGTAAAGTAGGAAATCCATCATCGATTTCAACTTCATGTTTAATAAATAGAGACGCTTCTTGATTTTTTGTACCAATGTCAGCAACACACTCTTTCGATTCAATCTTGTAGATTTTCCCAAGTCCATCACGAACAAACTCTGTAATAAAATGGTACTTAATATCGATATGCTTCGTTCGCTTATTCACTGAAAGATTTTCACTGACGAAAATCGCCCCGCTATTGTCGCTAAAAATAATGGCTGGTGAATCTGCGATTCTTAATTCTTGCTGTAACATTAAAATAAATTTCACACTTTTGCCCGTTTTTGCTAGTTCCTTATATTCTGCCTCAGTTGTTGAATCGGACAATGTATTGTGTTTCGTCATGGAATAATCAGTCAGACAAGGTATCAAAATGACTACCGACATTTCTTCTAGTTTCCAAACAATTCGCAAAATCAGTGTCGGAAAATGCGATAACTTTCATGGAATCTGGTTCCCAATACGTAATTCCACGAATCTTCATTCCCTTTAAATGTCCCACAGTGCGTTCGAGTGCTTTCCAATGGGTTTCATTGGGATTCGACATAAAACCAGAGAGCACACGACATGCGTTGTCCATTTTTGGGCATAATTTAGTCGTAAAAACCATGATCTGTCCCACCAAACTACGATGCTCATCAATATCAACAGTGTCTTCATCATTTGATTTCTGCAGAGATTCGTTTGGCTTCCCTGGTGAAGGTTTCACTTTTACATCTCGACCCAAAACATTTTCTAATTGGTCGATAGTAGCTTGAACTTTCTAATTCATAGTTGCTTTGACGAAATGTTTTCCCTTTACATTGTCGAAGCCCCATTCATTATCAACACCAAGATATTTCTTCAGTTCTCCTTCATGGGTTATGTTGAAACGACTTTCCAAACCATCCATGAACCATTTGATATCTTCAGATAAGCCAGCAATAGCACAATCATCGACAGTAACATTCACAATAAGCTTGAGTTCATCATCTTTGTGCAGGTAGAAAAGGCAAGGATTAACTTGAGATTGTTTCATTGTCATTCCATCTTCATCAGTCAACAATTCGGTCAACGATTATAAAAATGATAAGTCCCAGAATGGCTATCGAGCGCATAGCCAACCATCATCATCACAATAGCCTTATTCTCATTTTTCTTAACGTAGGTACGTTTGTTCGTAACTAAGCCAATACGCCCGAATTGTATATATTGTTGTGGTTTGACTCGTTGTTTGTAATCCAACCCATACCAAAGTTCGTTCGGTGACTGAAGTTTGTTCTTTTTAGGACATTCGTCGTAAAGAAATGCTGCCGTTTTAATAGCCTCCATCAAGATGATTTTGTTGCTTTGAGAAGCGACATTCAAGTTCGCATTTTTCATAAGCACTTTAGCTTTCTCAAGTCGGATAGCAAACCCACGTTCAATCACTCAATTTAATTTTGATGTATCAGGCGATATTATTATAACGGTAGAACTTTGCGATCGCTTGACTTTCTCCTGCGTTATCCATGGTGACATTTTGATCGGCAGGTTCTTTCCATTACATATATAGTAAATATCTTCAAAAATACTAACCATATTCGATTTTTCTGATCCAAAGCGAAGAGTATTTTCGATGAATATTTATCACTACAACCGAAAAGGAAAAGATTAGAAATACGACCTCTTTGTCCAACACGAACTCTGAATGGACCAGTTGTGTCCAGAAACACTTGTTCATTCGGCTCTTTAGCAGGATGATTGGTTTGACGTTGGATTGCGGCCGACTTTGCTTTCACGGTAGAACAAGCGTCACAATGAAGTGTTCCAATCAAATGAATACCAAGGACCTTGGCTTTCGTTCGCATTCTTGATAGTCCATCATGACCGTGTAAATCACGAAAAAGATGCCTATATGCTTATATCCTTTTGCATTTGATTTGTTTTCTGAAGTGTGCTTGGAATTCGTAGCGGTGGACTTACTTTTGGGGAGATTGTTTTCATTCTTGTCTTCGTTATTGATAACTTCAGCCAAATCTTCATCAGCTTCTTTCGACAAAACAGCGGGAAGTGTTCCTGGAGTGTTAATTGCAATGTTATTCACACCAACGCTTACCTTAATAGCTTGAAGATACTGGAGATTATTTTCTTTCTCGATGAACAATCATCCTTAGCCAAATAAGTGAACTTGACATTTCTATTGTTCATTAGCTTACGCAACGCATTTATGGAAATGATATGCTTTTCCACGCCTTTAACAGAGTGGGCATTCCTCAAACAAATTTCAGTACCTAATTCATCTATTAAAAGTACGTCACGGATGTCGTTGATTTCGCAACTGCTTCCGTTAGCCATTTTTGCAGTCTTAAAAACTGGGCCAACACGATCAGACAGCCAAACGTGCATTGATGGTCCAGAATCCGCCATAATATCAACAAAACTTCCAGTGTTGAGATTAAAAACACAGCGATCAGTATGCGTAAATTCAGATTTTAAATAGAACTCTGAATTGGAGTCATCATGTGCCATAGTAGATTCAATATTTCCACTGTCTTCGTTTGATTTCTTTTTCAATAACTTTGGACAATCGCTTATGACATGTCCTTCAGCTTTACAATAACGGCAGCGGATTGATTTGGATTTATTCTCGTTTGGTGTATTCTCTTTGATTCCCTTTAAATCCTTAATTAATTTATAGCAAAACGGCTTCCCGCCCTTGTACGCAGTATAATTTGTCTTTCCGCAATGATCACACTTTAAGTTTCCGGATAGATTGTAGATTGCCGCTTTATTTACGATTGTAGATTCGTCCTTCTTGAAATGAGCTTTCCAGTAGGCTTGAATTGTACTACTAAGCTCATCAAACTCACTTTTATTGATGGGACGGTAAGGATTAGGACCAAATGCTAGTTTGAACGTGGTGATACAGGGATCATAATCTTTGTGCAAAAGTCGTTTGTACTTGGCATAAAACTCGATCGGTGTACGTTTCAGGTCCAAATGGACATCTTCCATACGCTCATTCAATTCCAGTATCAGCTCTAAAAGTCCATCGGCATCAGCTTCTCTTAGAATAGGCTTCAAATTCTCCCACATATCCATGAGTTCCACAAAATCGTCGTCACTCTTTCCTTCCAAGTAGATGTTGCGTAGCTCCTTAATTCATGACAGTCTCTAGGTGAAAGAATTTTAGATTTCGATTTACAACGTGTGACGCGACCAATAACAAACGAAGAAAAGTTTCATCCAAAATCCAAACACACTCCAAACACAAAAAAATCAAATTTACCTATTCGTTTTCGGTTTAGAACATCCTTTTTCCTTAAAAAAATAAAAAGTGAAAAGAGAAAATAAATCAGAAATAGGAAATAGGATAATCGAACGTGAACCATTCCATCCATTTCTCCCTTGCTCACACGACTGACGTACGTACATACTACACATTCACGTAAGCACGTACATTTATGCTGACTGCTCGTACATGTACACCCCACGCCCAACCCTGACTCCCCAAACTCCAAACCCGAACCCGTACGAACCGACTGTCACACTGACACACATGTAAACACACACGCACACACAGGCACATGTTAGAAATTAGAAACACGCACATTTGAAAAAAAGATAATTTTACAAAGAAAAACACACAATCCCATTTATCAATACGTGCAATAACCATGGTACATCCCATTACAGCAACTGCAACAGCAGCAATTAAACTACCCAAGTTACTATTAAACAGCATCATCCAAGCATCCATCGAAACGAGACAGACTTTACCCATTTGTACATGTTTGCTTTTGGGCACCCTCACATTTCATGTTTTGTTTCATAAATTGGGGATTTTTCATAGTAATACATTGAAGTTTGAGTCATTATTTTGTACGGAGGAGTTTATTTTGAAATGTGAACATTACAACCGAGTGTGTATGAAAGGTTTGTTGGTCGTATGCGGTGCAGGATACACGTTGTTACTGTTACTTTATCGGCATAGTATACGTGTGATATTCAACCGTCAACTTCCACCCTTGGTGACATTTCATACTCTCGATGAGGAGAATAAACAAAATTTGGTGGGGGTGGAATTTCCATTTTTGAAATCCTTTGTAGTGCATTTGCGTATGTTACGGCCGTTAGAGGTGATTTATCGGTTTGTAACGGCTCGGTTTCGGGTGTTGCCGGATGTGTTGGTGCTTGGTGAGGTGCGATGTGGGACGACTAGTTTGTGTGAGCAGTTGAGTTTGTTGCCTGGGTGTCATACGCCGTTTAGTTTGTGGAAACATCCGGAGTTGGATCATAAGGAGACTTTTTATTTCGTAGGTCATTATTTGGGGTTTGTGAATACTCGATATTGGAGTATGTGCTTTCCATTGAAGGTAGTGCGATGGTTTTGTAAAAAGGTTTTAAGACGGCCCTTTTTTACTTTTGACGGTTCGGCTCAGTATTTGACGAGTCCAACTGCTCCGTATTTAATTGCGAAGGCTTACAAAGAAGCTAATTTGCCTCCGCCTGTGATGATTGCATGTGTGCGAGATCCTGTAGCTCAAGCAGCCAGCTGGTGGAGGTATGAAAACAATGCCATTGATTGGGGTGATGGCATGGGATTGAAAGAATGGAATCATGATCTAAGGCCTGAATCATATCCGCCAAAACGAATTGCAGATGCCATTCGCAAGGAGTATTCTAGCCAATATGATGCATTATACGAAAATGACGCTTATATTAAAGGATTGGTAAATGGTGCGGCGGCTTCTAATTTCCTTCCAGCCCACATGATGACATGGCCTGGCGGTCAGTTGAGTGCGATTGGTAGAAATGGAAAATATCATCACAATATTACTCGATATGAGCGAGCCTTTGTCGATGTATTTGGTCGCAGAGAAAATAATATGAATTATGTAACGATCGTCCCGTTGGAGGATTTGTCCAGCAAATGGATGTTGCAAAGTACGTTGTTTGATGCATTTGAACGGGCACCCGCACCACATCAACTAAGTGGAATATTGTCCGAGCCCAATATTGCCTCTGTAGGTAGCAAAGTACACCTCCCTCATCGGTCGTCGAGCATTGTTACTGCTGACGCCACAGATATGTGTACGGTTGATGGCCAATCGTTATCAGCATCTTCCGTTGAAGTTTCATCATTGTCGTCGTCACAATCGCAAGATGGAGTTGCCGAAGACGGAAGCAAAGTTGTTCAGCGAAATATACATCGTAACGCTGGAAGTGCGATGCTAGATACTTCAAAGGAACCAACCGAGGAGGATTTGGAATTGCTATGCAAATACTTTGCTGATGAAGTGAACCTATTGGAAAAAATGATGGGAAGCGTTAATTATAGTTGGCGTAGACCGGTAATGGACCGATAAATGGATAACACAATAATGATTACATATGATTATGTGGTCAGGCTTAATGTATTCAAAACCGATTCTTATTTATATGATTGGTGAGTGTACATGTGGAAGGATGCAATGCTCATGTTCGTAAATTATACGGATATAGCATCAGACTTAATGTATTAAACACCCATACTTTTTTGTTGAGTGGCAAGTTTGGAAGGAAGCAATGCTTATATTTGTAAAACTAATTTTATTTATGACCATCATAAAGTTCTATTGTTGAATGAGATTTTTGTCGGCATTATTCCAATCTTTAGGAGACAAATCTCTACTGCTTTCATACACAATCTTTCATGAAACATTGTTGCTATTTCGAGAGATGACAATTAACTTCCTTAAACATCATTCACGTAATATGATTTTATAATTACGTATCACATCCAATGGTAGACAAACTCATAAGTTACAGAAAGTCGTTTCCACAGAATAAATAGTACATACTTCAACCATCTTCTTTGGGGACCATGAAACCACGGTTCCCGGTAGACACGAAACATTATTCAAAGAATATCTCCAGTTCTCAAACGCAAACACAAACAATACTTAATTAGTTTTCATTAACAGTATCGCAATAACAAGCACTGCAACAGCAATCCACTTCAACATTACATTCCCATTATCCTTCGACCCATCCTCCACCTCCTCACTCAACTGTGGCAAAACCTTCAAACACAAATCCCACGTCCGTTCCTTGGCCTTCCGACACACATCCTCCTCCCCATCCCCCACCTTCCAATTAACTACCACCTGCTTCAAATTCGGCCACAACTCTTCATCCATCCAACCTTGAATCAATTCCAACTGTGGACCACTCGCATCCGCCTTCCCCAACTCCCCCACACGCATCGCACCTGCCACGGTCAACGCCTCATCAATCCTTGCCGGATTTTGAAAGTATGTCGTATAGGTACTATCCCCCAGTCCCAACATAAAATACCGAATCCCATCCAAAATGTGACTGCGTTGCTGTTCGAGGATGGCATCGCACAACTGTCGAAACATTCCACAACCCATCGGTGGACCACCGACACCATAACTGCTCGTAACTACAATGACGATCGGTGTCCATGCTGCAGTTTCAAATTCTATAAAGTCATCGAGTTGCATGGGTCGAGCGGTCCATGGAGTTGGAATGTGGTTGGGAATTTCGTGGGCGATGCGTTTGGCAGCTTCTTCGCTGTTTCCGGTTTGGGATCCGTACAGGACCAAAATTTCCGGCATGATTTTTTTTAAAATTTGGTTTTGTCCGCGTTTTCAAAAATGTCCGTTAGGTGTCTTGCATGTCACAAATGTATGTATTTGAATTGTGTAATTACTATATATTGGAGTGATCGAGGTTTGTGATGGTTGTGTACATGGATGACGAACATATGAGTGAGTTGTGTGTTGTGTTGTGTTGTGGAGGCATTGCGCCGATCTTGCTCTGAGCCCTCACAGTGCGTATTGAAGCTACCTTAGCTTAAACCGTTACTGTCGAGGATGGATCGTTTTGGGTTTGGGTTTGGTTTTGGAACACAGGTTTGGAAGCGGGGTGCCGTTGAACTTTTTCACAATCATCAGTCATTCCAATGTATTGACTGACTGCTACTATCATTTATTATCTATATCATTCACATGACATGAAAACTTCTTGGCTTCTATTTTTTCCTTTCGGACAATGACTTACCCATATAGGTGAATGGCATGGTGTACAGTACACTCGCCATAGTATACAAACAGTTTCATACGATTTACGATTTACGATTTACGTAGGCCATAGTAAAGTAACTTTAGTACTCTCTCTCTCTCTCTCTCTCTCTCTCTCTCTCTCTCTCTCTCTGTCTGTCGTTCTCTCTAGAAAATAAGCGAGCAGAGCATATCGCACACGTATACTCCCACAAACTGTTTGAATGTATGTACAGCATAAATTACGAACAATAAAACGTCTGACGATAAATACATCATCCTCTTTGAAAAATTCCAACACCGCGGATTAGGTCATACTTTCATAATTAAGAA
>Ga0209092_10005026_pt1 | contig 10789 bp, 5 predicted proteins | sample FraStrMetagenome_FD_187446 | JGI IMG/M metagenome (GOLD analysis project Ga0209092, IMG submission 187446) | Marine eukaryotic phytoplankton communities from Arctic Ocean - Fram Strait ARC3M Metagenome (SPAdes) (version 2) | ecosystem: Environmental > Aquatic > Marine > Oceanic | place: Fram... | reverse complement strand
ATGATATCTCAATTTGGGCGCGCCAGAATTTTTTACAAAAAAATGATGAAAAGCCTAAAATTTCCGAATCTTGGTCATCCCTAAATATAAAAATAATTAGGTGAACTAATAGTGAAGATATAAAATTTAGGGGTATGATTATTTTTGAATCCAAAGTGTGCAAGAAAACTGGCATTGCACGCGTGCAAAAAAAAACATACCCCTAACTAACTACGCCGCAGTGCGATCAAAGTATTACACGGTAAAAAAATAGCATACATAAACATAAACATAAACATAAACTAACTAACTAACATATTTTGAAAATATAATTGAAGTGAATAAAATGAAACAGGTCCGGGTTAGAATGGGTTTGGTACTTAAAAAATGACGTAGTAAAAACAAGAGGCTCAAAAGATTTTCTTCTGACTGAAATTTGACTGTGTTATGCAAAAAACATATTGTTAGATGTTATAAATTGTTTGCACAAAAATATCAGATGCAGTTTATTAATTCTTTGTACTGAGAATGTTTAACTGCGATGGAAACTCATGAAAGAATATACTTCCTTCGTGATTGGGGGGGGTGAACATAATTTTAATGCTGTCTTTTGAAATCATGTGGCTGAATAAAAAACTATGTCATCACCTTTAAAATCTTTTGACATTAATGTTTTTGTTTTCTAATTGTCTGTAGTTATAAAATACAGCAATAATATGATTCCTTTTCGTGCTTAGAGGACAAAAGGAGACTTTTTTCATATCATTCAACTTAACTCCTAACGCTATGAAAACTACTTGTGCTTCAATTGATAAAATACTCACCACATCGTTTCATATAATGAGTGATAAAGAAAAAGATCATTTTAATTTATTTGTATGGATTAGAAGTAGATGGAAACCATTTATCTTCTAATCTTGATTCAATTTCATCAAATTCTGATATCACATAAGAATCTTGAAACCATTGGGTGAGCGGTAAAGGCATGGGAGGAATGGATTTTGTGATGCAAATTATATCCTTCTCTGGGTCCAGTGTATTTGGAATTTCTTGTATATGATGAGCAGGTTTTTTTGATGATGTTTGTATATATTTTTCCTTTTGTTGGAATGCAATGGAGGACTCCGCGGAATAAAAAATATACTCTTGCAAAGCTTCCGTATTACTCAAAGAGGTCGTTTTACCTGTATCATCGTCATCGTTTCCTTCGCTTGGATTTGTTTCTAATAAAATGATGGAATCAACATTATATCCACGCATCCAAATACTTTCTAAAGATGATATTGTTGCACTGATCCCACCTAAACTTCCATCTCCTACCAAGATAGTGGGAATGTAAGGATTCAAAGATGAATATAAATCTGCTTGTGTCGACCACTTATTATTTGAATTCGCTGGTCCTGGACTTAAAACTCCTCCTGCTGTCTCAATAAATGTTGTACAGCTAGCATCTGTATTATCAAGAGTATCTTGAAAATTTTGTAATAATGAGGAGAGAACTTCGTCATCCGAAACATAATGATCCTCAAAACGAGATGCTAAATGAGGAGACGTATAAGATTTCCATTGATACAACATATGAGAGTCATAAATTACGGATTGGGAGTGGCGCTGTTGTGCGACATGGCTATCTACAAATGATTGGTCACTTCCGCCACATTGAAGCGGTTTGATATATTTTACAAGTTGATATACTTGTTCATCGCTTGATTTTCGGCGAAGGCTAGCTTGAACTAGTGCTGTCGTTACGATTGTTTTTCCCACATCTGTATTAGATCCAAAAATCAAATGTGCTCGATTCTTCCCAAGCCATCGCAAGGCTGATTGTGTCATATCCTTAATAGTGATAGATAGGAATGTTTCATTCCATCACAAGAAAAATGATGCACCGTGTCAGTAGTTGAGCGAGATGAATCTTACGTACCATATATAGTTAGTAGGATTCCATAGATAACCTATATTTGTTGTGACTTGTAAGGTGTGTACCGTAGCTTGAGATTATGATACCATGGTACATACGGGAAAAATTCTAGATCACTCTCGTAACTATTAATTAATTATCATTATTATTATTATTGTTATTAATATTAATATTGATATTAATATTATTATTATTATACGATATGGCATCTTCGGAACCAAAAAAGACTGGACTCGCCAAGGGGACAAAGCTAAAGTGCATTGCATATGAAAAATGGTATGACCTTTGCAGCTTGTACACAGAAAAATATGAAGGTACTTTGTCTCAAGCAAAATTTTTGAAGTCGCCTCTCTCCAGTGAAACATTCAATATGAAACATAGGGTATCCTTTTCGAGGAATCTAAAAAAGTTCAAAGAAGGCAAATTGAAACGTATACCAACTTTTAGAACCAAAGCATCTATTACAAAACCAGAAAAGACTCTCTTAATCATAACAGGAGCATCGAGAGGACTTGGTCAATCATTTGCAACAAATTTTGTCAAAACTCAGATCATTGAATCTTTCAAATCTCCAAAACAAAACCACACTCTTCGTGCTCTCCTTTTAGCTCGTTCCAGAGAAGGCTTGCAAGAAACAGAATATTTGATGAAACAGGAATTTCAAAAGCAGATAACAACTAACGCAACAGGACCTTCCATAGCTACTGCCAGTATCAATTCCAATTCCAAACAAAAGCACAATCTAATGGTAACAAGTCACATTATTGATTTATCAAATTTAGAAACCTTAGAGCAAAATCTACAAAGTATTTTCTCCCTTGTATTCAACAACGATATGGTAGAAAATGGTACAGATCTCAAACACGATTACAAACATTCCATTCTTGTGAACAATGCTGGATCCATCGGACATGTAGGTCCATTATCTGCTGTATCAAACCTGAGGGAAATGCAACAGGAGATTGATTTTAATGTAACTTCTTCGTTATGGGTTTCAACCCAATTTGCTAAATTATCTTCATCCTTCCATACACAAAAGTCCACCATAGTCAATTTATCTTCATTATGCGCTCTCCAACCTTTCCCAACTATGGGCTTATATTGCACTGGAAAAGCTGCTCGAGATATGTTTCATGAAACACTTGCACATGAACATAATCAAGACTCTCAAAGCCCTAAAAAAACCAAGATAAAGGTTTTAAATTATGCACCTGGTGCATGTGATACCAAAATGCAAACTTTTTTAAGAACTAGTCCTTATCTTGACAAAAAACTCAATGAAAGTTTTCATAAGATGAAATCAGACGAAACACTCGTTAATCCTGACGATGCTGCAGAAAAACTTGTTGATTTAGTGTGGAAAGGAAATTTTGCAAATGGGGCTCATATTGATTATTGGGATTTAAAGCAGCCTGCATTATCAGAAAGTATAGAAAAGTCAGAAGAGGTTTAAGTACCTCAAGTGCCCAACTTTACTTCAATGGAATAAATGCTTTTTGATGTGTTATTATTTAGTGGCATTATTTTTAATTCTCCAAATAGGTTTATTCATATCTGTAAGCATTTTCACCATGATCTTCATCAATAGCAGTTCCTTCTCTACCACGAATTTGGCCCCTATGTTGAAATGCTTTACTTTCAATCAATCCACTCTTGAAATCATCTAAAAATTGGGCTTTATCAACTTTTCTTGCCTTTTTAATATTAGCGTCCATTATTTGTCGATGTTCCTCCCGTTGCCCCAGTGCTTCTTTCACTGCAGAGTCACCCCCTACTCCCCACACTTCCATTGATTCAATTTCAAATGAATTACGTTGTCTTCGTTGTGAATTAGAATTTGAAGTTGATGAAGCAAGCAGTTCTCCTCCAACAAAGGTCAAATCATTCGAGCTAGCTATGCATTCATCAAGAGTTTCAGTTATGAATAAACGTGGTTTTGAAGTGTCACCACCGAAACCAATTCCATGGGCTAGGCCATCGTATCCTTTTGATCTAGCTTGAGGATTGCAATACATATAGTTTTTCGAACTTGCACCAGATTTAGGTCGACAGACATTGATCGTGGGTTCAAGTTGATACAAGAAGCAATCAGAGTTGCCATAGAAGTCACGATTTTCCATCCATTTCGAAGATGTAAAAGCACCAAAGGTACTACCACAAGTCGATGTTATGATGAGCAAAGTCGGTCCAGAATATCCAAGAATTGATTTTAGAAGTCGATTGAAGGATAGCCCATCTGCATCAGATGAAAAGAGACGATACCACTACAGGAAAATTAAGAATTCATCAAAAGATAAAACAGTCATCTTAAGATTTGAGCTCAAATTTGAACTCACCATACCTCCAAGAGAATTGGACATACACGCAAATGAAAATAATGATGGATAAACTTGTGATCTGTTGCTTCCACCAAGCAAGAAACTTTTATTATTATCAAAGAAATAAGGGAATAAAAATGGAGTCCTGGATGGAGGGAATGCTTTATCTGCAAATAATAATGCATGAAAGAATGTAGGAAGAACTGATGGTAGCAAAGGGGCTGTATCTTCTGCCCACTCAAAAAAGACCTGTTTACTTATTGTTCCTTTTTTTGACGCTGGTTCTTCTTCATTGATATTGCTGCTTTTGTCAAGCCCACTATATGCATTATCATAATAAGAGTCAGTTCCTCCAAAAGTTCGGTTTCCCATACTTTTTTTCGATGCATTTCTAAGAGATTCAATCATTGCTTCCGGTCTACCCCAATTTTCACCCTTGTTCAGAGTCAAATAATTTTTATTCGACACGTAAACGCTAGCCAAAGCAACACGATAAGTTAAATCTATGAGTTGGACAGAATCTGCAACATCCTCTTTTCTATCCACAGAGCAACACTTAAATAAGATCTCGAGTGCGTATCGCCCACCTCTTCGTCCGCACGCTTCAGCCATTCCTTGTAAAAAACAATGCAATTGCTCTTTCTTGTGAGGATTAGTTTCATAAGAAGACACAATTGAGTCTAGATGAAATTCATCCGATATTCCTAGAGGTGATGCTGGAGAATTTGATGACGTTGGAAGGGAATTTTCTTCTTTTACAAATGCTGCAAATTTCAAAGAATTCCCGAAGTTTGATGGAAGCACATTCATCTCCAGAAACTCTACTTTTGATTTGAGAGTGTTACTGTCGACACCTGGAATATAAGAAGCGGCCGCAACACCTAGACATTGCAGAAATGAAAATGATTCTCTTCCTGAGGGGTTATGATGAAGGAGAATTTGCTCATGAAAATAAAGTAATCGTTCTAGCTCATCGTCGCTGAAAGGATAATAATTTCCAAGCGTTTCGATGAATACTTTCTGGCGATTTTTGGATATTTTACTTCCTCGCTCCGAAGAAAGGAAACCGGAAGAAATGGAAAACGCTGAATTTCCCATCAAGACTTCAAGATGATGGAGAATGAAAAAGAAAGCACAGGAGAAGGCTAGAGGAAAGAGCAGCAGTCAATTGAAAAAACGGTTCAAATTGGTATAATTCTTTTTGGCTAGAATTTTGCCTTTCTCGTAGAATGTAATATCCGGGTTCCTCTTTTCTACTAGAGGTATTGTGTTTTGTTGTCATTTTCTTGAACATGAAGCTGATGGCGAAAACAAAAATAGATCTTTTCAATCACAGCAATCCTTACATGGATAGATAAGATTTTATATATGATCCGTGAGATCTGCTACTATGAAACAGCAAGAATTACAAAAGAGCGTGTGGTTTTGCAAAGATTTCATATTTCCCACGACAAATTGATTGTTTGTTTGAAGGAATGACGCATGGCTGGCTTCTTCATTGTAAGTTCACACCGACATAATTCTACGCTGAATAAAGACTCCACAACCAGAAAGACAATCTTACTCTAATGCCATGCAAGAATCTTTCGTTTCATTTTAAAAGAAACACCAATACTCAGTAAAATATCAATGCATGTATGTGCAGTTTCTTATATTTCAAAAAAATGAAGGTAATTACTTCTCTATGATCAACATGAAGTTTCAATGAAAACGGAGAGTTTTGAATTTGTGCTCTTTCTATTTATATTATTTGTGATGACTGAATCAAAGAGATCGTTTTATAAAACCCAAAGAAAAATCATTTACGGTATTATACATATCTTGAATAGAAACAAAACAAAGTAATCAGAAAAAATAGCAACAATCACAATAATGTGTATGCTAAAGTACCATAACTAAGATTTCTACCGTAGGGGTTTTCATTCAAATAAACAATAACATAAATTGAAAACGTGACACGAAAAGTAAAAATAAAACTATCCTATTTGGAGTATAATCGGATTTTTTCATGTATTATTCACCCAATATTCATAAAACGCATGACACTTGATCTATAAGCAATATCAGGAGCGGAATGTAAAACATCAACATCCCTATAAAACAAAATTTCTTTCCCAGGCTCGTAAATGGGTCGTATAATGAATTCTTCTGATATACTCGGTGTGTATAAAACTGGTTCACCTGCCATTCGGTTATGCTCACGATCATCATTGTCTTCCAAAATTTGGAGTGGACAACGAATACGCGGACATTGGAGACGAACAGCGTGACTGAAGACTCCCGTGCCACAATAATTATTTTCTGGAGGGAATCCTAACATGACAGTATATATAGAATCACTAATATCTGGTAAAATAGCAGTGTCTTGGTGCCAGGAATGCGATATTTTTCTATTTTTGATGCCGATAATGTCAATCCAATGATATGTGCTAGTGATTGTAGATGAGTCAGGAGAAGAAATCGTTCCCTTCTGATCCGGAGGATTGCACAAATGGGCTAGTTTAGACATAAGAAGTTCGCCACTCGGAGCGTTTGATCCTAAATAAGAGGAAATAACTTTGGAGAGACGTGGCATATACAACGAACTTTTGTATGATGATTGCTTGGAATTTGTGATACATTCCTGTGTCCAAGATCCTTGAAGAGATGAATCTGGAAGGAGCAATATATCCTTTACTTTATCTGATAATTTTTCATTTTGTGGATTCCCATAAAATACATCCATTCGCATAGCTTGTTTCATCTCTTCACGAAAGTTTTGATTGCAATTAAAAGTGGAAGAAAAGTTTAAACCAGGCAAAGACGGAAACAAATCATCTAATGAGAATGTTTGAATATGAGCATGTGTTATCGGGTGGTTGACATCAGATATGACATGGTGAGTTGATGAAACTTCTTCTCTATTGTCATCTAGGTCAAGGGGTAAGGCTTCAATGTTGGATTTTTGTTCTTTAGTCAATTGGATGGGATCAAATAGTTGAGGTGGTGCTAGTCTAACAGCATTAGTAGAGGATGGTGTTGTTCGAGTAGATGATGGAGTAGATTTTCGGTTCCGATTCGACCTCGATCGATTGGATAATTCAGACCGAGACCTAGGGCTTCTATTGGATCGAGGCTGCCGTGGTGTTCTTTTTGTTGTATTAGCGTTTGGTGATTCATCAGTTGAAGAAGAAGACAAAAAAAGTGGTTTTAATATAACAGAATACACTTTCGAAACTCGTTGTGATGGATTGGAAAATATTGGCCCTACGTAGCATGATGATGGATACGGCGTCAACGCCATTATGAGAGTGGTAAGTGCATATGCGTTAAGAAAGTATGTGAATATAGTATTGTTCCATGTTGCCATTATTATTTGTAATGATGCAGGAAAATTGAGATAGTGACAGACGAAGAACGAAGAGATATCCTGCTGTTTACGTGTGTGACAACTCTTTGTTTCATTTTATCCTCACTCGCAAAATTCATCAGAAATGACGTACATACTATACAGCGATTCAAAAAAATGAATGAAACAAAATTTGCGTCCAGCATTATTTTAGTCTCAAGTTAATTAGGCTCTATATATACATACAAGTTCAAGCTACAAGTGATGCATTAAAATATAACTAATGATTGCTTGAGCAGTTCTCTGCAATATATATCCACTATCGATGTCTAATTAAAAAGATACACATGAAAACAAATGTCACATACATACATGGTATTTCTAATCCCATTTGGTAAAAAACTCTCATGCAAGAAGTTTGAACAAAAGATGTGAATCTTAGGAATCAATATTTTTGTCTCAAAATTATTATAAAATTGATGTCATTACAAAAGACATGTTGAAGACGCATGTGAATGAAGAATGTTCAAGCTTAAATCATCAAATGGACTCTAGCTCTCGGAAAAAAACATCATCCCATAGTGAAAAAAATGTTGATGATGAGTCGGAGCAGCAAAAGCCACTCTTAGTGTCAGACCCAAGGGTGGATGATATGCTTCAACAAATGAATGAAATGAAGCGTATCTTTGAGGGTCGAGAACAAAAAAAATCATCCGAAATTAAAAACATTATTCATATCAATCAAAAGCAGCAAAAAATAATTGATTATCTGAAAGAGGAAATCAGCGATTTTGAAGATCTTAAAGAACAAGTGAAAAAGTTTGAAGAGCATGCATTACAACTGAAAAATATTCACAGTCAACAAAATCCTCTTCGTATTAACAAACTTGTTTCTTTCATTGAGGAGAATGAGAAATCTATTACGAATAGATTGAATACCAATCCTAATAATATTTACCAAAATGAGATCAACGAGGAAAACCCCATTCACTTTACGTCTGAGTCGCCTACTAACAATGAAGACACTTCTAACCAAACACCAACAAAATTTCTTGCATATGATGTTGCGAGTTTATCTTGTTGCTTCTTTCGAGTCGTTTTTTTCATTTGTTTCTATACGGCCATCATTTATTTGTGGAATGGGCAGAACTATACTTTCATTGCTATATGTGCATTGGCATCTTATCTTCTTTCATCATTTGCGGAAATTCTGATGTTTACATGTGAAGGATATCTGAAGAAAACACTTTATTCTCTTTATGTGCTGGGATTTATCCCGTTCTGGATAGGGTTCTTTCAGCCACTAACGGATTTCACGTTTGAGACAAGAATGCTAATTGTATGGACGATGGGTGTGGGTATAATGATATTGGTTCAATCAAATTTACTTATTCAGATGAATCGACAACGAAAGTCAAGGCTTCTTATAGGCTCTTATTCTTTTGGGATAATTGAAAAAATTGTACTCTTGTGGCCAGCTCTTGGAGGGTACATCGAAAATGAAGATTCATTTTTTGCCCGTGTAGAGTTGTTTGTCCATGTTTTTCGCAATCCTTTATTTATTGTTTGGCCTATCATCTTCTTAATTCACCTAATACTATTGATAGTGGGTTTGCCAGTTTTAAAGGATCATGTAGATACAAGAGAAGAGACAGCTGAAAGCAAGAACGAAACAGAAAACTCACAAAATCCCATTCTTGAAGAAGTTGAATTCAATGATGAATCCATTCAATCCGGTAATCCAAACCGATTGCCTTCATTTCTCGGCAAACGAAGATCTATTTTATCCACGCAACAAGGAGAACTGAATCAACAAACTTCATTTGTGGAACGGTCACAATCAAACTTGGTCTCAGAAAAGTCTTTCTCCATTTATCGTAATGGTTCAGCGCTCTCAATACTCTACGGTGTCGATAACAGTAACGGGGTTAAAGGTGAACTTGATAAGGACAGCTATACAATGATGATGCTTTCACATTGGAAGTTCAAGGCCTTTACTCTACCGAAGCAACTCACTTCAAGGGATGAGGCGGTAAAAGTGCTGGTACCCTACCCCACTAAACCATGGATCATTGGACTATCTGTATTTCTGATACAGGCGTCTCTTGGTTCACTGATTATATTGGATCAGTTGAACACAAGCTTTGATACTGATATGAGTATACCTATTCGAATTTCTACTGTTGTACAAGTGGGACAATTTATGACATTAATATTAGCTCTATTTACCCAAACAGATATTTTGATACCCTTTCGCACTATCTTATTGCTTTGGTATAGAGAAGGAAATAAATGGAATAATATCATTGGCGAAGAAGATGACTCAAGCTTCCTTTTGTGGTTTGGGCGGGTGCTAATTCCCAACGTATTGAAAATTATTCAGGGAACATTAATCTTGATAACAACCTTCATCATCATTGTCCAAAGTGATCATATTGTGGGATTGTTGAAAGATTTTACAGCTTTGTTCGTTATCTCATCTGTGGATGATTTATTTTTTATCATGGCAGATTATGGATACTTGGGTGATACACTTTCTAAACGAGCGGATGATGCGAAATCAGTCGAAATTATAGAGAACGACACACACATCAAACTATATTTACAAATTGCAATGACTGCAATGATTGGAGGTATGCTGGGTGGGTGGGCTTACGTGCGAGTGGGACAGACTAATGGAAGGTACATTCGTAATGAATTTCCACGTTGTCCAGTAAATCATTTCATATTGAATCACCGTGGAGCTGAGCAACGGCCATTACGTTACTTTATTGGTGATCAAATCTGTGACTTTGGAGTTGGAGTTGGGTCAAACATTGAAGAATGTGGATGGGAGGGAGGTGATTGTATTGATTTTAATGAGGAATATCCTGAATGTAGCGTACTTGATGTTTCTTTCATTGGAGACGGTTGGTGTTTTGGTGGAGATTATAATGTTAAGGAGTGTGGTTTCGAAGGTGGAGACTGTGTAAACTAAAAAGAGTTTTGAATCTATCATCTTACTGTACAAGAGAGATGGATTGATTAAGACACCAAATAACGAATAGAAGCATATCTTTTAATTCATTTCAAAATCAAAGAATTTGGACCGTATATGTTAATAAAACAAGATTCTCCATATTCATTCTCGAGTTTATTTCAAATTATCTCCTTCCTAAACACACTTTCAATGCAATAATTTTCATCTATGAATTCAGATTTTTTCTTGTATTCGAAACAATTATTTTAATCGTTTAGGGAAGC
>Ga0209092_10005025_pt1 | contig 10789 bp, 7 predicted proteins | sample FraStrMetagenome_FD_187446 | JGI IMG/M metagenome (GOLD analysis project Ga0209092, IMG submission 187446) | Marine eukaryotic phytoplankton communities from Arctic Ocean - Fram Strait ARC3M Metagenome (SPAdes) (version 2) | ecosystem: Environmental > Aquatic > Marine > Oceanic | place: Fram... | reverse complement strand
ACTAGAAATATCGTTTTTCATTCTTGTAAAATCAAAAATAGGACTAATTAAATCAGTCGTATCTTTATCTATGGGCATATACTTAATCAATGTATTCGCATGTGATAAAATGCTTCTACTTTCATTAGGGTTTTTTTTCAACAATAAATAAATACTGAATCCCACAAATGCGAACATAGACATTTGAATATATTTTTTACTAATGGTCAGCATTTTCGTATATTTACCATCGTAATACGTATTTGTTACTAAAAAACCAGTTATAATAAAAACCATAAACTCCAATTTCATTTATATATATATGTATTTATTTTGTATAAAAATAAATACTTCCGCCAAATAACAAAGCTAAAAGGGAAATTTGTATATATTTATAATTATATTCTCTCTTCTCTTTTTCCACCATTTCAGCGGGTTTGTAATGAGCATAATAATGTTCTAAACTTTCATATAAATTTGTTTCATCCAATCCCAATCTTTTGTTTAATTTATTGTTTATAAAATTTGTCCATTTCATGAATGATAGCCTAGAATCAAGATATGGAGTCACTGGAAACTCATCGAGAATTTTAAGAAACTCTTCACCTAAAGGCTTCTGAGGAAGAAACAATGGTATGTTTTGGATAAAATCATAATATTTTTTTTTCGTAACATCATTTGGAAATTTTGGATAATACATAGAAATAGTAGTCATCATGAATTTATAATTTCCAATCCATACTTTGGGATCTAACTTCATTAATATATCAAATGATATAAAAAGTAGAAGATTAAACATATAATGAATACAAAAATCCATAAATCTAATTTTTTTTGCAATAATTGCGGAAAACAAGGGCATTCGTTTAATCAATGTAAAAAGCCTATAACAAGTATTGGGATTGTCGCAATTAAAAATATAAATGGCGTATTTAAATATTTAATGATTTGTAGAAAAGACTCACTTGGTTATATTGATTTCTTAAGAGGCAAGTATCCTTTATATGATAAAATTTATATTTCAAATTTAATATATGAAATGACCAATATTGAAAAACATAAATTATTAAATATATCTTTTGATGAACTATGGAAAGATTTGTGGGGCGATTATACAGGAACAAATTATAAAAAAGAAAACCACGCTTCAAGGGATAAATTTTTACAAATACAAAGAGGTATTCAAATTGATGATAAAAATGAATTTAATTTGAAACAATTAATCGGAGACTGTAAAAGCAATTGGGAGACACCAGAGTGGGGGTTTCCCAAAGGACGACGAAATAATGGAGAAAATGATATACAATGTGCTTTAAGAGAATGGGAAGAAGAAACTGGTTATGAAAAACAAAATATCAAATTAATCAAAAATATCCTACCCATGGAAGAAATATTCATGGGATCAAATTATAAATCATACAAACATAAATATTATTTAGGATATATGGAAAATACGGTATTGCCCAAATTCCAATTTCAAAAAAGCGAGGTAAGTATGGTAAAATGGTATACCTTAAATGAAGCTGTAAATAATATTAGAACATATAATTTAGAAAAAATAGAATTAATTAAAAAAGTAGATTCTGTTCTGAATAAATATAGATTAATATTGTGATATATTAACTAAGAATATGGAAAAAGATAAAATAGTGAAGAAAATTGGGAAAAAAATGAAATTGAAGAAAAAAACGAAATTGAAGAAAAAAACGAAATTGAAGAAAAAAATTAAAATTAAAAAAAGTTGTGAAAAAATAATTTTGGATTATGAAGCAAAAAATACCAGTGTTTCAAAATCCGACATTAATAGTACCGAATACCAAGATGTGTTGAAGTGTATGAGTAATAAAGACCGTGAAGAATTAAAACAAAACACAGGAGAATTTCAATACTTATACCCAAATAAGGACGACGAACATTTTAATATAAAATTAACTTCTAAAAAGGAATTTTATGACACTCGTTATTTAAAAAAAACTCCTGAAGATTTCAAAAATATTAAAGAAATAGCTCAAAAATTTTGTGAAAACACAGAATTCGAATTACAACCGCACCAAATGTTTGTAAGAAATTTTGTATCATCTTTGACGCCGTATAATAGTTTGCTGTTGTATCATGGATTGGGGACAGGTAAAACTTGTTCTGCTATTTCTGTTTGTGAAGAAATGAGAAGTTATAATTCTCAGATGGGTGATATGAGGAGAATTATTATTGTAGCCTCTCCAAAAGTTCAAGAAAATTTCAAGATACAATTATTTGATGAAAGAAAATTAAAAAACATAAATGGCTTATGGAATATAAAAGCATGCACTGGTAATAAATTCATAAAGGAGATTAACCCGATGAACATGAAAGGTTTAAATAGAATCCGGGTAATAAGACAAATTAAAAAAATTATTAGACAGTTTTATCATTTCCAAGGCTATGGTCAATTTTCAAATTATATTAAACATTCCATGAATAAAAAAATAGTGGAGGGGGACTCAAAAAAAATCAAAGAAAAAAAACAAAAAAAAGCTTTAAAGAAAGAATTTTCAAATAGAATGGTGGTCATTGATGAGATTCACAACATGCGCTTTAATGAAGAGGGGTCAACAAAACCAAAGGAAAGTTCAGAAAATTTGATTAAACTATTTTCGTATTCTGATAATATAAAATTATTAATTTTATCTGCCACTCCTATGTTTAATTCATATTTAGAAATAGTATGGTTGTTAAATATTTTAAATATTAATGATAATAGATTTCCTATTTCAGAAAAAGAAATTTTTAATAAAATGGGTTCTTTTGTGATTGATAAAAATGGTGTTGAAAAGGGAAAAAATTTATTGATTCAAAAAGCAACTGGTTATATTTCGTATGTTAGAGGAGAGAACCCCTTCACATTTCCCAATAGTGTATGGCCTTCTACTGCTTTGAACCCTGATTCATTACAAATAAAAATGTTAGATGGTATATGGAAATACCCGGAAAAACAGATAAATGGTGGGTCTACTTTACCATACATTACATTATTCGATTTGGTATTAACTAAAATCGGAGATTATCAAAACACTGGATACGATTTCATAATAAGATCATTGAAAAAACAATACCCAGCTATGAATGACCCTCGAAAAGGCATAGCATATACCATACTAAGTGATCCTCTTCAAGCGTTAAATATGATATACCCAAATAAAAACATTGCTTCCCTCGATATCAACGATGAAACAGAGAGAAAACGATTATTTGGGAAAGTAGGACTTTCGCGGGTTATGTTGTTTGATCCCAAGAAAAAAAGAAATTTTGGCTATAAAGATTCCACATTGCAACATTTTGGACGAATTTTTTCATTTGACGAGATTGGGAAATATAGTTCAAAGATTAAATATATTTTAAATTCAATTAAAAAATCAAAGGGGATTGTATTTATTTATTCGCAATATATTGACGGTGGTGCTGTTCCCGTAGCTTTAGCATTGGAGGAGTTGGGCATTACTAGATATGGTTCTAATAATTTATTTGAAACGGAGCCTTCGCCGCCATTGGACGCCAAGACAATGAAACCAATTGCTGAGGGCGATGGGTCTAAAAACAGAGCGCGTTACATAATGATAACGGGTGATAAAAATTTAACACCTGATACAGCAGATCAAATAAAAGCTATCACTGGAGAAAATAATGCTAATGGTGAAATCGTGAAAGTTGTTATAGTTACTCGAGCTGGTTCGGAAGGATTGGATTTTAAAAACATCAGGGAAATGCATATCTTGGACCCATGGTATAATTATAATAGACAAAAACAAATCATAGGTCGTGCTATTAGAAATTTAAGTCATTGCGCTTTGCCTTATGAAGAAAGAAATTGTAGTATATTTTTATATGGTACGGAAATGGAAGATCCCGAAGTTGAATCGGCTGACCTTTATATATATCGGTTGGCTGAAAAAAAAGCACTCAAAATGGCTAAGATTACACGAATCTTAAAAGAAACAGCTGTCGATTGTTTATTGAACAACGAAGCATTGAATTTTTCTCAGAAAAATATTCAAACCGTGGTAGAGCAAAAATTATCAAACGGTAATATAATAAATTTCAATATAGGTGATAAGGAACATAGCGATATGTGTGATTTTACTACATGTGCTTATAAATGTAAACCAGATAATACAATTAATGATATAATAAACGATGATACATATAATGAAAGTTTTATTTCAATGAATTTGGATAAAATTATACAACGTATTCGGTTATTATTCAAAGAACAATATTTCTTTAAAAAAAATAGTTTAATCGCAAAAGTTAGACATTTGAAAAATTATCCATTGGATCAGATTTATTCAGCACTTACTTATTTAATAAATGAAAACAATGAGTATATTACAGACATCTTGGGCAGATTAGGTCATTTGGTTAATATTGGAGAATATTATTTATTTCAACCTATTGAAATTGAAAGCAAATTTATTTCCCGGTTTGAACGTGTGCATCCCATTGATTATAAACGCAAAAATATTGAATTTACTTTACCTGAAAGAATACCTGGTTTTATTGGTACAATTGAAGAAAAGAAAGATTTATTCGATTCGAATATAGATAATATGATTAAATATTTACATCAAGAATATAATATATTGAACAATCCAACTTACATAGATGCTGAATATAAAAACAATTGGACCATGCGTTGTGCTTGGGCTATAAAAAATTTAGTTTTTTACAATACACCAATGGGGAAGGAAGTGAAGGAAGTGAAGGAGAGGAAGAGAGAAAGAGAAAAAAGAAAGAAAGCTTTCAAAAAACTTTTAGTTAGTTATGCTATGGAACATATTTTGGATTCATATTCATTTATAGAAAAAACACAGATTTTATCTTATATTACAAAAAAGGAAAATAAAAATGTTGTTGATACTGTAATTGATGATTATTTCGAAAAATTTAAAATCGAAAATGAAACTTATCAGGGTATTGTATTGGCTCAATTTGATAAACCAGAATCATATCAACAATATACAATTTTATCACTTGAAAAAAACAACTGGGTATCGTCTCGAGCAGCTACGGCTTCTTTGGCTCGAGATATGTTTTCAAAATTCCAAATAATTGATATTGAAAAAATCAATGATGTTATTGGATTCATGATTAATTTTGGTTCACAAGAAATAGTTTTTAAGATTAAAGATCTCGAAGGTTCAACAAAAGGTCGAAGCAATAAAGGTAAAAGGTGCGCAAATGGTGAAAGTAAAAATATGATTATCCAAAGAATAAATAAATTATTACCACAAAAAGAAGTAGAGCTAAAAGGTAAAAAAACATCGTATGAAAAATATAATATCGCGAAAGAACACAAAAGTTCAATACAAACAATATACGGTAAGCCTAAAACTAAACAAAACATTTCTGTAAAGAAAATCATAAAAGAAATAAAAATCAACTCACAGCAATTATGTGCTGAAAACGAATTAATATTTAGACACTATAATGCTATAAAAAAAGATGGGAAAATATGGTTTTTTGATGTACTGCGTTCGGTTATAAATAATATTGAAAAATTGAAAAAATAATTAAAGATAATATATTATTACTATATATCAAAATGAGTGGTGAATTCAGTAAAGCAAAAAAATCTGTAATGCGAAAACGAGGAGTAGGCATTTATCAGAAAAATATTTTGTTTAAACAAATAGCTATCCCATTTAACAAACTAGGGAATAATATATCTGAATTAATAAATTTGAAACTTTCAAATGAAATTGAAGGCAAATGTATCGATGAGGGATTTATCAAAAATAATTCTATAAACCTTCTTAATTATTCTTCGGGCGAAGTAAGGAGTGATAATGTATTGTTTACGGTTACATTCGAGTGTTTGACGTGTCGTCCCGTTGAAGGTCAGCGATTTAGGTGTATTGTTAAAAACATTACAAAGGCTGGAATTCGAGCAGAAACAGATGAGGAACATTCACCAGTTGTAGTATTTATAGCGAGGGATCACCACCATAGCAATGAAACATTTTCAGAATTAAAAGTAAATGATTCTATTAATATGAAAGTTATTGGTATTAGATATGAATTAAATGATAAATATATCTCGGTAATTGGCGAATATGTGGAAACAAAAAAATTTAAAAAAAAACCAAATATTAAAATTGTTATTAAAGATGCTTAAAAATTATACATGCATATTATTAAATGGATGATGTATCAAAACTCAGAGATAAAATTCAAAAATTAGAAAAAATACACCAACTTCACATACTTAAAATTTTAATGGACGACGACACGCATTATACTGAAAATACCAACGGTGTTTTTGTTAATATGGGAACTTTAAACGCAAATGTTATTGTGAAAATAAGAAAATATTTAGAATATGTTTATTTACAAGAAGACCACTTGGATGAAGGAGAGCAAGAAAAGAATAAATACAAAGATGATATGGAAAAAGATAATAAAGATAATCATTTATAATATTAATAATATGACTACACACATTGATATTATAAACAAGTTAAACCAATATATGTTCACAAAAGAAAATCTTGTAAAATATTTTACAAATTTTTCTTTAGATACAGATAAACTAGAGTCAAAAAAAAGACAAGAATCGAAACAACCAGTATTACATAGCAAAAAAAATGATTTATTTGATATTCTAGAAAAAGACAAATATTTCTGGTGTTTTTATATAATTCATTATAAATTATCAAGTTATGCACAGATATACAATAAATTTGTCGAAGAAAAGAAAATCAAATTTGAAATGGTAGAAGCAATTAGAAAACACAAAGATATTTTGAAAAAAAATAAATGGAAAAAAACAAAAATAGAAGATGAACTGGTAAACCAATCAACCATTTCATTAGAAACATTAATAGCATTGTTAACTATTTTTAATTATAGTTTTGCGATAAAGAAAAATAACATGTTGTTTAAAAAAGTTATCCACGATGATATTGAACAAATAAATTTAATTATTGTTGATTCTAATTCGGTTTCTATTTGTTTTTCAAACGACAAGGCAAAAATGATAACCGAATATCAAGAAAAATTATGGAATGTTGAAAAATATAACAAGCCGTTAAATTCTATTAGTAAATATAAAATCAAAGAGTTGAAAGATATATCCGAAAAACTGTGTTTAAATATTGAAGGTCTGAAAAAAAAAGAAATTTATGCGTTAATCTCTCAGAATATTGATACTATGTAATAAGTTTTTTCATTTTATGTAATTTATATAAATTGAAAAAAGTTTAAAATAATATTAGTTAAATATATATTATGTCTACGAAAACAACATCCCCAAATAATAGATTATCTGAATATGTAAAAATATATTTAGAATCTTCAAATAAAGGCGATGAATTAGAAGTTAAATTTGGAACCAACGAATGGAATCCAATTACTAAAATAAATTTTAACAATGTTATCGCTAAACTGAAGTCTATTGGTTTTCAAGGTAGTTCAACAGAAGATTATCATTTGAATATAAATAATGAATATACTGACCCTAGATCAGGGGAAAAACGCATATCTAATATAAGAACTGTGATAAATGGGTTAGATAATATTCAAAAATACTGTAAAAAAAATACATTAGACCAAGAAATCACAGGGTTTGGAAGTTGGTCTGTATTATTTGAGAAAAAGGGTAGAAAATTTCACAATGGTGAAAAATTATTCCCAATAGATTTCAAAGCATTTCAATTCAGAGTAAATTACAAAGAAGAAAAAAAATTAAAACCAGAATTTGATTTAGTAAGAACAATGATATCAAAATGGAATGATAGCAAAAAAACGTTTCGTTTCATTAAAAGATTTTCCTTTACACACAATGATTTTCCTGTAAAAGTTGATTGTAGTATTGTTAGAACTTCTAAAACATTTAAGACCAAATATGGACATAGAATGATACCCGAATATAGAGTAGAAACGGCGGGTTTGTTTCAAAACCAAGAACATTTTGAAATTGAAATCGAAGTAGATAAAAACATCCATCCTCATATATACCCATTGGTTGCTGACTATGTAAAGAAAATCAAATCCGTCATTAAAATTGTTATGTCTGGTCTACAGGAGTCTAATTTCCCCATTTCATATCATGAAAAAAACACAATTGCGAATGAATATATGAAAGTTTTATACCCCAAAGGTGTTCCCGAAAGAAGAATTAGAACAAGAGATTTTATTGGACCACAATCAATTTCTCTAGAAATGATTAATATTTCTGCTATTGACGGTGATTCGAGGTCTGCTAATATTAGACAACCTTATACAGTAACCGATAAAGCGGACGGTGTAAGAAAATTAATGTTTATTCATAATTCTGGAAAAATTTATTTTATAGATATCAATATGAATGTTCAATTTACAGGTATTATCTGTGGTAATAAAAAATTATACAGTACAATTGTTGACGGCGAACACGTATTGCATGATAAATTAGGCAACTTTATAAATGTATATTTAGCATTTGATGTTTATTATCTTAATAATAAGGATGTTAGGCGATTACCATTCGTAAAACAATCGGATATTGAAACAGTCGAGGGGGAAGAAAAAAAAACGTCTACTAGAAATAGATTGAAAATTTTAAATGATAACATCTTTAAAAATTTAGAATTATCACCAATTGTAGGGGAAACAATGTCTATGAGTTTTCGAGTAAAAACCTTTTATATATCAGACGGAAATGATATATTTAAAAATTGCAATACCATTCTTTCTCGCGAAGGAGAAAATTTATTTAATTACGAAATCGATGGTTTGATATTTACACCATCCAATACAGCTGTTGGAAATATTTCCAAAACTGATAGAATGTCTACATCAAAAAGCACATGGTGGGAATCATTTAAATGGAAGCCTTCAAAATATAACAGTATTGATTTCCTAGTAACAACGAAAAAAACAGATGATGGTGAGGAAATTATTGGAAATATATTTCAAGACGGTGAAGACATGCAACTTCAAACACAATTAACGCAATATAAAACACTAGTTTTACGCGTTGGATTTGATGAAGAAAGACATGGTTATTTAAATCCTTGTTTGGATGTGATAAATGATAATTTACCAAAAAGACAAAGGCGTCAATACAATAAAAAATACAACAAAGGTGATTACAAACCAATGCCTTTCTATCCAACAGACCCTACCCCATCTTACCCGGCATATCTTTGCAATATTATATTACAAAATAAGGGAGGCGTTAATTACATGTTTACAGAAGATGGTAAAAGTGTAATTGAAGATGGGACAATCGTTGAATTTAGATATGAAATCAATGAAAAAAAATTCTGGCAATGGAAACCTATAAGAGTGAGAAATAAAAAAACAGCCGAATACAAGGCGGGAGGGAGTCAATATGGAAATGCTTACCACACGGCCCAAAGTATTTGGAAATCCATACATAACCCTATCACTGAAGAAATGATCACAACGGGCATTGGTATCCCGGATGAATTGGTTGATGATGACGTTTACTATAATAGAAAAGGAAAAACCATAACTGAATCATTGAGAAATTTTCACAATTTGTTTATTAAAAAATCTTTAATTGTTTCCGCATCTAAACCGGGTGGAACGTTGGTAGATATGTCTGTTGGAAAAGGTGGTGATATGCCTAAATGGATAAAGGCCAAACTTTCATTCGTATTTGGTTTAGATTTGGCACGTGATAATATCGAAAATAGACTTGATGGTGCGTGTGCGAGATTTCTGAATTATAAAAAAACGTATGATACAATGCCTTATGCTCTTTTCGTTCAAGCGAATAGTGGATTAAATATTAGAAGCGGTGATGCATGTTTTACTGAAAAAGGAAAAGAGATCACAAAAGCAATTTTTGGTAATGGGCAACAAGACGGACAAACGTTGGGTGCTGGAGTATTGCGACAATTTGGTAAAGCAAAAGATGGCTTTGATGTCGTTTCAAACCAGTTTTCCATTCACTACTTTTTTGAGAATTTGGTGATTTTAAGCGAGTTCTTGCGTAATGTAAGCGAATGTTGTAAAGTCGGTGGGTATTTTATTGGTACAAGCTATGATGGACGAAAGGTATTTCAACATTTGGAGGATAAAAAAATAGGAGAAAGTATCCATATTATCAAAGATCAAGTAAAAATGTGGGAAATCAAAAAAGAGTATTCGGCAAAGAAGTTTGAAAATAATTCAAACAGTGTTGGTTTTAAAATCAATGTATACCAAGAGTCCATAAATAAGATGTTTCCTGAATATTTGGTTAATTTTCAATATCTGACTGAAATTATGGAAAATTTTGGATTTGTATTACCATCACGCGAAGAAGCAAGGGAACTGGGTTTGCCTAATTCGATGGGAAACTTTAATGAAATGTTCGATTTAATGGAAGATTTGGTTCACTCTCGCAGATTAAAGAAAAGTGATGTGGGTAGGTCATTATCCATGAGTGCCGATGAAAAAAAGATATCGTTTCTTAACAAATATTTTATATTCAAAAAAGTCAGAGATGTTGATGCCCGACAAGTTGCACGAATGTTATCGGGACAGTCTGAAGTTCAGGATATAGACGATGTTAAAGAAAGTTTGAGGTTACAATCAGTCATTGACTCTTCAAAACTAAAAAAACCAAAAATAAAGAAATTAGGGAAAAAAATAAAAATAAAAGCGACTAGCAAAAGCGATGTTGTGGAAACCAAACCATTAAAAAATAAGAAGATAAAACTTAAACGAAGAAAGAAACTGAAACTGAAAATTAAAACTCCTAAGGAGGAGTAAAAACATAAAACTAACTGAAACAGTTTAAATATAACCAATTAGATAATATATTTATAATATGTCTTTTTTC
>Ga0209092_10005023_pt1 | contig 10792 bp, 15 predicted proteins | sample FraStrMetagenome_FD_187446 | JGI IMG/M metagenome (GOLD analysis project Ga0209092, IMG submission 187446) | Marine eukaryotic phytoplankton communities from Arctic Ocean - Fram Strait ARC3M Metagenome (SPAdes) (version 2) | ecosystem: Environmental > Aquatic > Marine > Oceanic | place: Fram... | reverse complement strand
TTTCATCGTGAGAAACAAGGATTTTGAAAAGCTCTACATGATTTGAAAATTGAGCTTACATTCCAAGTAAACCGTCTTGAAAATGGATCCATGCCACTAGTAGGCTCATCAAGAAAGACGACCTTAGGATCACCGCAAAAGGCTATAGCAACACTTAACTTCCTCTTCATACCTCCGCTAAGATTCTTTGCGAAAGTTTCTTTTTTTTCTAGAAGAGCTACATCTTGAATAGAAGTGGAAATAGAATCTTTCGTCTCTTGTCGACTCTTTCCTGAATAACCGCCTTTAACTTGCACAAAAAATTGCATGTGCTCTTCAACTGTCAAAAGAGGAAATAAGCAGTCATGCTGAAGACATATGCCAATATCTTCTCGGATTCTATGCATCTCGGTTCTAATATCTTTGCCTCCTATTGAAGCATATCCTTCTGATGGTTCGATCATTCCTGTTAACATACCTATTGTTGTAGTCTTATTTTATCCATACACATTTGTCAGTGCTAATTTTCCAGATGATCAAAAGCTGCAATAATGCTCTTACCTTTCCGGCGCCATTATGACCAAGTAGCGCTGTGACTTGTCCACTGTACAAGCTTAGAGTCAAATTATCTACAGCTTTCTTTTGTCCAAAGTTCTTAGTTAAATTATATATTTCCACGCTCTTCCCATTATTTGCCTGTTCCCTGAGTGTTTCTGCAACCGGTTCAAGTACAAGTCCTCCTTGAACATTCATATCTGATGTGTCATAACATTTTGGGAGAGCTTTCCGAGAAGAAGATGGAAACCAATAACTTTTTTGAAACGGAAAATAAAGTGAATTGGCTCTTCCGAAATCTCCCTTCACAACCCGATTAAGATACAAGCTCAATATGCCCAATACTGCAATATCCATAGCTAGACTATTGATACAAGATGCAAAAGAATATCTTGACGGATTGTCTGAAAATGAATATGTACTTTGTATAATTCCTATTCCTAAATCTTCCAAATGCCCAATTGTTTGTAGACCAAAGCTTATGGCAACTACAGGATGGAGGGACAATATCGATAAAATGGAAGGATTAAATAGAGTATAATCAATGAATATAGAGAGAAAATAACCGATAAAGTATATAACTACCCCTACTAAAGTAGCTCTCGAGGATTTCGCCATAAAGGATGAGATCAACATGGAAAACATGGTTGAAGAAAGATATACACAAGTCCAAAATAAGAAGAGCATCGAAAAAGCAGAATTTGAGAATAATTGAGTTGAGGCTGCCGATGTAAGGATGATGGAAGGAATAAAAAATAAATTCAAAGAAGCAAGCCATGACATTTCGATAGCTGTCAACGGAACAGACATCATTTGCATGAACTCTCTTTGCTTCAATTCTTTCTCTTTATAATGTGGGAAGGAAGAAGTGACTTAGCTTTCAATGCAATCCTTATTATTTTGTCAATATTGGTCAAGATACCTTACCTAATACTATAGCACGAATACTGCTCGAAACAGGATAGATAAGACCCAAAATAATAAGTAGTGGGACAAAATCTTCACGAATCAAAAGTGAGAGACATCGGTTTGTAGTGAATAAGATGAACAAGAAAACTTTTGAAATTTTCTACACGGAATATGCTTACCAGATATTGATGCAAACCCATCATCAGCTGAATTCCAAAGAGGGAAAGTACCGAAACTAACACCGTTTTCGGCAACTTTATCGGCATCACCTATGCTATCATAAATGATCCAATCATCTACCAGTCTTTGCAATGTTATAGCTCCGTTATATATGTATTGCCCTGTGCAATAGTTATTCCATTTTCCAAGATATGATGTTACTGGTTGAGGCACACAAACATCTTCAGGACTTTTGGCAAATGTTTCAAGCAGGCGAAAAGTTGACGGTGTTGTTGCAGCTGCAGGTCTCCCCACTTCCTCTGGCTTGTTAAAATTTGTACTATTTACACGAATGCTGTATTTGTAAGATGGTGCACCGGAATGAATGACAATGGCACCACCTATTTTTGGTAAATCTGGATTTCCGTAATCAGGAGATTTGATATATGACTCTATCTCTTCCTCGGTTTGAAAAATTTGCACAAAATCAAATGAAAAAGGCAATGTTGTTTCGAGAGCAGGATGATGGAAATAAATCCATTCCTTAAATTTTACGGTTTCATCATTTTTAGGTGCAAGGGCAATCATCCGATATTCACAGAATTGCATTGCATCCTGACCAATTTGCTCACATTGTCTCGAATCACACTGCACAAATGGGACACTCCAGTCACCGGTGATACCAGTTATTCCAAAGGGAGTTCGGTACTTTAGATTACTCAAATTAAATTCACATAATCGTTTTGCTTGTAGAGCAGTCACATAATCTGCAAAAGAAAACGGAATCAATGTTTCAGAATCGCTGGGGAAAGTAGGTGAATTGATACCGTTAGCTGTTGCAGCCTGTTTTCCTCCTGTACTTTTAAGCACCATGAGGAGACCTATTGTGAAGAGTGGAAGAAAGTATTCTGCAAGCTTATTACCAGCGTAACAAGGTTATTTTCTTTTAGTTTTGGAATTTATAAAGAATGAAGATATAAGGGATTTTGATGGTTCAAAATTAATAAACTTACTGAACCTATCCATCTTCGTTTTCGGTAGATAGCATTACGCCATATTAAAGCCCCAAACGACCGCGAGAAGGTGCCCATTTAATTTTTTTTTGCTTACTTCTCACTTTTATGATCATCTAACCTTAGAAGCAAGAAGAGATAAAGAAGATTTGGTGAAAATATATCAATGTAGCAAGGTAACAAGGTAACAAGGTAACAATAAACACTCTTCAATTGTTTGAGCTATTATGGTTAAATTAAATAATCTTGTTTGACGTCAAAGTTGAGAAAAATACGTTAATTACATAATTAATGAATATATTCTATCTAAATGATAAAATAAATCCGATGCGTGTTTAAGAAATGTGTTTGCATTATTTAAGCACATGACGGAATGAGCATGCAAAAGATGTATTATTTCTTTTCTTTAGTTCATTCAAGCATGACGTGTGAATTGGAAATCAAGTTTTTTTCTGAGAGCTTTTCCTTGGATCGTAATCCCTCTAAACCAACAAGGTTCTTTGAGATCCTCATCGAATGCATTTTATTGCAAATCTCACTGCAGTAGAAATCGAAAGGTCATTCAAAACATTGCACCAACTAAAATGACGGTAATTCTTTACAAAGACGTGGTGACGAATAAAGAAACAGCTCATTTTGTATTTAGGAGGTTTTGCTTGAAAAAGGTACAAAACAGGGATGACGTGTGTGAGAAGGTCGTTTTCAGTATAAGAAGGTTTCAACGGGTTTGTTCAAAAAGAAAACTTCATAGAATCCACGTGCTCTTTATTTCTCCGAATGAATTCAAACGTGTGTGTAAGTCATGCCAAACATATTTACAGAGAATATATGGAATAAAGAATGTGAATTGTATTAATTATTTGCAACAAATTTCAATTAAAGTTGCTTGAAATACTGTTTTGATATTTATTTACATATATTACATGTGTATCTTAAAATATATACCATATTTGAATCTCACTTTTCATGAAATATTAGTCGATATATTCTTAAATGTGCTCTATATACTAATCGTTCCTCTTATTCATTTGATCGTACACAAAAATTCAAAATTCCTGTGAACGTACGTTGTACGTGCGCTCATAAATAATTCAGGAAAGATTTTAAGATTTGGTCCAAACGAACGCATTTTTTTGTTCTGCACATTTCTTCCGAAACCACAAACTTGTTCTTTTTGAAAAATATGTTGAGGGCCACAGCATTGCTGATTATAATCCAATTTACTAGGTTAACGTCAAATCTAGCATTATCAAGCACCTTCAGTGATGTTCGACTTGAGCTTCAAGCTTTCAATACAACAAGGCAAGTGTCAGAACTCCCCCCAAGTCAAAAATGGCCCCACCACCCTTTATTTGTCAAATCAAACCCGGAAGCCTGTGGGGGGACATTAGTTGTAAAAGGCTTAGATAAAGATGATCCTTGCCCTATTGGAGTGCCTTTTGAATTTGAATCTGAACTGTTCAAAGGTAGACTTTTATTTCGTGTACGCGGCTTAGAAACTTCAGAAGATAAACAAACAGATACTCGTTATTTTGGCGAAACAAAATCACACAATCAATTTATCATTCAAGGACAATTTAAGAAGGAAATCAAGGCTAGCAATATTGTCTATGGGGGAGAATTCAGGAAACCGCTCAAAAAATCTCCACCTGCATGGTTTGAAAAAGTTATGTCTGGAATATTTAGCACAATAAATTCTGGAATACAATTTCGTCTTTCGGCTAACAAACCATCAGCTCTTGTTAGTCTGGCTGGAAGTGTGCAAGTGATTCGAGCAGATGCCCCTGGCCAAGAACCAGATATCACCTCTTTCGACATTGAAGAGAATAACTCTGCCTTTCAATTGGCTGCGAGAGGGAGAAGTTCATCTTTTCCTATTGATAGTAAAACCAGGAAGAAATTTTTCTCAAACACAAAAAAGTCAGAAGATGTAGTGTTCGATACAGAAACAGTTTATACCTTTGAGCACTATGATGAAATCATGGATTATAAGAACTACGTCATGGATCTTGGTGTGTACAAATTTGATATGACGAAAGTTCTGGATGAAGAGCCTTTTCAAATTATGGCGAAAGACTTAGAAGGTGGAAAGCATCTTTGGTCTTTCCAATTATGGCATGAAAAACTTCTGTAAATAATGTATTATTCGTCCAATGCTGTACAAAAGCTCTGATTTTTTCAGAATGATCGTGTTTCTTTTGCGAAAAGACGAAAGGTCTACAAATGTTTTTTATGTTTCACAATAAATTCTATAAATTAACCATGCTACCAGAATATGAAACATATACTTTTCGTGCGCTTCATCTATTATTATCTTTGATTTACGATAAAGCCCCATCTTTGAGCATTAAAATGCACAAGTAGAGGCCTATACAAGGAAAAAATATCCACACAGAATTGATCACTGCCACAAATCCTGCAACCTCCATCGCCGGAAATCCCACATATCTTTTATTGTACACGAAGGAAAGGAGATAAATAATTGTTCCGTACATTTTCTGCCAATACATTGCTAAACCCACACATCCAACAACAAAGGAATTAATTTGGTGGGGGAATAAAATAGCATAGGTCATCATCAAGCTTGGTGGAATCGTGGACAATCCATTTCCAAAATCAATAAAAAAACCAAACGTCTCGTGATTCTGATAGGATGGGTCATATAACGAATAGGTAGACCACATTAATGTCCAAGTTTGTAAGGAGAACACTTCTGCCACTGTCAGAGGATGGAATAGGAATGCCACACAGGCTGACTTCTCTTTTCCTTTGTATTTTTCGCGTAACTCTTTGTATTCCGCCTTGACTTTCATTATATGAATGCCCAATGCTATTTCACACATGGCGATGAAAATATTGAGATTGTTGAAAAAAAGAAGACAACAAATAGGGATGTGTGTTTCTGGATAGGGAGGAAGGTACATATAACATAGCCCTGTGGTGAGAACAAGCCATGATCCGATGGCACTTCCGATGTTGAGGAGTTGCATCCTTCCAGCCTTTTTATCTTTCGTTTGTCATTTTTTTTTCATCTCACAATCCTTACTTAGATATAGCTCTTAGTACAGAAATACATACGTATCCAACATCTTAAACTTTGCAGACAAGACGTTTTTTCAGATTCAAATTCATGTTTTCGAAAGAAAACTCCATTTTTCCTATTCATTGGCATCCATGCTACATATGACAAACAAAGAGAACAATTATTTTCTCCTGAATGACTTTGATCTATTATAAAAATGAAAAGTTCTCAAGCGATTTAGTTATCCAATAATCTTCCATGGGTGTTGTGAAACTATATCTTTTTAGAGGAAAGTCTATGAAAAGTGATACTACTAAATCATTTGTGTCATTCATCATTCAATTTCCTTGTTTGGTATTCACAACAATATACCTCTCATTCCTTGATAAAATCAACGATTCCTACAATTCCAATCCACACAAAGCCAACATGTCGTATGGTATGGATATATTGGATACGTTTCGGTCGTTTGTGTTTGGAATCTATCTTACAATGATATACAGAGGGGGTACATTTATCTGGTGGGCATTCCAAATCATGATCCTGGAACTCATCATCATCTTTAGGATGATTCCAAACAAAATAAATATATATATATATCACAAGACCAATCCTATCTCTCCCAAACAGGATGATACGATTCCCATTAAAATTAATTTGAGTATCCTTTCAATATGGGAACTGCAATATTCCAGTTTTTTGAAATGATGGGATTGTAGTTTGGGGTGGTGTTGGGAGTCGTAGAGGTGAATGATTGCCAAAGTGACCATTTATCCAGCATTGGTGGCACAGTACAAACGCCAGTGGAGGATAGTGAATGATCGGGAGATCGAATAATTTGGGAAATGGATGGTTTCCTCTGTTCGATAGTTAGTCGCTCTATACTACGTCTCTCGAAATCTATAGTCTGATTTAGACTATCATCATGGTGGTCCATTTGGTAAGATGGATCTTCATTTTGTGTCAATAGGTCGTTGATGTGGAAGTCTAAAACAGGATGACTCACAATGGAAGCATTCGGGGAGATCTCATGAACGTGATGTCTATGGATATCCGCATGATTGGCAGTTGGCATAGGATCCAAATGATCTTCCTCTCTTATCATGAAATCTTGGATATTGGTATCATAAAGGAAGGTATGTCATCGAAAGGGTGTCATCACAGATCTCAAGCGGATATCCCCTACCTCAATCGTCCCATCCTCTATACCAATGACGGAGGATGGAACAACTCGTTGGAACACTGTGTGAGAAGATTGAGTATTCCAACATTTGGTAGGATCTTGGGTGAGTGTGTGAGAGTATGAGGAACAAGGAGATGCTCCATATTTGGAATCGGTTCTATCGAAAGGAGGAAGAAATAGAAAAAGATGAAAAAGTGAGTCTTGTGAGAATTTCACAAATTCGGAAGGAAACTTTGTGGGAAGATATTGTGACATCTTCGTAGAAAAGGAGGTACCTACAATCTCCGTAGACAGTTTCGTTGGGGAAGTTTTAGGACATCATCGTGATCTTGGAAACTTACTACGTAGAAGAATAGGAAACAATGCTATTATATACGAAGAAGTTGTCAACCTAACATAACCCTCCACATTTATTATTTTATATATATATTATATTCATTACCAATGGTGTATAAAGCCATCCAATCAATGACAATTATATATTCTATCCTCTCAAAGTGAAATTGACGAACCTCCATTATTATTATTATTATAGTAATTAATTGATTCCCCTGATTGTTTTTTACCATACCATTGACGAATGTTATTCTCCCAACACTGGATCGCATTGTATCATGTCTCATCACTCCTTTTCCTATTTGGTTCCAGCAGTCTCCCCAACTCTGCCCAAGGATTTTCATTGATGAGACGAGTTTCCATTCCAGCCATCCATCATCATCCGAATGGACAACCACAAAGTCTTCCATTCCATCTTCTTCCTCTCTTTCACCCACGGACGAAACAACCACCTCCATTCCCCACAAATAGTTGTTTGAGATGTTCCATGGAATCTCCAGAAGACCCACCACCCCCACCCCATTGTTTATGGACCCTCCAACTCCTACCATTGAAGCAACAATCTCGGAAGAGTACGGAGGAGACACTGGATATACTTCGAGATGTTCTTCGATCCTTTCCATTTGCCGCGGTCTTACCTGTCCAACCCTTGCAATATGTACCTCATCCGGAGGGTGTTACCATTACCTTTTTACGGAAAAAGACAGCTGAAAAAGGAAGTGTGGATGGTGGAATTTGGATCACTGCCAAGGCTATCCATGATAATGATGATCATCATATGAATGATATGAATGATGGGAGGATTATGATTCAAGCACATCGAAATGCCGAAGGGCAAACAGTGGGGAAATACTTTAGTGAAACATTGATTCAAAAAGCATTGTTTCCCAAATTAGAATCCCTTCAAACGGAATTAGGTATGGAATTAAGATCGATTCCTCCATCTTGAATCTCCTTATTCAAATGATAAACTGTAGTTATTAGGATATATATATAAAGTATAGTATAGTAGAGTAGAGTATAATACATTTTATTACATTACATGAGATTGGAAGGACCTCGAACACTCTCAAACGATCTAGCTGCTAAATTCGAAGGACCTGTTTCACTCTCAAACGATCTCGCTCCTTCAATATCATCAAACATTTTCCTCGGTGGTACCTTCGCTGTAGGTCGTAACACCCAATACCAACACCCACCCGTTTCCAACAAGATCAAGGGTACCGTCACACCATACACACACACCTGGATCCCCCAATTCGAAATACTCTCTCGATAAATCGTCGAATAGGACGTTCCTAAGACAAACACCGCAATCCCCAAAAACATCCCCGCCAACATGGTTTTAATGGGGGGATAATGTCTTGCATCTTGTTCCATATCGGCGGTTTCGATTAAGATTGGATAGGGTTCAAAATCATCTTGAAAGATGGGCATATCATGTGCCTGAGGCCAGGAACATTCTCCTCGTTGGAAGGAATCGGCTTTGATCGTTTCCAATTCTTGACTGGCGGTGAATTGATGTTTTGTGTGTATCATTCGTCGTATCCCCAAGACTAATAATAGGCTCATTCCCAAATGCCACAATGTGATCATGGGGATATCATAGACTTCTAAATGAGACGCTGTGGGTTGCAATAATCTCCACATCAAACCCATCATTCCAAAAATGGACGAATAAATAAGTGGATACTTCGCTCCTTCCAAATGACAAACAGTCCTATACACCGCTACCAAAATATAATACGGTTGCAGTGTTGCTAAGATGACCATGGTGATAATCGACCAAACATCCTGCGCTTGCCATAGTCCTCCGAGAAGCGTGAGGAGTAAGAGCGTCGTTCCATACCCATGAAATTTGTCCATGGTGGGGATGCCCAGGAGAGGTCCGAAGAGATGATAGAGTTGGGAGATGTGAGGACGTCGAGATTCGAAGAGGGGGAAGATGGCGTGGAGACTGTCTTGGAGTAAGACTGTGATGGCACATGCCATACAAAGGATGGTGGAGAGGATGGGTCCATTCATGATAATGATAATGTGGAGAATGTGGATGCTAGGATGTTGATATTTTCAATGTCGTAATTCATCATCATGTGAATAGTAATCATCATGTGACACACATTGGGATCCAAAGGATGGCTCCTTCCGTCTATTGCTATATGAGGGAACCTTCAACGTCGAAGGTTTGTTAAATAGAAAAAAAACTTAGCATAAGACATTGGATGGATTTAGGATTACTTACAGTCGTAGTAACCACAATTGTTCGGAAAGGTAGGATGGTACCTTTGCCCTATATATATATATTAATTTTCTACGACGTGACTAGGTAGGTATACATAATCCTACGTCGAAGGAAAATCCTCCCACTCAATAACTATAGAGGCTCTTCCCCATTTGGACAATACGTGTGACACGAATCCAACATTCCATTGGAAGAGAGCTCTCATCGTTCCCTTCTGCCAATCCTTTCCCAACGTTTTAACTCTCACCTTCAAACGAGAGACCTCCCATATCCAGTGACGTTTGTTAGATGACTTCCTGAAGATCTCCCCCACATTTGGACATTGGAAACATTCGTCCTAGTACGTTCTCTTCTCATAACGTTCCATTCTCCCACGACCGTGGATCGATCTATCGACTCTCACTCCATTGCATTGCATTGAATCATTGCATTGATCCAATATCCAATCATAATCCTCCACTGAATTGAATTGAATTGAATTGAATTGAATTGAATTGAATTGAATCAAATTAAATTAAATTAAATCAAATTGAAGCATCGGAATCATCATGATGCTGGGCACCAAAAACATTCAATTCCGGGTCATGATTCCCTCCAATGCCACACCGGGACAATTGCTTCGCATCCGATGTCCGGACGGGACCGAAGCCGATGTCCGTGTTCCCAAAGGTCTTACTCCTGGAAATTCCTTTATTTTTGAAATGCCCGCGGATGCTTTGATGGACCACCACCGTCCCAATGGAATGAATCCTAGTGGTGGTGGTGGGACGGGGATGGTAAATCAGAAAATACCCTTTGGGTGGATGGGGGGGTTTTTGGATCGGGAAATTGTGGATCAACAAGATTTTATGGCGGCGTTGGCGGTGGGAGTGTTAGTGGGTCTTTCGATCGTGGTGGGATTTTTAGGGGGAGTCTTACTCGCGACGGAACCATGATACAATGATAGATGATGATAGATGTTCCTTACCTAAAACAATCTTGGAATCGGTGGAACTTACTAATAACGAGAATTCTACATATATTCATAGTTATAATAGTCTGTTTCTATAGTCACAGTATCATTTTATGTGGAAACATGTTTGTTTCTTCTTTGACCCTTCTTCCATTTTATATATATATTGATAATGATGTTGATCATTGTGACAACATTGTTCGGAGACCCACATTCTCTTTATGTGTGTGTGTGTTTTGATTTTGATGGGTATATCAACTTTTCTAGTTTGACATTCCCGGCAGTGTCTCACCATTATTATGACCAAACTACCCTAAGGTCTTTAGGAAGATACAAGACTTCTGAGAAATAGTAAAGACCTATTTGATATTTCAAATGATAAAATGGTTCGTTTGATAAAAAAACATACAATAACTCCTACTTTAGAAACGCCAGCTGAATA
>Ga0209092_10005022_pt1 | contig 10792 bp, 13 predicted proteins | sample FraStrMetagenome_FD_187446 | JGI IMG/M metagenome (GOLD analysis project Ga0209092, IMG submission 187446) | Marine eukaryotic phytoplankton communities from Arctic Ocean - Fram Strait ARC3M Metagenome (SPAdes) (version 2) | ecosystem: Environmental > Aquatic > Marine > Oceanic | place: Fram... | reverse complement strand
CGCTCTGAAGCCAAGGCACGAGCACCGTGGTCAAACAAAGGCAAGTGGCGCACAGTGATGCTGTGTCCGTCGATGTGCTGGTACTGGGTGAAGAATCCACCGAGGCTCAGGTTACGACCGCTTCCAGTGATGAAGCTAGCAGGGTCAGTGTTCAGCACGTAAGCACCAGTAGACACTTCTTCCTTCATAGCGTTGTCAAACTCCTCCATACCACCGAGACCGGTGAAGAGAACGATGTTCATCTGAGCAGCGTCAGAGGCTCCATACAAAGCATCACGTACAACAGACTTCAACTTAGCAGCAGTCAACTGGCTGTAAGTGTCAACGTTAGGAATCTGCTCGAGAACACCAGAACCGAGTGGCACAGGCTTTCCGTTCTCGTCAGTCTGGTGAATAACACCGTTAGCATCGCGGTTGTACTTAGAGTACCACATAGCGAGCTCGCACTCCTCCTTCCAACGCAACATGTGCTGGTACTCTTCGAAATCGTACCAGAGGTTGGTTGAACGTCCGCCAACGTTGAACTCAAAGTTTACAACGCGGTCAGGCATGTTGCCTTCGTAGCGGTAAGACTTACGCAGCAAGCTAATCTGGTTGCGCATCTTGGATGGAGCGACCCAGTTGCTCTCAGTTCCACGTGAACCAGAGAATGCGTTAGCAGCGAACAACTGAACAGCGAGGATACCAGCGAGGTCCGAAGAATCCACAGTAGCAGTGCTGTCAGAAGTCACGAGCTGCACTGGGTAAACAAACCCACCGTTTCCGGGAGTAGGGTCACCAGTGATACGCAACTGCGTGTTGTTCGTGTCACCGAATTCAATCACGTAGTTCTTGTTGAACCAACGCTCAGCGAAAGTAACGGTACCACCAGCAACATTGATGTCGCTGTTAGTAACAGCAGCAACACTCTTGTTGATACGGCCCATCACGGGGTAATCATACTCGATGTCGTTGATGTACTTGACGTTACCCAATCCTTCAGTCAAGAAAGAGAGTGGGAAACGCTTGTCTTCACGTCCGCTCAAGTGAGTAATCACTGGAGAAAGAACGTCAGGCTGCGTCAGCAGAGCATTAGCCAACGAATTCTCGTCGGTCATACCTTCGCTATTGAAGGTATCCTCATACAAACGCAACTTCTTTAGATTATCAGCCATTTTAAATTATGGGTAATAGGTTAGAAATTAGCTTACAGCAAATCCTTCAAGGAAGGAATTGTGTTTGCTTTGGTCGTGCCCGATTTAGTGCGGGACTTCATACGGCTACCCGCACTCGGAGCAGCAGTGAGTTTAGACTTCAGAGAAGAAACCTTCTGTGTAGACGCCGCGTTCGACGCCAACTTCTTCAGGTCAAACCCTTGATAGAGAAGATACTCTACTGCAAGGGCAGTCTCTTGGTCAATATTTTGACGGTCAATATCCCGTTGCGTAGCACCCTGTTCGTTGATTGGATTAGTCATCCACTCGTAGAACTTACCGCGCTGACGCGTAGGAATTGACATTCCTTTTAAGTTACCTGCGCTGATAGTCTCTTGTACACTGCTCCAGTATTGTTCAGCCTGAGCACGCTGCTCGACTGCTTCCTGCTGCTGCTGTGCAAGGAGTTGTTCTTTACGCTGACCTTGTGTCCGCTGGAGCTGCTGCAAGTAAATGCTAGCGTTGTCCTTAAGGATACCTGCGTCTTCGTAAGACTCTACCATGCGACTGATGTCTTCGTCACCAAAACCCTGCTGGCGCATACCGTCAATAACAACACGCTTTTGTACTGCGATGTTATCGTCGACCTGAAGTGTACCGTAGTCCATTTCAGCGCGCTGTGCTTCGAAGTACTTAATTGGGTCACCGTTGTTAGCACGGTAGTTAAAGTACTCTTGCACGTCAGGCATTGCTGCGAAAATCTTCTCGAGCTGCTCGTTAGCAATCTGCTTACCTACTTCGTTTGTATAAGCTGCAAGCCCGTCGTAGTCCTCACTAAAGTCACCCTCAATTTCATAACCCAGCTTATTGCCGAGTGTAGCAAACATAGAAGCATCAGCTGCTTCATCAGCAACAGACTCTGCTACTGGTTGTGCCACAGGCTCATCGACGGTCTCTTCGACTTCGTCTTGAACCTCAGGGGTGTCTTCTGTGGGAACTTCGAGAGTGGGCTCATCTGCCTCTACTTCCGTAGTTTCAGCTACTGGCTCAGTGGCCTCAGTAGCTTCTTCTGTTTGGGGCTCCTCCAGTTGTGGAGTAGGAGCGCTGTTATCATTCAGCCAATCGACGGAACCTAGTTTGTCGATGCCCAGACCTTTATTATCTGCCATTGTTCTGTAAATTTATGTCATACGTTCTGAAGATACAAGCTTATCGTATGATTTATTATCTATACCACTTTAAGGATTGTCGGTTTTACCGTCATTATCGTGGTCTGTATCTTTAGTAACAGCGTTAATCGTTGCTACTGCTAGTTTAGTCTCTCTATCAAGCTGGTTCTGCTCAGACTCAAAGGACTGTTCAGCTTGCAGTTTAGCTGCCTCAGCTTGTTGCTGTTGTGCTGCCATCTCCTGCTGTGCTTGTTGAGCCTGTTGGTTAACAGCTTCCATCTTAGCTTCAGCTTCTGCAGACAACTGCTTAATACGTGCAAAGTTATCAGCGTCAAGAATCTCAGCAATGGTGCCAGCACCTGTACCGTTCTGCGCCATAGCCATAGTCAGCTGACGCATCTGCTCCATCTTTTGGTTTTCTTTACTAGCGTTCTTGGCAAAGATACCGAACTCACTCTCTGCGTACTCCGCACCGTCAATGTCAAGCCACGCGTTGCGGTAGTCGTCAGCAATGTACTGAATCTTCTTACCGTTACGGAACGCATGCTTACTGACGTCAAGCAAGCCTTGAATCTCCTTCTGCTCAAGCTTCTCGAACTTACGGAAGATTTCCTCTGTCATTGCAGTGGACTGAGCAATAGCAGTCTGAGTCGTACCAGCACCATCGGCAGTGGTAATCTGACCCTTACGCTGACGGCTAATGCCTAGCAACTCCTCCCACTCGGCCTTAACAGCTTGAAGCAACTGCATCTGTGCAGCAATATACTGACCGAGTGACATGTCCAATACTTGGTACTGGTTAAATGACACACGCTCGTTGTTCTTGCCCTCTGCAGTAGAGTCGATAAACGCAAAGCCCATAGCGTCTGCGTAGTACATGAACTTCTCTTCGTCCCATCCGTGACGCTTAGGGATAGTGTTCATCTCGATAAGAGCAATCTTGTCCTTGTTCTTAGCAATCGTGAGCTCCATACGGTAGTGGAACACGTTGTAAAGAATCTGGTAAGGCATGCCCATGCTCACGATGCTGATGTTCTCAGCGTGGCGGTTGCTGTACGCACGGCCGTTGTAAGGCAGCTTGCACTTAGACATGTTGTTTAGCTGGTTACGCTGTGCTTCAATTGGGTCAATGCCTACGTAGATGTCACCGTCAAGACGGTAGCCCTCCCACACTTCGTTAATCCAGAACCACTCGACGTTCTCGCCAGCTTCCTTGTCCATCTTGTACGTGTCGTCAACGATAAGTTCTTGCTCAATGCCAAACTCATCGACGTACGTCAGCACACCAATCTTCTTAAAGGTCTTCCATGTCACATGCATTACCTCGACAAAGCGCTCGTCGTCACCGAAGTTTTCTTCGATACGCTGGAGGAATGGGACAGAAAAGCTACCGCTACGGTTGCGGTGTGGGCTTTCAATCTGTGCAACCTGCTTCTCAGACAAGAGGTCATAGAACTGGTCAAGCACAGCATTGCTGCTCATGAGCTCACGACGTACGCACCAGTCGCCGTCTTCGATAAACTCAATACCGGGTGACTTGCTGTAGTCAAGGTCCAGAGGAGATACAATCTCATACTCTACCTCATCCATGCATACGCCCTTGTATGTGTACGCGTATCCAGTAACCAGCCAGTCAAAGAACGCGCTCTGCAGCTTGTCAGGCAAGTCAAGGTAGTCACGCAAGTAGTTAATAACCTGCTGGCCTACGATAGCGCGTGAGTCTTGGTAGGAAGTCTCGATGTACTTAGCTACCTCTTCGGGAGTCTGCGCCTCTTCGCTAGGCTGCCCGGTTTGCCCGCCCAAGTTGTTTACCTCATTGATAAACATCTGCTGCAGGTTAGACATAATCTGTTTCTGCTTCTCTTCTTCCATACGGCTAACAGCGTCGCCGTTGGTAACAGTCACTTGGTAGTTGGAGGGACGTTGCGTCTTTTCTCCCAGCAGCAGGTCTACGACCGGCTTAATGATGTTGTAGTTACGGAGCTTGGCAGGGAAGTTACGCTTCTTACCAGCTTGGCTGTTGTATGGGTTGGTTACGTAGTTGTAATCCATGTCAGCCATCTCTCCGTTGTAGACCTCATAGAAACGGAGCAGGTCCGACTTTGAGTTCTGCATAAAAGAGGACTGGTTAATAAACCCTTCGACACACTCCTCGCGCCACTGCTTAGTCTTCTTAGTAGACTTAAGCTTCTGCTTAGGAATGTGGTTCTGTGTTGACTTGTCGCTCATTGTTTATGAAAAAAACTCCCGGTTGAAGAAGCTATCGTGCGACTCTTGCACCTCCTGCTTAACCACGGGTTTAGATATTAGGTCCATCATGTAGAACATACCTACGAGCAGAGATGATGCACGGTCAAAGTTACCCTTTTCACTCCACTTGATAAGTTCGTCAATCAAGCCTACGTCGTAAATATAGTGCAAATTGAGTTTACTTTCACCATTTTCGTCCATACTTCTTTTGGCAGACAGCCAGTCACGCAAGTACAGAACTGCCTGAGCCTTACGCTGTTTGCTACCCATAGACATCCCGTAGTTACGTCCAAGGGTCTTTGCGCGGAACCCATTACTCTTGTCAAATAGCTCCACTTCTTCCATCAGCATATGCAGCTGCTTGGTACGTTTTGCATAAGGTATAACTTCTCCTCGGTCATTCTCAAACCCTATCTTTGCATTGTAGTATTCCGACAGTTTAAACAGGGTTGAGTTGTACTCATCCTGCGTCTGTGGGCGTCCTACGTAGCTAGCGACAATCATATCGTCCGGCTTGCTCCACGGGTTGGCCCGTTTAAAGACGTACGCAGAGCCTAACGAGTTACCGCTAGACGTGTCATGCGCGTAGGGGTCATGCGCTATAAAGTACAGGTTGTTAGGAACCTTACCTTCGTCGTCCTTATAAGGAGCTTGGTAGACAACTACACCACCTGTTATATCGTCACCTTTTTGGTGAGGAAACTTGTTTACTGGTCTGACCTTTTCCGAAGGCCTAAATTTAATACCGCCTTCCCCACTAGTGAGGAGACCCGGTGTGCCAACGTTTGCAGTCTTACCCGAACGTACGATATAGTTCCTGTGACTGACCAGCTCCGCTGTGGGGAATACGTTGCTTCCCGACTGTAGGAACGCTTCACGGGGTCTCCAAGGATATTCTGTGATAAGCTTGTCGTAGACTTTCGCATCCTTACTGTTCCGTTTCGTACTTTCCCTTTTAGCATCTTCGTCGAATTTTGCTTCATCTATTAAACTATTGCCGTCTTTGTCCATATGGCCTACCTTGTTTCGGTAGGAGGGGAAGAACCAACCGCAGTCAGTTCCACTACCCCCATCATCCCATACGTTATCAACGGGCAGAAGGTTATAGGGCTCAGGATTGTAGAACATAGACTCGAAGTCAATCGTTCCACCCTCCATATCACCACCAGTACCGAAGATAACCATCTGCCCAGTAGTGATACCACCATCCTCAACAGTAGGACGGGTAGCCATGTATGTGTCTTTTAGGTTGTGGAAAGCTCCCGCCTCCTCAAAGATAACAAGAGAGGCATCCTTACCACGGGCAGCATCTGGGTTATCCTTAAACGTAATAGCCTCAACCTCAGACTTGTAGCCCTTCTCAACGGGCTGGTTGTTAATGTATTCTAGGTAACTAGCCTTCTTGTGGTTCTGCTTATCAATAACAGAACGACGCTTAGACCAGCCTGTATGCTCGTTAAGGAAGTCCATATTGGCCGCAGCCATAGTCATGATTCCTTTAGGATACAGGTATTTCTTGTCGTGCGCACACAGTAGGGTGTAGCTATCGCGCTCCGTGTTAAACTGGTTGCACGTTATAGCAGCATTCTTGTACGAGAAACCTTTACGACGAGCCTTAGCTACAATCATATGGTGACCGCCATCCAGCCAATCATCCTTAACAGTAGTGGATAGCTTGAGGTCCAGCATAGCCTGCTTATCCATACCATTCCTCGCAATCTCCATAAGCCAAAAGTACTCGTAGTCACCATCCCAGAACCCCGGGAAGTCTACCTTCTTCTTGGCACCACCCTTCTTATTGCCTTCGTCCATGACTTTCATCTGGACGTAGTTAAGGTAGAAGTAGTGGTTACCCGTAATCTTTACGCCTCCTACGCTGTAGCCCTCTCTACATCTACGCAACTCCTCCATCCAGTACTCATAGAAGTCCTGTGAACCGGCGGGTGCGTCGACATAGTAACCCTGCTTCTGGAAATCCATAGAGGCACGGCGGAACTCTTGCGTATTAGTAATCATACGAGGTCTTCAAACTTTTCGTGTACAATAAACGAGGGGCATGCCTTGTGTGGCGCGTACTCGTTGTGGCCTGAGATGATAAGCTCGCCGTAAACACCACGTAACGTGGCAACTAGGTTACGGAATGCCTTCTCTTGGCCGTGATTCATGGTGTCTTTAGGCTGCATGTTCTTATCACATCCGCCAATGTAGCAGATACCGATAGTGCCTTTATTCTTGCCCTTGCAATGAGCACCTTGACGGCTAACAGGGCGACCAGCCTCAACTGTTCCATCAAGCAGAATGCAAAAATGGTAACCGATGTCTGACCATCCATTACCGTTAACATGCCAACCTCGAATATCTTCCACATCGTGGTCCCTGCCTTCCGGCGTTGCGCTACAATGTAAGATAAGTTCATTAATTTCTCTCATGACTTCTTGAAGTTACCAGTGCCTCCCCGACCGTCGCTTACAAAGCCCCCGAATCCAACCCGGGTTCTCAGCTCCTTCATGTCACTTCCGCATTCGCAGACATCAACACGGTTATCGTCTTCGTCAAAGTGCTGAATCTCTCCATCACGGAAGCGCATAGTCAGAACGTTGTTATATTCCTTCTTGCCGGGGCAAGTAGTGCATTTAAATGTAGCCATTAGTCCTCGAAATGTCCTTTACTTCCACCACCACGCAGTTTAGTCTCGGCAGCTTGCTCTTGTTTAACCCGCTCTTCTAGGTCACCCATCGTCTTAACAACGGCAGGCAGCTTCTCGGCCAAGTCTAGTAGCTTGCCAATTAGCTTTACAGCCTCACCCGTACCATCCGACTCATCGTCGCTGTCTGGGTTAAGGTATTCGTCAATCTTGCGACTGATAGCCTTGATTCCCCGTTCACTGGACTGAAGCGCTTCGCGCGTCGTCTTCAATGTACGGACAGCTGGCGTATCCTGCAGCTCAGTGTACTTATCTAGTGCAGCCTTAAGACGTGCGCTAGGTTTGAACGTAGGCTCTAGCTTCAAGTCCTTGATTACGCGCATATGGCGCTCCTTCTCCTCATACATCTGATATGGGGACTTATAGTCCAGCATATGGTAGATATACGCGCACCAATCAGTGGCATTGCGCTTCTCACGGTCCTTATCCTCGGCAATCAGCTCTCTGAACTCCTTGATAACCCGTAGCTCTAGGTCCACCTTTACGGTAAACGCTTCTAACACGAATAGCCTCATTTCTTCTTGTTCTTTTTGATGCGTGTTAGGTTAAGCTTGTGCAGCCTGTACGGATTCACGTGGAATCTCCCAAACAATGGGATGCGAATAGAGCTGAACGCCCCGCCCTCCATAGCTTTACGTAGGAATACAAACTGGGATTCCACGATAGAGCGTATCTCGTCTACCGTGGTCCCATACTCCTCTGCAAGCTTCTTAAAGAGTTTCTCCTTAAGGATGTTCTTAGCCATCGTCCTCTAATCCTAAATTAGTTGGCGTGTCTCCCAGCCCTAACGGGTCATCTGGGTTAGCACCACTCAAGTCAACCTTGACGACTACTTCGAATTCCCCAAACTCAATGCTATACGGTAGCATAGGTTGGCCTTGTGCCTTTAGTACTTCTTCTTGCCTACGCAGGTAAGTGAATACTAGGTCAAGTTCTCCGGGAAAGCGAAAGATAACGTCAAGCGAGCCGCTCATTATTCAGGTTTGTCGGTAATAGTAAACTCAATGCTCTCCAACTCCATACGTGGAGAGACAACATCAATATACTTGTAGTTACCGAACTGGTCCTTGTAGATGACCCCCTTGTCTTTCAATGCTTTAACGTAGTTATTCAAAACCGCTACGTTCTTCATACCTAGCTTCTCAGCTACAATCTTACGACTAGTCTTAGTAGCACAGATAAACTGGTCTACTTCTAGGAACGCGGCGAGCACGTCTAGTTCTACTGTTGTAAGTTTTAAAATGCCGTTGAGTAAAGAGAGGTAGTCCCTTTTCCCTTCGAGTGTGACGGGTACATTAATCTTGCCCATGACGATAGTTCTTTACATTCTGTATCTTCCTCCCAAGCCTACGGCGCAGTGCGCCTCTAATTACGTTTAGGAGGGACAGAATTAGTTCGTTTTCGACAGACCACGACCGTTGGTTGAGATACTCGAATCTATCGACGAGCATGTCTACCATTTCTTCGTTAGTGGTGCCGGGGATGTGCTCTCCATCTACCTTCTCGGTAAACCGTACAGTCTGGTAGCTTGCGCTACGGAAGTTGTACAGCCGATAGAAAATTCCCTTCTTCTCTGCTTCCATACTCAAATTTACTACACCCTGTTGATATATGCAAATCCTGTACAAAAAGAAAGAGCCACCCTAAGGCAGCTCTTCACTCAATCAACAAACACAAGGAACCCCCCTTATTTCTCTTCAAGCAGAATAGTCAGCACTTGCTGCTGCATTTGCTTAATCTCAGATATGTCACTCTCAATATGTTCCACCTCGGTTTCAATCTTACCGACAGTGACGGCCTGAGTGTGTACCGTTATCATTAGCCATGAGGCAAGTCCTACAAGGCCCGCACCAATAGCCCCCATTACTTTTACTGCTACTGTTTCCATGCATCTAACCTACGCTAAACTTCTGTAAATGCAAAGGACCCCGCCAGAAAAACTGACGAGGCCCCCTCCTAAGGCAACGAAACACCAGCTGCATGGCCAGTGTAACGCGCGCATCACTCCGCAACGAGTGATTCGATAGTCTCTTTGACTTCAACTTCTTGTTCTCGGTTGTCGTCCTTGAGCAAATCTTGGTAAGTAGCAATCTGCACCTTTAGGTTGTGCATGATAAGGTTAAGCTCTTCAGCTCTCGCGGTAATGGTCTGCAGTTCTGTATTGCGTGCAGCGAGTTCTTTCTGTGCACCCTCCATACGGGCGCTGATGATATCAATCGTCATTGTCATCTTGTTTAAAGTCTAAGACGTCCACTTCACCTGCCGTATTCTCTGTCTCGTAGGTGAAGCCTGTAAGTGTTCCATCAGGACTTTGGGCGAACGTTAAAGTAACGTGCTCATTTGTGTAGGAGGTGGCGACAAGACCCTCTGCTCCGATGAAGCATTGTGCATCATCCCAAATAAAAAACCCACTGCGTCGTCTGTTCTGTGACATGAGACTAAGATGCCTCACAAACTCATCGAACAAAACTAAACAGTGGGTTAGTTATTCACACCCTAAGGGCGCGAGCGCCAATTAAAAATTCCAAGCCTCTTTTATATGTTTGATTACTACATTCATTAGCTGGGTTAATGTATCCCACAAATGTGGGCCTGTGGTAGCGATGTACACCAGCACTTCTACGAACGTCCTCATTGTACTGTTGGCTTTAAGATTAGTTGCTCCCCGACACCTAGTCCTACGCCATAGGCGACTATGTATGAGAAGAGGCCTAACAACTTAGACCTGCGTCTAGAACTTGACGAGAACTGCCCATTTCTGGACTGCCCCGGAAACGGCATGGCCACAGCTACTAGAACTGCAGGCACGCCTACCCATTGTTGGTCACCTTGCCCCAGATAGCCTACACCAATTCCCGTAAGACAGAGAAGTGCTGCACGCTCTAGTGGAAAGTCAACCTGACCGGTTTTAACTGCGTACTTGTTTTTACCACGTGCACGAGTGCGTCCGGCTAGCATGTGCGCATGGCGTGGTTTTGTGCTGGACCAACGTGCATCGCCAAAGGAGTTAACCTTGGACTTGCTGAACGTTAATCTCAGTGGTCGATGTAGGCCATCTGAACACTCTTGTGCGCTTACCGTGTTGAAGAGCGATAAGCAGAGTGTGAGGCCGAGAGTAAGAGAGAGTTTAATCATGGCCTTGCAATTTACGACTAACCTCGAGTACGTTCGTCGAAATGCGGGATTAACAATTCGCATTAGTTCTATACAGTGTAAGCGGTTGTCCTACACCGTTATCTGGAATTCGTCGAAATAAGCACATTACCACAGGCAGATTTCAGTACTTAGTGTACTAGATACCCTTTGTTTACTGGGGTTACAGGAGTACATGACACGATGGCAGGTACATGTCAGTCAGTGTGTCAGTATGTCAGTGTACATGACAGCACCTGACAATGTGTCCAGTCTATGTGATTGACATGTCGTAAACTTGCGTATGTCAGATATTTGTGTAGCTTTGCGTAAGTGTTAGCTACGCTGCCAAGCAGCTAGCAAGCGACAGGCGCTAGCCTGACAACTACTACGAAGTAGGATAT
>Ga0209092_10005019_pt1 | contig 10796 bp, 13 predicted proteins | sample FraStrMetagenome_FD_187446 | JGI IMG/M metagenome (GOLD analysis project Ga0209092, IMG submission 187446) | Marine eukaryotic phytoplankton communities from Arctic Ocean - Fram Strait ARC3M Metagenome (SPAdes) (version 2) | ecosystem: Environmental > Aquatic > Marine > Oceanic | place: Fram... | reverse complement strand
TCTCGCAATACTCCTTTCTGGTCGAGTATTGCAGCCCTACTTCTAGACTATGTACCGGTGTACATAACTTACTATAAATAAAGAAGTGAACGTAGTATAAAATATTTCAAAGTACTCAATAAAGATTTATTATCACTGATTTCGCAACAATCATAAACACTTTCGAAGATGTAAGCGCATCGAAGAAGGCCAAGGTATTTATGTAAGAAGGCGATGATCGACCAATTTGAAGTCGTAGCTAAAGAAAAATCGAAATACTGACAAAACGACTTCGAGGATAACGATGAACCAGAATCTCTAACGAGCATAGATGCACTTGCGCTGAAGAACAATTGCAGATTCCAGCGCGCCGACGTGTGAAGAGTGAAGACTTTTATCCTTATCAGAGATTTTTATCATTTTCAAAAGTTGATGCAGAAATTTCGCGAACACAAACGTGCCAAATAAAAATGATCAGTCGCTATCGCTATATATTTTTCACGTTTTAGAAAAATTAGAACAGGAATGCGACTTTTCTCAAAAAAAATACTTCGAAGTACAATTTTGTCTCTTTTAGCTTTTTTAGCTTTTTTGACTTCTTGCTTTTTGTCGCATATGCCTTTAGCAGTCGGCGGTCGGCGGTCGGCGTCGGCGGGTTTTGCCTTCCTCTGTGTGCGGGTATTCTATTTTTCAATAATGCAATTGTATAAAAATGAGTGATTGTGATTGTGACAGGTAGCCGTACGCTAAAAATAACCTCGAAAACGAAGTAAAATCACTCGTTTCAAACATATTTTGATCACAGGACGAAATTTTGTCTATCTTGTTTTATTCCTTACGACCATCTAACTTCACCCAAACACTGATTTCGATGCAGTTTCGGACAGCGCCACTAAGTATCCTTGTCATCATCCAAACTTCTTTTGCTTTCAATATGGCCTCTTTTGTGACAGTAATAAGGCACGTTCCACATAGGATTTTGCGCGGTTCAGTGGTTCTTTTAACGAAAGAAACTATCCAGAATGGATGCCGTTGTCGTACTGCTTCGCTTCAGATGGCTACTCGCATGATGTCAACCGACGACGTTGAAAGGAGCCATATTCTAAATGGTTTAACTCGAACGAAAATAAGAAATATGAAAGTGCAATCAATGCGTGAAACTTTGGACGAACTCGGACTGAGTTCTTCGGGATTGAGAAAAGATTTGTTGGAAAGGCTTCTCAACGAAGTGCCTGCATCTTTACGCAAACGTTATGTCAATAGTAGTAAAGAGAAGCATCATCAAGCAGAAGAAGAGATCAATGCATTGTCAGTTGATGATGAAGAGGAGAGGACCGATTCTTTGAATGATAGAATTCTTTCTTCTACCAGCACTTATATCTTACAGTTTGATGGGGGGTCTCGGGGTAATCCTGGAATTGCAGGTGCTGGAATGGTTATATACAACGAGTCAGGCCGTGAAGTCTGGTATGGTAGGCATTTTGTTGGTGATTCGATGACAAATAACGTTGCTGAATATAGTGGACTCCTTATTGGTTTGCAATGTGCGCGAATTTTAGGCGCAGAACACATTGTGGTACAAGGAGACTCGGATTTGGTAGTTAAACAAATTCGTGGAGAGTACAGGTGCAAAAGTAAACTACTTTTGCCTTATCACCACGCTGCTCGACAACTAGTAAGCCAATTTCAGAGTTTTGAAATACGTCATATTCCTCGAGCACAAAATGGTCGGGCGGATAATCTTGCCAACGAAGCCATGGATTGTCGAGATTTTAACTATATGTACCAATTTATCAACCCCATGAAATTGGGGTTACCTTAAATACCCTTTGAATATAAAAATATCACCAGTCTTTTAATTTAAAAAGTTCTATGTACATTTCTTTGTCTTCTTCTGATACATCCATAGAAAAGCTCCATATCATATACATTGAAGTTAGTTGGTACTATGACTAAACTTAAAGCAGCTCCAAAATAAAGGTAACTCGAAAAAAGCAAATGTAAGTTGAAGGTTAGATTGATTCAATTCTCTTCAATTAGTATCCGCCTCAACTGTTTCACAGGTAAGTTCTCATTTGAGTTATCGACTGTATTTGGAGTAGAATTCGGTGATTGGTCTAACCTCCTTTCCTCTTCTCCTACGTCACATTCATCATTCAGTGAGCTGACATCACTAGCGGCTACCTCTTCAGATGCGTAGCTTAAGCACGATATTTCAGACGCAAATGAATGATTTGAACCATTTGGATCCCAAGTATGTTCGAATTCTATAGTCTTATTCTTGCGGAAGAGGCTCTTGAATTTTCTACCAACATTTTCTATCTTTTCGTCGAAGTTCGTCGATGAAACGTTTTTAACAGAGGATTTTCGCTGATTCTTTGTTCTATTGACTCCTCGTATAACCGAAGCAAACTCCGCTCTGGAATGCCCTGCCGTCTTCAGAAGAGCTTCTCGGCCGTGACGCGGAATGACCATTTGAAAGGTTTCGCGCCGAGGAGCACGTTCCTCTTCGTAGTTTTCAATATCATGGTTGTACTCTTCTTGAACTTCCCACCCGATACTCACGGGCGGGCCAGCGCTTACACTTGGATTGTCTCCTAACACCATTCCGTATTCACGGACGTAGAGTTTATCAAAAGATACATTAGATTTTTGTGAGACCGAAAGTTGTGTACTTCCATGGAGGCTTTCATCCAGCGTGCGTACACGCATGACACCTCGCTTCGGAGTTAAGGTCACATTCGTATGAGACCCCATTTGAATTCAAAGCTCACTCGGAGCAGTTATATTATAAAAATTCAAAGCTCACTCGGATCAGTTGTATTATAAAATATTTCGCTTCCTCGTGCCGATAAACTTCTATTATATCGACTTTTTCGGTGGACACAGCTTCAAATATACCGACGAGATATCACAGGACGGACGTTTTTAATTACGGAAACACCAGCGAAACCTTGCAGCGCCTTCCTGTTTTAAACAACCGATCCGGAAACGTAAAACTAAACGATAAATATATACAAGGAACACGGTGCTTATTGAAAAGTTGTTGATATGGAGAGCGAAGTACAGAAAGATATGAAACACTGGGTGATCCATGTTTTGACATGGCACAGAATTGCGTCGAATTTACATATTTTCATTGATACGTGTGGTTATCAGGGATTTAGACACAAGTACACAATGCAAAAACTACTTTTGTATACAAGTACAGTCATAGAAATCCAAATGAGCGGTCATTTTACAAATAGATACTTCGAAGTACATTTGTATTATGAAACATTCAGAACCTATGTGTTATGTGTTATGTGTACATGTACCGGTATGGCAATTTTGATGTGATGGTATTTCCGGTTTTTTGAGAAGTTCGACGGTTATTTAAAGAGGAAGATGACGGATCCGACCAAAATATACCTGCAACGACTGCATTTAAATACATGCAACTTGAATACTGGATCGGCCCTAAAACATGTTCAACTACTTTGGAATTCTACAGTTGATAAGAGAAACAAGAGTTGAAGATCTGTGGACAGTTTTGAGTACATGTAACAAGAATTAAACCGAATGACTGAAAACGAACCTCGTTGACGAAGAGTTACATCCAACTCCGGATTAATTGTATCAAATACCAAAAGGGTTAAATAGAGTTGAATAGGGTTTGCCAACTCAAAATGATTACAAATTCACGTTTTTTATCCGTACATCAATAACGCTTCAAAGACCAGCCTCACATTCGGCTCACCCACGTTGACAGAACTGAAAATATAAATTATGCTAATAAACCAGAATAAAACAAGTGTTTGATTACGATTTTTTTTGATAAAGTAATAAAAGGGTAAGGGTAATAAAGTTTCGATTTTGTTTTTCATGTGAGCTTGGCGCAAAGCTGCTGCCTGCTGCCTCTGCATCTGTTCCTATTAGCTATTAGCACATTCAAAGTATTACATTTGTTTAAGTTTGTTTTTCTTTTTGAAATTTTTAACGATTTCTTTCGTTGAAGATAGGACAAGTGCCATCCTTTTTTACAATCTGAAGTAATGGATGATGCATCGTCCGACGTTGTCCCCATTTGAGTATCGCCGTCGATATTTATTTCGTTTGAATATTGTGTATTAGCACTGACTCTCAAAGGAAAAACTTGCGGAGCTGGTCGCACGGGCATAAATCGCCTCCTGAGTTGTCATTTTGTGGAAGATTGAAATAACGCACCTTTCCTACCTATATGATATGATTATTGTGGATTAATTCACCCATTGCAACCAATGTGAAGCTTTGCCTACCTAGTTTATCGTAAATTTTTGCACTTACACACTTAACGAATTGCATTCTCACGTCAATGATTGTATTGTAGGGAGTAGTTTTTATTTTAAAAACTTGAGTGCGTTTTTTCTTATGTCCACCATTATCGAAAGAAAAGTCAAAGATGCTGGGCCCGATTTTCAATATTATCACTATTCCACCTCCTGTTTAATGATCCTTCATCGATTTTGTTTTTGTTTTATAACAACGATCGATGCATACTGAAAGGTAGGAATCCTTCTGATGCTTCTTGTTAAGTTTTATTGTCTGGAAGTAACAAAGTCAATGTAACTTCTTCTCCCAAGATGCACACTTCACTCCAAACGGCTTGTGTACTTGATACGATTTACAGCAATCTTCTTCTTAAACAACCTGGCGGTTTCCTTGATAGGGTATAAGGACCACTGCCAACCAAAAACGAGTCAATTAGACATTGACTTCAAACTCGTTGCTATGAAAAATGAAAGTATTGGGCGAGAGGATTCGATCGACCTTTATATCTGCAGTTCTAGAAATACTAACTATTGTCGATGTATCAATAACTTTGTTGCTTTAAAACCAACCCTTGCCAACATAATAAATTGAACAGATGATCGATTCCTTTCACCCTGTCTTGTTCGACATGGAACTAAAAAGTAAGCTAATGAACAGAATTCAAAACAATTTACGTTACAAGGATTCGATCGACTTCCATGTGTAGATTTAGTACGAGATAGCGTGCCTGCTACCGTCACCCATTAAATTTCTAATCAATATCTCTCTAAAAATCTTCTTGAACGCAAAAGCCAAAGAGCGATCGAAAGAAAATATGAAAAGAATTCCAAATGTTTTATCTCTGCAAAGATTCTATCGACTCCCGTCCCCCATGGTATATATTAACGTCCAGATAGCGTGGCTTGTACCGTCACCCATTACCCATTACCAACACATTCTATCTACCATCTTTCAAAAACATTCCTCATTCCAATCTGAATTACTGTATTCGAGTAGAATAGTGCGCCGACATGGGTGATCATGATAATTGTCATGGTCATGATTGTTATGGTGTAGGATACGAGCGAATAGTGAGGTTAGTAATTGATGTATTTGGCTGTTGTGTTTTGGTACCATTGACACACGCATCGGACCAGGATTTATCTTTTAGGTTAACATCGGATACGGGCTGGTCTAAGCACTTCTTCACGCAATAACTCGCGGGCATACAACAACTCACGACTCGCCCAAATTGCTTTTGCGACGGTATGGTGTACTTTAATTTTTCAATATTGTATTTGACAAAGTATCCTCCTCTCTCTCAAGAGAAAACTTCACACCGGAGGTCAAGGTTTGTCAGAATCGAACCCCGTAGGAACTGCCTCACTTGCGCACACACGATGCAATTTTTGTCCATGAACTCGTTACACGTTGTAGAGTCGAGCGTGCATGTACAGTAACACTCGTGCATACACTCGTACGAGCCATACATCTACCAATAGTAGGAGTATGTATCTCAACCGCTCAAATCACAGAATTACCGGTATGTACATAAGTCTTAATAACTCTCTCTCTATCTATTTAATACAATGAACACCGGTACATGTATATATTTTACACTCTGAGTAAAAAGTAAAAACCATAAATATATAAAATTTAAACCTATTCATTTCATTATTTTTACAAGACAAACATTTATTAATACTTCATACTTCCATTAGGGTAACAATCTTTACACTCCTCGTGTCCTTCCACTGCTCTCATTAATCTTATAGTTTCACAACTCATTCACTCTCTATATGTGTTTGCATAAATGAGAAAAATAATATTGAATATAACATCGATATGAAACGAATATGGAAGAAGGCGGTAGGAGTAGGGAGAAAAAAGAAGAACGATGGTAAGGAGAACAATTTATCAGCGACGGATGACTCAATCAGAAGTAGAGCTATTCGATTGTTGTCAGGTGATCATAATGGAGTTCTAAGCAATGGTAACGATGATGACCGTCGGAGAGGGAAATACTCACCCGGGCGTAGGCGGAGGAAATTCAATGCTGCCAATTCTTATCCTAATGCGGATGTTAATGACGATAAAAATTCAGTCGCCTCGGCTGCCGTGTCGTATCGGTATGCCATGCATGAATACGAGCAGACGGTGAATCCAATCCATTCCAACGATGACGGCCTTAGTGATTTTGTAACAAGTATTCATAGTAATGCTGCTACGAATAGGTATCAAAAGAGTGGTTTGCCACCGGTTCCTTCACGAAGTTTTGCCGAAAGCACTTCACTTGCGGATGTAGAAAATGATGATGATAATGGAAATGATTATGATTTTGATATTGAATCTGCTGTTGGGAGTCATGCCGGAAGTGCAGGTGGTGATCAACTTTTTAATATAGAAAGACAACATTTTTTGTATAAAGATTTGATTATGTATGAGGAAAGGTATGGCGATTCTTACATCGGAGAATCATTAACATATATGTATCCAAATGGTTATCAAAATATGAGGCCAGGATCTACGCCATGGAAAATGTCAATTGGTATATTTGCATTCTTTGTGTGGTTATCAGTGTATATTGTTGGTCATTGTAGTGACTTGGCCGCAGCTCAAGATAAAGCCATGGACGACGATGGAGCAGACCAAATCGAGATACGATGGTGTGGCTCGCAGTTATTATATACAGCATGGTTAGCAAGTGTTATCGTAACTGGTAAGTGCGTGCTTTTAGAAATATCCGGTATTCTTGAATCTCTTCATTCAGCGCGTATCTGCAATTAGGAACTGCATGCGCTTATTGCTCCATTATTGGATATATCAAAGCTCGGGATTTTTCAGTTGCAAATAGTCGAAGTCAACCAACCCAGATGGAAGGACGAAACGAATTTTATGCCCAAGTAAAAGGAGAGGATATTGTAGAGAAAGGAGTTCGGGTCGAAGGTAAAAACGAAAAGCTTTATGGAGAGACGTATCAAGATTCCATTTATCAAAGCGACGGAAACCCACAATTTATTGGCCATTTCGTTCAGAGACCTAATCAGGCGGCAGTTTCTGCACCTAATCGATGATTATTGTAGGCGCCGAAGGTTATACTTCTTTTGTGAGATTAATATGTGCAAAAGCGATGATTCTATGGTTAAAAGTAAACCTACTCATACAAATAATGTTAGTTGATGAAAGTGCCCACGCGTAATTGAATTTTCGTTTAATGTTAATGCGTGGAGAGATATTCCGATAATCCACGTTTACAACTTTGACTCACTTTCAGACGTCTTAAGATAGACGAGAGTTCGCCGGAAACTAGAGGCTGACGTAATATGCTTCAGTTCACAGTCTCTGATTATGATCATATTCATGCTGTTGGAATAATGATAGACTCAACCATGATGCCACTTATTTTCCTACTTCTGGACTTGCTAATGTACGTACGTATTTATGAAAAGTTGTTTGCGAAGAGCCAGGCCAAACAAATGTTTCTGAAAAGTGTAATTTCTATACACTGCGCAAGTCAATCTTTATTGTCCAGACATGATATTTTGTGTTTCACATGTTCAATATGATGAACAAAAGCGAACGCGGAATCTCTGAAATGCCGTTGTATTTTGAAACCGAAAGCAGTAAAGTGATCTTTCTTCAATCATTCCCTTCTTTGATCTTAGGATAATGCGAAAAGGGATGAGCATGTCGTCCGAAATGCTCTCGTCTTGTAAGAAAGAGACTTGCGTGTTATTTGTCCACAAATGAACAATACCGTGGTGTGGGCAAAGTCGAATTCATTCCATATCTCCTTGCCCTCTATCATCCTATTCTCTGGTAGAATTTACAGAGATAAGCTCTACCCTCCAAACCAACTTCACATCACCAGGTATGCGGAACATCTTATTGCCTTTGTCACCATATCCCAAAGACTTAGGAATCTCTATGTTTCGAACTTCTCCAGGACACATGTCATACAAACCTAAATCGACGCCTGCTAACATGTCTCCACTTCCCAATACAAACTGATACGGTTGGCCTGTACCACGTTGAAATGATGAATCGTATACAATTAGATTATCGCCATTATCGCCCCCACTTTTATTGTAGTAGGAAGCAGTGTATTGAATTTCCATGACATCACCACGCCTGGATCTGATGGAACATACATCAGAATCCGATTTGCTAAGGACCTTCACAATATATCCGGTATTGCGATTTGCATTTGCACCTCCATCTTCACTAGCAACACTAGTTGCACCCGAAGTTTGTTTTGCCAATTCCAGAGCATCCTCCGCCGTTACTAAAGTTTTCCCTAAATCACCGACTGCATCCCCACCTGCAGCCAAACTCATGAATTTAAAGTCGATTGGATAGGGACCATTACGTATGCGTTGAACAATATCTTTGACATTAGAAACATAGCTCTCCACTGGTTGGTCACCTTTCATCTTAAGAATCATTCCAGATTCAATATATCGCTTCGCCGCCAACCCAAAAGGATCGAGAGACTTGACTATTGCAACAGATTGTGGTGGGGACCCGATGTTTGCCTCAGCCATTTCGATTCCCAGCCTCTGCTGAGAGGATTCCAAGCGTACATGAATCGTTGATACATTGGGTATGATAGTATCTCTTTCTTCGTATGCTTCTAATCGTGATGGGATCATCACTGTCGTGGCAAAGGAGGCAAGTACCAATCGTCGAGTGGGTCGAAACATCTCACGGCACTCATGTTCCTCGTTGAGCTTCCAAACCTCCTCTCCGAAATTAACTTTCTCGGTACCTAGTTTAGCAGAAAACAGTGCTAAAGTAACGGAAGCTGCAATTTGAAATATAGTCATCATTACAATTCTTTTAATGATTCGTTTTCGTTTTCGATTATTTCACCTGTAAATTCATGTACCGGAATGCTGAGCACATTTTTCAGTACATATTTGACATTTAATCCTACCTATCTCGTGCACAAGATTGGATGTACATTTGTTTTTTTTTGTACATCGTACATCGACGATGATAGTATGTGTATGGATCGACGATGGATCGATGGATTTTCCCAATGTGTTGAAAGCTGAAACAATGTTTGTAATTGAGTTTGCGTATATGAGTGTACGAACTGACAGACAGACAATCATGCTTATATCCCTTTTCTGCTATACACACACAATCTTTGTAATATTTCTAAATACACTTTTACCACTGAATACTACGAATGTCTGCATTACGCGCTTTTTAATCAGTTTATCGAGACCCATCGTTTCTTTAAAGTGTATTTTGAATATGAGTCGGTAGTAGCCTCTGTGAGGTGAAACGATTAAAGAGCTTAGTATCCTCTATGAGGTGAAACGGCCGAAGAGCTTTGCTTGAATCCGATGAATAATCGATCTCAAAGTCGATAGCTATGCTATCGCAGGTGAAGAAATGACTCATGTGTAATCCATGTAAAAACTCCGTTGAGCGAGGAGTATATAAAATAATTGCGTTCATATAAACCTATAAAAAATGGTCTGATGTGTGCCAAAATATCGCATCCTCGATTCCAAGAGATAGTCATATACAATAGGACAATGACAACAATTCTCGATCGAGCACAGTTCTAACTAGAACAATTAGGTTTATATTACTAATGGTTTCGGATTAGCTACCCGAACAATACGAATGACAGCCCCTAATGATATTCGAGCGGCAGTATCCGCATATATCGCTTGATCAAAAGGTAGTTCTGCAATCATGAGCGAACTACATCCGCGATTCTACTTTAAATGTCATTTTTGGAGAACCACCTTCACTTATAGTGACCATATTGCTATTCTATTAAAAGAAATATGCTTAATGATGCTATCAGCTCCGAGATACATCGATATTGGCACCGTAATCGCTCCCTTTTAAGGTGATTGTTGATCACAAAAGCGATTCGATGATAGGTTTGCCAAGTCGTGCAGCTAAAATCGCCAAATGTGTGAACGACGTGTCACCGATTCCATGGAATACTGACATCATCAATTTAGCGTTCTAATTGACTCCTATTTATAATTTCAGAATTATTGAAAGATATTAGAAAGTTAAAAAATGGTGATTATCTCTGCTGCTTTTAAGTCATGGCTCAAGGCCTCCACTAACATGAAGTTATCGTCCGATGCTTCCGTCAACCGCATTACCCATAAGGGAATCACGGATTTCAACTCCTTAGTTGATTTTGACAAACAAACCATCCAGTATCTGCCGAAAGTATGCAAAGAGACCATTGCTGCTATTGTTGCAGACCCCGCGAACAACATTACAGCTGAAGTCGAAGTACCTGGAGCAAATGTAAGTTCCATCTCTGTTCAACGTCTTCTTGTGGCCTGCAAAGCTACCAAGTACTATGACTCCATTGACAGAGTGATGACGACAGGGAACATGCACTATACGAACGTTCTAGTAAACTTTAAGCTCGAGTATGAGGCCTATGAAGCTATGAGGAAGGAAGATGTTCCCGACACTCCGAAAATCAGTGACAAGGACGGGGATCGTAAGATCATTCGTTGGTCACCAATCTTTCTCGACTGCATGCAGCACCATTATGG
>Ga0209092_10005018_pt1 | contig 10797 bp, 5 predicted proteins | sample FraStrMetagenome_FD_187446 | JGI IMG/M metagenome (GOLD analysis project Ga0209092, IMG submission 187446) | Marine eukaryotic phytoplankton communities from Arctic Ocean - Fram Strait ARC3M Metagenome (SPAdes) (version 2) | ecosystem: Environmental > Aquatic > Marine > Oceanic | place: Fram... | reverse complement strand
TGGTGTGTGGGTGTTTGGATGTGTGTTTGTTTCATGGGATGTGGGTGTTTGTGTCGTTGGTGTGTGGTGTGTGGGTTTTTTCGAACACTTGAAAGGAGGAGCCGTTTGAATTTCATTTTGGCTAAAGTGGTTTTGTAGGCGTTATTTTCTGTTTGGATTGGATCCAACAGAGAGAAACAAGTAGAGAATCTAGAAGGTTGGATGGAGGAGGGATATGCGACTCGATGTTTCTGTTTCTTCTTAAAAAATGGCCCATATTTGTACAATTATAAAATAATGGTTCTTCGATTTCAAATGTGGTTGGTTGAGTCCTTCTTAGGGATTTTTCTTTCGCTGCTATCTTTATATTACTTTTCAGGATGACAAATTACCGAAAACAAGTAACATCGTTCCACATCTAACACGATCGATTAGCTTGAAGGAGACTTTGACAAAGCAAAAAGCGTTTCATAGTTTATTCATTCGTGTATGCATAGATTCATTTGAAGATAAATTATAAAATATAAAATGCAAAACTAGTGGGTTAAGTTTGCCATGGCGGCGATGAATAAAAATGAAATCATAATCGTCGCTACCTCCAGCACCTGTCTGCATGCCCTTATTCTTTATTTTGATGTGCCAAAATACAAAACAATCCCCTTTGCCAATAAATAAATCTGAATCACCGAAGGGGATATTTTGTTCAATATTAGTAGAGCAGCTTTCGGTATTCAACGCAGGATGCCGGCTTGTAATCCCCGTCATTCGCATTCAGATAAAGAGTGCTAACATATGCCTTTGTCTTTTTGATCGGAATTAGGAAGTATGTAAAAAGATAAACTTTCAAACGTATTCACATCATCAGGACTGCTTTTTTTTTTAATAACATTGTAACAAAGGTAATTAATTGCACAGGCCTTTCAAATAGCTCGAGGCAGTACTACTACATGTAACATGAAGTTCAAGCCGAAAATCGTTACTTGCAATTTCGAAATTTGATTCGTGAAAAAAGCTTCAAGAAATTTCCTACGAACATCAATACGTAGAAAGCTACGTAGAATTAGAGAAGGACCGCCATTCCCGCCATATGCTTCCAACTTGTTCCCAATCCAGCACAATTTTCAACTCTCTTTCTTCTTCTCACAATCTTGTAAAACCTAAAAAGTACAACGTGAAAACGTGAAAGAAGAAGAAATATAGAACCGTAACACCATGAGTTTGACCAACAAACGCAAGAGCATAACATTTAACGACAATAGCAGCAACAAACGTACAAAAGTCCATGTACAACCGTTTATAGCAAAACTTTATCACATGCTTAACAGCGAGGACGAAAAGGTACAAAATGTCGTCTGTTGGATTGAACCTACAGAAAGTACGGACGACGCCGTATTCATTATTAAGAATAGCCAATTGTTTTCCCAAAATGTCATCCCTCTATATTTCGAATGTAACTTGCAATCCTTTAAACGGCAATTAAATTATTACGGTTTCGAACGTGTGAATAATAGCGATTCACATCAGCATCCTAATCCAAAGAAAAGATCTCGTGCTATTCGATATCGACACGAAAGTGGCAAGTTTCAGTTTGGCAGGGAAGATTTGTTACATGAGATTCATAGGTCGACATGCAATGATCCAAGAATCCAGATGGATTACCTCCGAGAAAAGGTTACTGCGTTGGATAAGGACAATAATTCGTTGAAGAATCAGGTTTCTCTTCTTCAGGAAAAAATGCAGGAAATGTGTGATGCAATAAAGACGATAAATTCAAAAGTAACTTCCAAGACTGAAGGCAATAGCTATCTCGGCGCTCCCGATCTTGATCAGTCAAGCGGTGATATTAAGAGATTGCATTCAGTATCGCCACATGTTAATGATATAGAAGGAGAAGAAGATATTTGTCGAAAGGAAATGGCATTGATGATTCCATGTGCACCCGTCGGTAGAAATCGGCAACATAGTTTAGCGCTTCCTCCGGTAGATGATCGATGCACAGTAAGCTCTTCTAAAGTCGAATTGAATCTTCAAGTTGATGATGTTGACGATAGGCGCGATCCGAGTATCGGATTGTTGCGACTAGGTAGTATATTGACAGGAGGTATATCGAGAGTAGGGAGCATAGAGCAGCAGCATGATTGGGAAGCGTTGAGGGAAGCGCTAAGCTCTAGCAAAATTCTCTCGGTATCATCAGTGGCGCAGCAGATTACCGAGAAAGTTGATCAAGTACAGTGAAAAGAGAGTATACATCATTCGTGCAGGTCCAATAGGTCTAAGAGTTGATGGTTACGAAAGAGTTAATCTGATTTTTGCATGAGATTAAATTTTGTAGTTAATAGATAAAATGTATTGATATAATTGTTTATGCATGCCTCAACGTCTAAGCTGTAAAGAGTTTATTACTTCTGTGGTATTTACGGATCGCAAGAAGGTTAGGTGTTTATGTTCTGTTTGAGAAGAGAGCTAACAGTTGTGTTGGGACCTAAAGCAAATAAAATTCAAAGTGAACTTGATAGGGTTCAATTCTTGATGTGTTTAATACACAGTCAAACTATCCAATAATTACCATTCACGCCCAATGCTTTCCATATAATATTTAACTAATCACGATAAGAAAAACGAGCTCGTTGATATGTAACCAAAATTGATACAAGCATGTTAGTTATTGTAAAGTACCAGCTAATCTGTCTTCATTAAGTCATGCCACATGTTTAGGTTGAAGTTGAACGGAACATTTGATAGGGAAAACAGTCTTACATCCAAACTGGTTACATTTAGTACAATCATTTCACGTGGTGAACAGTGCTCTAGGACACGGAATCAATCTTGAATAAATTCAGTGTGTAGCGAAGATCGTTCGACGGTCCCAGACCACGAAACTAATTTGTCATCAAGTGATATGTCACACAACAACTCTAACTTTGCTGAATTAATGTTGACTGGAAAATTTAAATAGACGTCAATTATTCGATGTATTGCTTACTGAAATACAAGTAAGATCATACATATTTTTTACTTTCATCTCCGAACTGGCAAAGAGGGGTTGATAAGTGATGAAGATATGACTATATCGATGTAGAAATTATGTTTTTCAACTCTATACTTATTTTGTTAACATCTACTCTTGTATCAGATAGCAAGCGATAGTGATTTTCCTAAGTCTGATATGAATTTCGGATTTTCTTCGCTTGTATTGTATTGTATAGACTTTGTTTTCAAGTTAAAAATTAAAATACAAAAAGTACCAAAATACGTCATACAATTGAAAAAACATGACGCACAAGGATATCTTGGCTAACATCAATTTTGTAAGTTTTGTTGCGTGATGAGATCTGCATGATGTAAAATTAGAGAGAGAGACTGTATATATGCATGTGATCAATGTTCAGATGAATGTTTGCGGTTTGATGCCAAGAAGCACTCTATGTTCATGAGTTTTCCGGAGCGTACTGTACTTACGTGCGTAGCTCTACCGGTAGTTTATGATAAGAACGCTATGGCGCTCATACTTTTCAAACGAATAATTAATGTTTGAGAGTTGTCTCTAAGGCTAGAATTGGAGCGAGCTTCTTCTCTCTACATCTTATTATTACTTGAACTTATGTAAAGTGGTTAGCCTTTCATTTTGAAGAATTTAATGTGAAAATGAAAATGTCCCATATTTATGTCATACATCGAGAGGAAAGGGACAAAAGTTTCGAGGATGCTAATTAGGAGTTGTAAATAGTAAGGTATTGACATTCATCAGGTCATAACCAGTAAAAGTGTTTTTACAAAATAGAGTAAATAGGATTATCGACCACGACTCAACGAAATTCTTTCATCAAAAAGAATTCATGAATGAAATTATTCAAGAAGCACAATTATAATCTGAGCTATAACCGAAATAACATGAAGCACTGTCAAAAATGAAAAAATCAATTAACGAAGCGTTGACAGTTGTATACGGAAACGAAGATGATTTTAGTGACTATCACGGTGAGACCTCTTTGGTACATGAAAAAATGGAAGAAATAGCATACCTACGTTCAAAAAAACTGAACGTAGAAAACTTTACACGGATTGTTCGGCCGAAAATAGATGTATTAAAGCGATCTTCGCTGAAACTAACGTCAGCGTTGTTGGACAAGACGGTGCCGAACATTCTGAAGCGACGACCTATAGATGTTGACATAGTCAACGATGTTGATAGGGTGGAGCATATGGCAATGATGCAGATAGATGAAAAATTAAATTTGATTGAGAAGCGTGAGAAGAGAAAACGGTTGTTACAAAACAGATTCAAACCGTCTCAAGGAAGACTTGAAGTGTTCTCTAATGGATCAAACATTGAGGCAAAGGAAAATTACTTAATTTTGGCGAAAGAGAGTGAACGTGAAAAGTATTTTTATCGAACGCAAACAGAGATTGAAGAAAAACGGAGAAAATTAAAAGAACTCGAAAAGAAACAATCAAACGCAGCATTTGAGAAAGAAATAGCGAGGCTGGGTAATCAAACTCTATTCTGGAAGCAAAAAGAAATCGATGCTAAGAAAGATTTAAATCGAATTCAATACGCAGCATCTGAAAACAAAATGAAAGACTCGAAACTCGAAGCAGATATGACCATTGAGCATTTATATGATGAACAACAATCTGGGCTATTTTCCTTGCGGCAAGATACTGCTTTTGAAAAGTCAAAGTAAGATAATATTTTCGTTCGTGTATGTTTTATTACATAATACCCATTTGTACTCAAATTGATTGCATAGAATTGATATGATGGATCTTATTGGAATAGAATCAATAGAATCCTTTAAATATAACGAAGAACTACGCGAGCTGAAGCGGCTGTCGTTTGCCAAAAGAAACTTGACTACGAGAAGAGATGAGCTCAAAAAAATTATCGACGAAATATCATCACAGCTCGAGGGTATCGCAGAATCTCAATTACAGCCTTTTCGAAGAGAAGCCACTACAAAAGAAAAGGAAATAACTCATTCTCTGAAAACAAAGATATCGCAGAATAAGCGATTGATTGAAGAATATGAAAATAAATTGAGTGTTATTCTTTCTTCAATAGCTCGTGCTGATAAAGCACAATTACAGTTGGCAAAACGCGTGGCAGTCGCTCGTGAGAACACAAAAAGATCGAATGAAAAGTCATTCGAAAGAAGTTTACCACCGATGATTGTTGGAAGAAACTTAGGGTGTGTAATTGATCCATTTTTTGCTTCACCGGAGTTGACCTACAATGCCGTGCGCGAGCTATCAGAACTAACTATTGTCCAAGGACGCGTTCAAAATGCACTACAGCTGGTACCGGAGTCAAAAGCCTTATTTCGAATGAGTAAAGACATAAAATACACGAAAGAGCTCGAAAAGGAGGCACTGAATAGGCTTAATTGGAAGATTATAAAATTAGAGGACAAAAGAAGACGCCAAAGTGCAGATATAAGGCGGTTGAACCTAATGTCTGCAATCGTAAAGTTTTGGGATTCCAATTTTTCGTTACCTTTTCGAGCGACAGACGATGTGGGCTCCAAGTTGTGTCATGACGAAACTATAGCAACGCAATTTGTACGGAAACTACGTGCAGATGAACGCATTGGCGAAATGAGGAGAATACACTTACTATCCGAGCTTTCAAAAGCAAAACGTTCGAATAAGGACAGTTGGGATAGCTGCATTTTACTCGGAACTTCTTCAACAAGAGATTTTAATGCACGTACTCACTTTTCTGGATATAACTCTAATCTTCATACTCGAAGTGCGGAGACAACAAAGACTGGGTCAACTACTTTCTATCGTTATCATCGGGTCACTTTCATTAAAATTCTAGAAGACGAGCTTGATCGACTCAAAGAAATTATACCTTTGGAAGACATCGAGACTGCAACTTCTTACAAATCAAGGCACAACTACGAGAGGAGAAAGCGCCAACTTTACAACCATACTATTGAGGAAGCTAAAACTCTTGTTGGAAAGACAGTTCAAATCATAGGCAGTAGAAGCCGTACACTTTGCGTTGCCTCGTGTACAATTAATTGGATTGAGAACGGAACTAAGCCGGAGATCGAACATGAACTTTACGAAAAAGGCAATTCATTAGGCAATGGCAAATCTATAAAGGTAAATTTACTTCAGTGCCGTTACTTTGAATTAAAAAGACATACAAAGCTGCAACAAATCTGCGAAAATATTCCTGTACTTGACCTTCGCCAAATACATTCTTATCATGTGAGTTTCATGTTTAGAGATGCTCTAATGCGCGAGCTACTTATTTATTTTCTGTTTTGTTATCAATTTAAGTACGAACAGAATGAAAGATACGATGTTGAAGATTCACTCGTATTTTTCTACGATAAACATCAACAGTCATCTATCTTTGTTTTGAATAAAATTCACCGTGAAATAGAGCGATCCAAACGAAAGATGCAACTTAACTTTTGCTCATGTTTAGAGTTGCGACAGCATGATGAAAGGCGCAAAGTATCGTACCGAGACAGCTTGAATCATTATTCACGCTTCCAATGCATTCAAAAGCGGACTAATGACATTGTCCAAGAGAAAATGCATTTGGTTGAAAAGCTGGATGTATTTAAGCGGTGCGTCAACTTATCGGAACGAGAACTAGATAAAGCAAACATCACATCAGTGATAATTGGCTCTGAACTCCAGTTCCTCACACAACGATTACAAGACTTGGCTTTTTGCAAAAACTCGTTATTGCACTGTATTGATGAGCTACAAAAGTGCAAGGAGATAAGGGAGAGCACTTTCAAGCGGAAGGACGATGCAGAATTTGCTACGCAAGAAGCAAGATGTGTTGTCGAAAGTTGGAATTTATCTAGAGAAGAGGTATACCAGCTACTATCGATCGAACTTTCAAAATTAACATTATTGGAAAAGCGGGACCACTTAATCCGGGAGCGGCTTGAAGTAGCTCAATGTAATTTCTTTCATTCGAATATACGTGTTCGGTCTGAAAGCTTGAAGACTCGTTATGCCATCGCACACACCGTATTCGGCCTTGGGAGAGTAAATTGCTTCCGAGAAAAAGACGGTGTATTATGTGTTCAGTTATTAATACCATTTCGAGTACACACTGAAAAGACCGAAATGAAATTGCGCGTCTACACATCCATTCAAAAATGTTTGAAATTGGAGGACAGCAAAATAAACAATGCAAAAATTGACATGGAAGCTGCTGATAAGTGGAATCGTGCTTACGATCAAAGTGAAAGAAATAAGACGATTCTAGAAACTTATATGATGAACTCGGAAGAGAAGAGGACACAACTATTTTTAAGAGTAGATCGAGAGAATGCAGAGAAAAACAAAAGAATAAGTTTGACCCAAGATCTCGTTTTACGCGATTTTAATATTTTTATCAAATCTACAGAAGGTAAATTGGAGATTGAAGAAGAAGTTCGAACTCGTTTAGAGGCAGAAGAGTCAAGACGGATGACCATAGCTCGAAGATGGGATGGTACAGGTCCGCGCCCGACGCCTTTGACTTCCATGGAACGAATATCATTACAAAAAAGTTTAACACAACAAGTCAAACAAGATCGTTTTCATAGATCGGTAAATGAGGCACACGCAACCATGAACCAGAAATTTTGTGAAGAAAGGTTGAACGGAATATATGATTCCATCTTTCACTATCTTTTACATCATCAGTTGAAGAGCGTTGTGTCCAAAAGTGTAGAAGTTGAGAAAAGCTGGGAACAGCAATGTTGTAATGACATAGAACGAGACGAAGGGGTTTTCATCGATTTCGAGCAATCAATGTCACCCAAAGTCTTGAAGAGCTTGATATACTCACGGAAGCAACGTCAAGGTGATCTAAGTTTCATCATAAAGAATTCAACTCAAATTGAAGGATTAGAACAGAAAACATTCTCATGTTTACGCGTAGAACAAAATGAGCACGACTACATTGACCTTGACGAGTGGAAACTTCATCAGGGTGAAACTCGAAGACAAACTCGAATGTGTCATGAAATGGATTCAGTGGATAATTATCAAAAATCATTTTATCGTGAGGAGTTTAAACATCAATTTGAATCAATGAAATCTATGCAATTCGAAGACAAATATTGTAAACAATATTTTGAAGAGCTATCAAAATCAACCAACACACAAAGGCAACTATATGTGACGAGACACCACGAACGACAATGTGGTAAACGAAGTTTACTTTTAAAGAAAGACGCAGCTGAGCGCAAACGGCAGAAAAGAGAGTTTGCTAGAATGAAAATTGACGATTTTTGGTCAGCAGCGCTAAGGAATACGATCAAGACTAATTTATTCATGGATATGTTGCAAATGGAAGCAGGATTTGATCTCAAAAATTGTTCATTGTGTCTTATTCCCGAACGCGTTCAAGATGTGAAGGTAGCAAGTGTAGCTTGTCAGTTGGAATTGATGAAATTGGAGCAAATGCTCACAGCTATAAAAAAGTTGTCCAGTAGAAGTAGGTCTAAGATTAAAGAGTTAGTTCATAGGTTGGAAAAATTTAATGCGGGCACGAAAATGGCGACCACAAATGCTCGTGATTTAGAAAGAGAGAGTTTATTGATCTCGTCGTCCTATATCGATGCCAGTCGAAAATTCACCGAACTAGAGGACATTACAGAGCAAGAGAGGATACGAATGACCTTTCTTGAAAGGTCGACGAAATGGACAGATTCCAAAGTACTCACGAATTTCAATCAAAGATGGTTAACAACAAAGTTAGAAGCTCATCTTAAGGTCCCTTACTTCAAATCCATCGTTATTTATATTATTTGTAATGCATTATTAAACTCAAATAAAAGGGCGCTTTCATTATTATTGGATCAAATGCAAATGGTGGATATTGATTTCAAAAGGAAACGACTTCAAATGAAAAAGATTACTCAAAAGTACAAAAGAAATACAGAAATGAACCGACGACGATCATCTATGAATATGTTTCGAAAATTGCGACTGAGCGTTCTTAGTGGTGCAATAAAGGCATGGCGAGAATATACCGTATGGAAGATAAGAAAAAAAAGTGAGTATCAACTTCGCTATAAAATGGTACTGTGTAGCTCCTTGGTCAAAAATAAAAATAGTAAATCGATTCTTTATTCACAAACGTAAATCCATACAAAAATTATTTACATATCACGTGATATTCAGAAAAAATTACATGTGAAGAGTATTTCTCTCTTTCTGTGGATGGGCGATATTGAGTGCATGTGGGGACCAAACAAATGGTAGGTGCGGTTTGCATCATGGTGGAAATAGATTGTGTTTGTTAAATTAAAATAGGCCATGGTAATACAAAAGTAAATATAAATACAACGGTAGGAAAGCACATTCTACATCTTACATTATGACTATTAGTTGATGAGGCAAAAGAATCAAATGATGAGTTTCAGACACCTTGTTGGTAACCTTGAATTGGACTTCGCCAATTTATTTTCAAACGTTTCTGGAAGCAGATTTCATATTGCTCAGATGATAAGGTCCAACACTCCTTGCCTGAATTAGTCCTTACTTTTGAGAGACAACCTCCCAGGTACATATTAGGGTCATATCAGCTCTATCATTTTTGAGCCTAGAAACCTTTTGAATTCCTTGTATAGCATCCAATGGCTTAACAGAAATCGATATAATATCGTCCACATAGCATAATAACATCTCGTAGTATCTGAAACCGTCGGGTTTCACGGCTGGCCGAAGCCAGATGTCAGGATCGGCCTTGGAAGGCCGATATCCTAACTCCTAGATCACGCCAGCAAGCTTTGACCTAAAGGCTGCCCAAATTGCTCTTCAAATCATACAGAGCCATCTTTACAGTCATAACTTTACCTGCATCCGACTGAAATTCAGGACCAGCTATGGTATATACTCTCTCTCGGCATTCAGCTGTCAAATAAATTAAAATAGGCCATTCTGAATGTCGCAGGAAAGAATACTTAGCCCATTTAATGCCGCAATCGTCAGAGCTATCCTAACAGAGTCTCTCGCTATAACAGATGAGTATGTAATAGAAGACGGGGTCTTAGTTGTGTGACCACCTGCCACTAATCTAGCCTTCCTTCTAAAATTTTCTCCAAGTTTAACGTCCCAGATTACATGACAACGGACGCGTTGGTAACCGATCAGCTTAGATACATCACCTTCATAGATTTCAAATGCCGGACGGACGTTCTTAATCTCTTTCATCAAAGCATCCCACCAAAGAGTATTGCCATTAAAACGGTCAATCTCAATGGCGTCCTCAACAGAGTTAGGGATTCTTATTCCATACTTACGGGTTTACTTAAAGAACTTTGATTTAATTTTGGAAATGATTATGCCTTTCTTCTTCAATGTGTAATTGATCCACCAAATGTAGGTTAATGTGAGATCTTGTTTACAGTGGCGTATTCGGCCAACTGTACGGGAAAGGAATCCTTCACATCTTTCATCTTATTCCAGGTTGTAGACCCGTCATTCCATTGAACAAAGATCTCATTTCCACGAAACTTCCAAAATTTTCATCAGTATCTCTTCGAGAGAAGATCATGTACATGTACTGTAAATCTTCCAATCAGTTTTTATGAAAGTGCATCCGCCATCATTCTTCTGCCGATCGATGTGCGTTCGTAGTTTGTCAGAGATATTTTTCATAATTTTTAAGCTTATTAAATGGGTTGTAATTTCTCTGTATTTGAAGTGATGTCTGTAGAAACAAAAGTCGCAAAGATATTGTCCGCAATGATGTTGGCAGCTAAGGCTTGTTTCCTTCCGTCTATATGTTTGACCTCATACATTCTCGTATCGAGTAACGGATTGTCATTGGCAGTACCAATTGGGATA
>Ga0209092_10005016_pt1 | contig 10798 bp, 12 predicted proteins | sample FraStrMetagenome_FD_187446 | JGI IMG/M metagenome (GOLD analysis project Ga0209092, IMG submission 187446) | Marine eukaryotic phytoplankton communities from Arctic Ocean - Fram Strait ARC3M Metagenome (SPAdes) (version 2) | ecosystem: Environmental > Aquatic > Marine > Oceanic | place: Fram... | reverse complement strand
ATGCCTATTGCGTCCTGGTCATCATATGCCTGATGCAGAATAAAGTCGCCAACTGTTGGGATGTCATCGAAAGATAAATCTTTGTCGTCTATCCATTTGGTCACAATACGGTGTAGCAGGGTCTCTAGCTCCGGCATTGTCTTTAAGCCTTTCATCATGTTCGTTAATTTCCTCACTTCAACACTTCGCACACGTTACATATCGTCTTGGGTACAATGCATCACGTGTTGCCATGTCTCTGAATGGTTGTTACAGAGTGGACAGCGTGATGTATCACTTTGGTTCCAACTTGCTTGTCTTATCATTGTTGTCCATTGTCCGTTCATTGCTTTGAGTCGTTTTGCTTTCAAGTTGGATTATCTTGATATTGTTTTTTTTTCATAGTATTGGTGAAGTCAACTTTTTCCAGAGGGCCAGGATGTATGCCATGACGTTTATGAACATATTTTTGTATATCTTTTTTCACATACCCATATACTAATCGTTTGCTTATATTCGTGATTTGGGGTGTCCTCTTTTTCTCAGGTATACTAGTTGGGCCGGGAATATAACTGCGTTTGGGTTTAGTCCATTTCCTTCATCAAGATTTCGGAGATATGCCCCTGCTAAGCGGTCCATACAAACATTGAGTGATTGTTCTATGGTAAGTTCATCTTCATTTTCTACTTCTTCATCCATATGTGCCTTAACGTACGCCCCAATGATCATTTGTGTTGAAGTTTTTGTCATGTGATGGAGTTGTATTGCTATGTCCATATGATCTTGTTTAACAGACTTGGTTGTATGTTCTATATTTTTCATGGTATTCAGTGTTTCAGAGTTTTCAACATTCGGATTGGTTTATCCTTGTTTGGTTCACTATTTTTGATGTCGCATATTTGTTTCAGCATGGTTACTATCGCTAGTGCTCCACATGCTTCTGCTCGGAACGATGTCATGGTAAGTGGGCCACCATCAACTGGGGCCGAAATTTCATGTAGAACATACCCATTTTTGTCTGATATGCACCACACGTGCGCTGCTTTCCCTCCCTGGACGGAGCCGTCTGATGCTGCTATTACATTTCCTAGCTGAATTTGCGCAGCTATAAGATCAACTTTTTCAGTTATAATGCTTTGTTCTCCCCAATTTCTTATCATCCAGTTAGGGGGGGGTCAATATTTCTCTTATTTCCTCCTCCGAGGTGGCGCTTTTCTGTGTTACTTCTTTGCCTGCTTTGTGGCCATATATTACAATGGGCTTATTTGGGTCAAGTTGGTTGACACCTACTTGGTGTAATTCACTCTGAGGATTCCTTGCTGTTGGGAGATATTTACTTGTGTTTTGGTTGTGTATTTTATACATTCTACCATATATTTGAATGAAGTCACTTGCAAGATTAGCTTGTACCGGCCATGTTTGATGAGATGGATGTTTCCATTGTCCCAATGGTGAGAGTTGTAATTTTGGTAGCTTTTCCAGGTGTTTATCTATTCTTTTGGGTATTCAAGTGTGTTTGGCCAATTGAGTTTGCTTCCTCTGTAATTAATACCTTCCATTATGTTTTATATGATCTGGTTTTCACTATTACACTTTGCAATATCTGAAGCTGTTATAAGTTTCATGTGCATTCTGATTTCATTGAATATTTTTTGATCTTGTTTCGTTACTTGGTCATTCATTCTAGCATCCATTAAATAGAAGTCATTCCGGCTTGGTAGTTTGGTTGCATTAACATTTGTGAAGCTTATTTCCATTCCGAATTCTTCTACGTATTTCCATAGGTTGGTTAGTAAGAGTGATTCCCGTAGTAACACGTGAAAAAAATAACATTTCAAACAAACACCACGCGAATTGAAAGCGGATATCAATCTTTTTCCTGCATACCTATACTTTTTAAAACGAATAAATTTCCGTTGATACATTCAAAAATAACTAATTTGGTCCTTATTGTAAATTTTTTGTCTGGTGTTATGAGACTTTTTAAGAAATTAAAAGTCCTGTGAAGTTTACTTTCTCTCTCTCTTTAGCTAGAAACCGAGAGAGTACTATGCTCCACCGTAGACAAGTCATCATCAACAGATTTAAAAAAATTCACGCATTTTTTGACTCTTACTTCTTAAGTAACACAATAGTATTTATTATTATTATTATCAGTGACATTTACACTCTTCCATCTTTCAGCACGCACCCCGACTTAATATAAACGGTACTCAATACACTCCCTAGTGTAAAAAACCTTAAGTAAACCTTAATTGATACTAAAGAAGTACGATTTAGATATAACACGATAAATATAGCATTTATAACATTTATAACATAACTATACCTTCAACAAACATTAAATTCAGCATCTCCATACGATACATAGTTCAATTTTCAATATGATCCGATCTTTCAAGAAGCTTGTATGCTTTTCGATAGTGTGCATCATCATTCAACTCTACCATTTCAATTTCCGTCATGCCCACACTGTCAAATCAAATATTTCTAGCATCCAAGAAACACGTTTATTGCAAAACACTGAGTCTGCTAGAGAGTTTATTGTGACATGGGATATAGGTTTGGGTGGAAAAGACTTCCTTCTTGAATCTGATTTTCTAAAAGCTGCACTTGAACTGAGTGTCAAAGAATTTATAAACAACGATCTCGTATGTAACGATGAACAAGGGATTGATGTAGACGACACTGATCTTACGTCGTTTTACAGTATCGAGATTAATAATGATAGCGACCTAAATAAGTTAAAACGTATTTCTGGAAATGGAAAATGCAGGGGAAATAGGACCAGGTGTAAAAAGAATGTGAAAAAAAGTATATCGGATGCGGGGAAAGTCAATGAAAGTATCGGGTTTTCTGGAATCCCAACTTCGTCTGTGTCATTTCCAGAAAACGAGACAAGCGCACATTATGAAGCAAAACTTTCTCACAACAGCACAACTAAGAATGACTTCTGCAATATCTTTCTTGGTACAAGCATATTTGATCTATTCAGAGATGCACTAATCACAGCCTCATTTTTTAATTACAACGTGGATTTGGAACTAATAAATGATTTATCTGGAAGTTTGGATTTAAATTACAGAATAGAATTCGTTGAATCCTCTGGTGATGGATTAGAACAGATCCAGGATGTTGATTTTGTGGCTGATGATCCTATTGAAATAACCACTGCTTGCTCAGAAACTCAATGTGAAAACCAACGTTCAATAATAAGAGACATATTCCTTCATTACGAAATAACATTCGACGAAGAGAAGCATGAATGCCTCTTTGAAGACATAAATTGTAACCAAGAAGATCTTGTCATTCAGATCTGGCTAGGTAGGGTCCTTAGTTCATTAGCAACATCAACCATTTCATTGATGCTTATTTACTTTTATAAATTCCTCTTTTTCTATGTAGACAATTACGATTTGAAAGGGTATCAGATAACGCACTTGTTTGGGGAACTTCCCTCTTTGACTGGATTATTTCTTGGTGAGTTAGTTTTTGCGTGACAAAAAAATAAAATGATATAGGTATAGCCTCAAATCATTGCTTGCTTGTCAAATGTAGGGGGAAATGAATTGATAGGGACTATACCGACTAATCTGGGATTTTTATCAAAGTTGAGAAGTCTTTGGCTGCGTGAGTTATAAAATAAATTTTTTTCGTATTAATTGGCAGTTGAAATTTGCAAATCCCTTTTCTTACTCTTGGTTGCGAAACAATCGCTTTATGTGTTTGGTGTAGAGGATAACGCTCTTACTGGACAAATCCCTTCACAGCTTGGGAACTTGAGGGGATTACGAGAACTGAATCTTCGTAAGTTTGCCGACAGAGCTTCGAGTAATCTAAATAGTACTTCAATTAATCATGTGTTTCCATGTGTTTCCATATGTTTTTAGGAGGTAACTTATTAGATGGATCTATCCCAACAGAGTTAGGAAAAATGCAAAGTCTTCGTTTACTCAATCTTGGTGAGTTCCGTTACCATCTCTTTACTTTCCAATAGTACTTTTTTATATACCTAATGTGATGTAATGCATTTTTCATCTGTTTAGGTCAAAATTCTCTCAGCGGGGCTATTCCTGATGAATTAGCTTTAGACAAGTTGAATGAAGAACCTATTCCTCAGCCTTGCTCTACTCCTCTATGTTGCTTTAGCTCTTTTTTTCCTTCGCTTTTAAGGCAAAAATTAAGCAAAAAGGATTCAATTAGAAAGCTACAAAATTTACAAATTTTGTCTTTAGGTCAGTCTTTACATTTAATTCATACTTCTTGAGAAAAAGCCTAACACATTTTTTTTGTAATGACAGCGCAAAACAACTTGATTGGTTCTTTTCCCATCGGATTGACAACTATCCACACAATGGTTGAGCTCAATTTAGGTAGGTTAGAATTCTTGAAGATTCCAACATGAGTAAAGATAATGATCTAAACATTTTTCTATTTCGATACCAAACAGCTGAAAACAACCTAACTCAAGCAATCCCAAGTGAAATAGAACAGATGACAAATTTAGTCGTCTTTGATATTCGTGAGTCCATGTTTGTTTTATAATATGCAATCAAAATTTTTTCTGATGTTCTTGATTATTCAATTTATTCAAAAGATGGGAATAGTTTATCCGGATCATTTCCAGTTGGAATCGGTCATCTCCGACAATTAGAGATTCTAAATTTTTGTGAGTATTATAAAGAAAGTTCACTGCATCGAAATCAATTAGATTTTTTGGTTTCTCATGTTCTATAAACTTCTTCATAGTTGGAAATCAATTAGAGAATTCGATTCCGACAACAATAGGATTTTTGACGCAATTGAAAGAGCTTATTCTAGGTATGAGTGTTTCTTTTAATATTGGACTAACGACTCTCAATTCTTCGATCTTACACGGGGATACTGTTTTTTAATGACTATTTGAAACAGACGGCAATGCCTTTACAAGTTCAATACCTACTGAGATTGGAATATTGGTGCGGCTAGAATACCTTTCAATTTGTGAGTCATGCTATGTGTAATCTCGTCTTTTCCAATAAATGTGTACTCAAATCGTATTCATCATCGTTAAAAAGCTGGTAATCTAATGGTCGGTGAAATACCTTCAGAGATTGGTAATTTGGAGGCTCTACAAAATCTAGACATCAGTAAGTTCTTGATCATGAAAGTTAAATTTATTTCACCAAAAAAAAAATCATTAATAGATACTTTTTTTCCTATAGGAGACTACGCCGTTTCGCAAAGTACAGGTAAAACAGCCACGATACCAACTGAGCTCGGAAAATTGAAGAATTGGAAGTTTGTAGTTTTTTGTAAGTTTTTTGTCATTTTTTCCTAAAATTCACGCATTGACTCATCAATATCTGTATGTCTTATCAAAATTGTTTCATGAAATACTGCTGAAGACAATAATGGTGTTGGAGGATCGGTACCTTCTGAGTTAGGAAATATAATATCAGCAGAGGCTTTGTGGCTGAGTAAGATATGTTTCTACAATTTATGTCTAGAATTCAAGTATGCAACTTTGTCTCACATGTTGCATATTTCACATTTGATATGCTTTTAACAAGGAAATCAGAGTTTTTCTGGAGTTTTACCGCATGATCTTGGAAATATGACATCTTTAGAAATTTTTGCTGTAGGTAGGTGAACCCAAAATGTTATTGAGTTTCCAGCAAACTATTGATTTGGAAAGAATCTATTCTTCCAGCCTTTATTAATCACAACTCGTTTTTTATCAGGGAATAATGCATTAGATGGTACTATTCCAACATCTATTGGAAATTTGAGAAAACTTCAAACATTAGATGCATGTAAGACTTGAAGGCGCGCAAATTTTCTTCAAACTTACAATTTCCTCAACTATGCGTTATCTTTTTGAATATTCCCATTAGCATCCAATGGTCTCAGTGGAGAAATACCTACACAAGTTCAATCGATATCTGAATTGAACTATGTTGGACTAGGTAACTTACATTGGAATTGAATCTTAAAATTTTGCGAATTACTAAGAATCCAACCTGCTTTCTCTATTCATTTTCGACTTCAGATAACAACATTTTGAGGGGAAACTTATCAACTTCTATAGAAAATCTATCTTCACTAGAATATTTCAATATAGGCAAGTTTCATTAAATATGCCTAATTGCCCAGGGTCTCTTGGTATTGATACGAATCTTACTTTCTCTCAACTTTTACGTTTTAGAGCGAAACTTGATATCGGGGTCGATACCGGCTGAACTTGGAGAACTCGAATCCTTGATTGTGCTCATTGCAGGTGGAAATAATTTTACGGGAAGTGTACCCTCAGAACTAGGGAATCTTGATGAATTGCAAACTCTCGATTTTGGTATGTCTGCAATCCTCATTACAGTTTATGAAGATTTCTTCACTCTAATGTTCTTCAAACTTCTTGAACAAAAGGCGGTTGTGCATTATCTGGCCAGATTCCTCCAACCTTAGGAAATCTTTCATCACTGGAAAGCATTGACTTCGGTAAGCTGCGATATTATGAATACATGTTGAACCTCTCTACTTTAGCGTCATTCACACATTCTTTCTATACTATAAACATACAAATAATAGGCAGCAACATCCTAACAGGTCCTATTCCTACGAGCTTTGGGAGTTTTGAATTCCTTGAAAGCATTGATCTCGGTGAGTAGGTTTAGGTTTGTCCATGAATTCATTTCATTACGTTTTTGATAAACTTTATTATTCATCCCTGTTTTCATTACGTAATGAATCTTTTTATAACGTAAATATTTGTCACCAATTTATGTCATAATAAATTCTGCTTCACCTCACTAATTCTATTGTAAGGAAATAACGATTTGAGCGGAGGCATACCACTAGAACTTGGAGGAGTCGTGTCTCTTCAAATCGTTGATTTTGGTAAGGTTTCAATTTTTATTATCTTATTTCTTGTATATATATTTGTATCAATCTTTAGAATCTGAACACAAAAAAATGACTTTGCTTCTAAAAGCGGGAAACCAATTGGCAGGCACTATACCAACAGAACTAGGTAGTATCGAGGGATTACTTTCATTCGATCTCTGTAAGTTAAAAAATGGAACCATACAAGTTTTTTTCTGACGTTGAATTCAAAAGCTTCACAGTTCTCACACGATGATGTTTTCAAATGATCCCAAAGCTTTCAACAATTTAACTGGTGATATTCCAACTCAATTTGAAAATATGAAGAACTTGACATTCCTTGACATAAGTAAGACAATATGATATCTTTCAACCGCATCGACAATGATTTTGATTTTCATCAACGAATTCATTTCTACCTATTTGTTTTAAAAAAGGTGAGAATAATGTTGCTCCAAGCAGAGTCTTGTGCGGCCTCCAATCCATATCGAAGGATGAGAGTATTGCACTGAATTGCAGCAATTATTGCAATGCTACTGAAGAGGAGTGTACTCCCGGTGATATAGGCATGGCAACATGTGATGATGTGGGATGTGGAGTAGGAGTTCCCAGCTGCACGGATAAGTGTAGGTTAAATTATTCAACGTGTGCTCCTAATACAGAACAAGCTTCTTTCCAATTTAAGCTTCAGACAGTATCAGATGGATGGCAGCAAAGATGGGAGGCACGAGATGATGAGCATGTAGTTTGGACTTCGGGAAAAGCATATTTTTCTTTTGATGCTTTTATAGATGAATTTCGTTGCATAAAGCGATCTTGTCACAAATTTGATCTTTTTGATGAAGGGGCCGACGGTTTATGTTGTGGCGAAAACATATCCGATTTTGGAAGTTACTCATTGTATAATAATGGATTACAGATAGACAACAGTGACCCAAACTTTGGACCAATAGTTACGTATGAAGTTGGTCTTTGCACGACATCGTCTTCCTCATCACCTACAGAATCTAACGCTCCCACATCATCTCCATCAGTGCATCCGATTGATAATCCAACCAACACTCCTATAACATCTCCAACAAAATTTCCATCCACATCTCCAACAATATTTTCTTCAATATCTCCTACAATATTTCCATCCACATCTCCAACAAAATTTTCTTCAACATCTCCTACAATATTTCCATCTACATCTCCAACAAAATTTCCTTCAACATCTCCTACAACATTTCCATCCACATCTCCAACAACATTTCCTTCAACATCTCCTACAACATTTCCATCCACATCTCCGACTGTTAATCAAACTCCTCCTTCGACAACACTTTCCTTAACAACAACTCCCTCAATGTCTCCTTCTTGGTCTTACTCTCCTTCCTCGATATCGTATCCGACATTTTTTCCTACCGTATTCCCTACCACACGTCCAACTAGAGGTCCTCCTCCGAACAACCCTCCACCTCCACCTCCTCCAACCAACCCTCCACCTCCTCCAACCAACACTCCACCTCCACCTCCTCCAACCAACACTCCACCTCCACCTCCTCCAACCAACCCTCCACCTCCACCTCCAAACACCTTCCCTCCTTCAACGAGTCCACCAGCAGTCGGCTTATAATTAACATCATTTGAATTTAATTTGATTAATCAATAAAGTGTTTGAATACAGATCCACATAAAAGGGGGAAAAATTCCACCTTTACACTCTGTTATTCCTCGGCCTTACTCACCCTTTCATCTCAACTTTAGTAAATAAATGGAAAACGAAATTAGCCCAATATGATTGTCAAGCGAAAGAGTAAAATTGTGGCAAATTCATATAATCTAAAGAATCATTATTTTAATTTTAATTAGTCTCCTGCATTCAAAAGAGAAAAAAATTTCATTTAATGGATGAAAGCCGATACACAAAAATGTGATGCTGACTGAAGAGATAATGACAGTCATAATGATTGCGATGACTATACGTATGTGGGAATTTTATATCTTTTCGACGCAAGACTAAATCGAGAAACACTATCCATTCATGATGCACTATACTACAATCATTGCATAAAAACATAGTCTTGCCGCCAAATAATTTTTTTAATAAGAATGACTAGAAAACTATTCAAAGAGAAAAAAATATTCTAATTAAAGATTTCTCAAGTAATATTCACATGCACATACAAATAACGTCTATCAGTATTTGAAATGTTCTTCATTGGAAGAAGGTACCTAAAGGATATTACATGTGTTTCTATAAAAACGCATTTATGACCTAAACTAATGAATCATCCACTGGAAGTATATGTAGCATGTCGAAAATCATTTATGATGCTTTTAGTTCTTCGTATCGGTTTTTATCATTTGATATCGTACGTTTGTTTGTATGGTGTAATAGTTCCAAGAAAATTAAGATACAAAGCTACTCGTGTGCATTTTGAAACGACTTACGGGAAAACATATTACCAAACAACGTGTATTTTGTAACAAACAACAGCGCATATCTGAACACCCTTGGTCACCTCATCAAAGACTGGACAAACATAGTGTTGTTACCAAGAACAGGAGAAAGAAGGATAATACTTAAAAGCAAAGCTTATTCCCTGACAATACACAAATAAAATGGGTATTTTAATGAGCCGACTTTTTGAGAGCCTTTTCGGATCGAAAGAGGTTCGAATTTTGATATTGGGTTTGGATAACGCAGGGAAGACTACTATCTTGTATCGTCTACAAAATGAAAGTGATGAAGCCGTGCAGACGATACCAACGATTGGCTTCAATGTAGAAACACTGCAATACAAAAATATAAAGGTAAGAAAAAGCATGAAGTGATCTTAGAGATATTCATACATACTGATTGATCGGCTCTTGCAGGACTAAGGAAATCAATGATTTGATTTTGATATCAATGAATAAACTTGAATTTATGTTTTTGTTGTTTCTTTTCCGTTTCAGTTTCAAGTGTGGGATTTAGGAGGACAAACATCCATTCGACCATATTGGCGGTGTTACTATCCTAATACAGACGCAATCATATTCGTAGTGGATTCAGCAGATTCGGAACGTATGCCGGTAGCGAGAGGTGAATTAGCAGCAATGCTAGAAGAGGAGGAACTTCGGGATGCTATTTTACTTGTATTTGCAAATAAGCAAGATCAAAAAGGTGCGTTGAATGCACAACAGATTAGTGATGCATTGGGATTGCCAGAAGTAAGGAATCGTCAATGGTCAATTCAAGAAACTTCTGCTTTACAAGGGAAGGGATTATTTGATGGATTTGATTGGCTTGTCACTTGTATTAAGGGTGTCGAGGAGAGCTAAGGCTATGCAAGACGTGGATTATTCGTATTTGATCAACATGAGTGTAGATTTCGTTGAATATAATTCATTTGAAAGAGCGACTTTATATTACAATTAGGTTTGCTAATCAAGAGAAAAAACGTCAAATGTTTAATAAATACAATACAATTTGATGGTAGATCGGACTTTCTTATTCGATATTATTCAGGAGATAATTGAATATGTGATGAGATACTTCAATCACTTTTATATTTGCAGCAATAGAATCTCATCCTAAAATCTTAGTTTTTGATTATTCATATTAACTCGTATATCTTAATGACTTTGCAAGAAAATCATGTGATCAGAATGCAGTATGACCATGATCAATATTGAGAAACATCATACGTCATTCCAAAGAGCAAATAGGTTGTCCCTCTGTTTCTTCAAAGGCTTTATCATGAATTCATAAAGTTAATTTTTGAACATCACAAACAAGTTACACACCTCGGTAAAAAGAGCAAGCATAAATTATTCGCATTTAGGAGATGAATAGTAAATGAAAGTATTTTCTCATATTCTTGTTGTTAAAGATTTGTCTCTTTTCATTTTTGTTCTCTTCAAAAATTCTATAAAAAAATATGAATGTAGGAACCATAATCGAGGGAAACGCCCATGTCGTGAAACTTAA
>Ga0209092_10005013_pt1 | contig 10800 bp, 4 predicted proteins | sample FraStrMetagenome_FD_187446 | JGI IMG/M metagenome (GOLD analysis project Ga0209092, IMG submission 187446) | Marine eukaryotic phytoplankton communities from Arctic Ocean - Fram Strait ARC3M Metagenome (SPAdes) (version 2) | ecosystem: Environmental > Aquatic > Marine > Oceanic | place: Fram... | reverse complement strand
ATCTTCATGATGGATATAATTTACTTCTATTTTTCGGGCATATTTTTATTTTTTGCCTAATAGACAGAATGACAGTACACTGTAGGGGGCTTGTGCCCTCCCTAGATTAGGGGGGCCCACAGCCGATTTTTTTAGGTTTAAAAGTGTTTAAAGTTAATATATTATCATAGAATGTTTTAGAAGGAGAGGAGATTGTAGCAAGACGCTCTGAATCATCATGCACAGTTGGAAAAACTCATTTGGCAGAGACGGCTTGCTTAGTTGGGGTAGCCGGGGATGGTGTAATGTTAGTAACTGTATTGGAAAAAGAAGTACTTCTTTTAAGGCTAGAACCCTTGGGGGTCGAAGAGGATGTCGTTGCTGGTGGACACCATGATATGTTAGGAGTAAAAGTAAGAGCAGGATGGTCCTGCACAAAATTGTAAATTGTTTTTCTATCGGAGTCCGAGAAATCCTGAGGGAAAGATCTGTGCTCGTATGCACAAGAAGCGCCATCCATGCAAGCAGAATGCAATTGGGCGAATTTATTACAAATGGTCTTGCATTGCAATGTGGAAGGCCATTGGTATCTCCCAGTAGAAATGACCCATCCCTTCTTTTTAAGTTTGGTACGAAGGTTTGTGCGTTCTGGGTTATTATTGGAGTTAGCGGACGACGATTCTTCAAAATGAGAAGAAGGTTGAACTGATGAATTATTTTTTTGCCGCTTCACAAATTTGGGGAAGGAAGGTGGGGCAGACGCAAAAATTGTCCCAGTGGGAGAACCGTGACAGACTTTTTGGATATCATTAATTATATCACGGTAAGCCTTAATGGGGGCTTTGTATGCTGCTGGGGAAATCTCTTTGTTCTTTTTAACAAGGTTAAGGTTGCTGAAACTTTTTGCAATTTTGCGATGGATGAGAGAAGAAGCTGAACCTGCAAGACCATGGCATGAGGAATCCATGGAGAGGTAACTTTATTTTTCTCGTAGAATTTAATAAAGTCCGGTGAAGAGTATAAATCTGCGATATTGGGCAACCATTGTACGACCAGAGGGTGGTGGGAGAGTGGGAGATCTTTGTAGTTGATCATGAAAGAAAAGGCGGATTCGAGGTTAGCGATACCAGTAAGGACATGTGTGGGTGTGCTTTGGAGCCCCCCTTGAAAGGTGTCCAGGTTGATTTTCCTTTTCTTTTCATTACTTTCACCAACAATGGATTCTAACTGTTCCAAATTGCTCAGCTCCATAAATTCAAAGAGGGCAGAGTTAGAGGCTTCATGAGGGGTAGGCAGGAATGTTAAGAATGAAATGGATCTCTTGAGGACTGAGCTTAGCTCATCAAGTTGACCATCAAATAAAACTGAGTTGCAAAAAAGTGCAGTGGTTGTGTTATTCCAACAGAGGCTGGAAATCAGTTTTTTAAGGTAGTCCCTAGTATTGTGACTCCTTTCTTGATTGTGCTCTACCAGGGCTGATTGAAAGCACCTGGCATTCTCAGAGGCGGTGGATTGTGTGTATCCCTCAAGAAAGTTTTCAGTAAATGTTGGGAGGACAATTTTGCTTTCGGGAGAAATATGCGCAAGGAAAAGTCTCCAAGTGGAGAGGGGACGGCGATATTTGCCATCGATTGAAGTCCCATTAAGGGCAAAGGATTCAGTAGGGGCTTGAGCAGTTTGAGCAGAAGCAGGAGGGGTAGTTAGAGGAGTAGGGTCTGCTTGAGCCGGGGTGTGTTATAATTCGGTATTTAGCTGGATTCATAAATTATGTTTATTTTAACTACTTATTAAACAAGAGTATTCATCATTTCAAATATCAAATATCAAAAACGATATTTGTGACAAACTATATATTGTCACACTCCCTCTTGATTAATGATCTCTTGTGTTCTACCAACCACATAACTTCTTTCTTAGATACTCAAACTTTGTCTGATCAAGCGGCTTAGTTAGGGCATCTGCAATTTGTTCATTTGTATCAATAGAGTGGAGGAACACCGTTTCATTCACATGTCTTCTAAAATGGTGGTATTTAATTGCAATATGTTTAGTCCTTGGACTAAACTTCCTATTCTTCGCCATTGCGATGCAACTTTCGTTGTCCTCATAAACATTACAATGCACCACTGGTTTCCGTTGTCTTACTGGAAATATTGTATTAATTTCTTGCATTAATTGCATGATGCTTAATACATCCCTCATCGCTGTGGAGCAAGCCACATACTCAGATTCAGCTGTAGACAGTGAGATTTCTGTTTGCATGCGACTTGCCCACATCATTGGGCATCCTGCATAGAAAATGATGAAACCAGTCCTAGATAACACATTATCAGGATCACTGACCTCATCTTTGCTCCATCCTCCAGCGAAGTCCGCGTCAACGTAGCAATCCAGACCTTTGGAGGTGTCTGGGCGGAAAACCACTCCTCTATCTTTGGATGCCATCAGATATCTGCCAATTCTTTTAATTGCTCTCTCATGAGATAGCATAGGCTTTACCGAAAATCTAGCACATTGGTGAACTGACATGGCTATATCCGGCCTAGTCGTTCCTTGTAGGTAAGTGAGCATACCTACTGCAGTACGATAATTCCACGTATTTTTCCTACATTCTCCTCGTAGATCTTTATGTAAAATAGGCTTTACCGCAGGTGTAGGTCTTGTATTGTGAACACTTTCTTTTTCCAGTCCTAAAAGATCAATTATCCTTTGAATTAAAAACGGCTGTACTAACTCAAAACTTCCATTTTTCTTAAACTTCACATCCACACCCAGGTACTTCGTAAGTGATCCTTCATCCGTCAAGATATAATTCTTTCTTTTCAAGTTGTTTACTAACTCATCCAATACATCTTTATTCTTCGCGAGTGCAATCATATCATCAACATACAACAAGACAATACAATCCTTTCTCAAGAAGACACATTGATCTATTTCAGATCTAACAAACCCTTCTGCCTCAAGTCCTTTGGAGATCTTTTGGAACCAGTTATAAGAAGCATCACAAAGGCCATAGAGGTTCTTCTTAAGCTTCAGCACATATTCTCCGCGTTCTCCATGATAGAATCCATATGGCAACTCCATAAAGATGTCCCTTTCAAGTTCAGCTTGCGGAAAGGCAAGTACGAAATCAATTGCTTTTGTTTCTAACTTATGCACTATTGATAAGATTAACAACAATCTGACACTAACCCAATTTACCACCGGAGCATAAGTCTCCCAGTAGTCAATGCCCCATCGCTGCATGCCTCCATGCGCGTTGAGACGGGCTTTGTGTTTAGTGATGGTTCCATCAGGTAAGCGCTTAATTTTAAAAGCCCATACGCTTAAAATCGTTTTCGCTCCTTTTGGCATCGCTGACCGTTTGTATAACACCCAATGATCTCTTTCTTCATGATCTGCGATTTCTTTCATCATTGCAGCAACGAATTCTTTAATATCTTTTAGTCGCAACATCTCCTTCAATGTATATACATCATTGGACGACGCAACTGCATTAAAAATGTAGAAGTGACATTCATTGATGCTATTGTCAAATAAGGACTTTACATTTTCGAGGTGAGTCATGAAAGTCATAATTGGTGCTTCTTTCTCTGTATTAATCTTAGTTTTATTTGATGCAATCCCTAACATTCTTTGCACTACCTTGTCTTGCGACTCCTGAGCTTTCTGCGTTGGTTTGATACTTCTAATTGACCTTCTTCTCGTCATTTCATCTAAATCCGGAAGAGTAGGACGTAATAGGAGATCTATATTTTTATCTCCCTCTGGATTCGGTAAGTCTTTATTATGCATTATAGAATCATTTGATGGTGTTGTATCTCCCTCTGGATCTTGCAGAAACTGTGAAGGGTCTTTTTGCGATTCCACCCACATTTTTGCAAGATCATAATCCTCAACATCTGAAGATTCTGCTTTATTTACCAGGTCTTTCCAGTTAGGAGGAATTTCTGCATTAGTAAGGTAAGGCACAGTTGTAAATTCATCATCAAAAACAACATGAAATTGAGGACTAACATGTAGCGTTTTTGGATTGAGCACCAACGCCACCGATCCTGCATGGCATGGAGAATGCCCAAGGTATATACCTAAGCGAGATCTAGATTCCCATTTGGGTAACATACTTCCAGTTTGGAGGCTTCTATCCAGCACATAGCACGGACAACCCCAGGTATGTAGAGTGTTCAGTGATATATTTTCCGATGTTTTACAAAACTTTTGGATAGGTGACTCTCCATTTTTGTTTAGACACAGGTGATTATGCAACAACTCTGCATATTTAAATGCAAAAGGCCATAGTATGACAGTGATCATAGATGTCCAGTGGCGTTTGGCATGAAGTAAGATGGTTCTGGCACTTGTAGACAAGGTTTGAAAGTGGCGTTCAATCATCCCATTTTGATGGTGAGCGCCCACTGCACAAAAATTTATTTTCTGTCGTGCTATTTTGATCGCATCAACAAAACTTTTCTCCGCAAATCTACCATTGTCGGCCCTATAGGATTTCACTTTTACACCAACTGCATCTGCATGCGACTCAAATGAATATTTAGCTCCCAACGTTTGTTCACCATCAAGAGATGTTTGCAGGGTTGAGAAGCTGTATTTCGAGTGGTGATCAATAAAACACGTTGCCCCACAAATCCTCTCACTTGTGTGCCTTCCAGACAGTCTGGGAACCAATCCTGGTTGCGCAACTACGATCTGATCAGTCGACACCTGAGCTCCAGGGAAATTTTGATCTGCTTTATGGATGCTTTTTAAATTGGTTGTACCTTTAGTTCTCCAAGCTCTTTTCTTCATTTTACCAAATGCACACGAAGGACACATAAAATGTTTGCCTTTTAATTTGTTAAATTTAATAGGAAGCCTTTTATGTTCTACTAACTGATCCATTTTTCTGAAGGACATATGTCCAAATTGATCATGTAATTTTATCCATTCTCTTTCTAGTTTGGTTAACGGCAAAGGATGCGTAATATGGCGCAAATCTTCTTCATTGAGGCACTTTGCATGTTCTAGAAAATCTGCTGGTTTTGATGGAATAGTTGCTAAATCTGTTTCATCAGAAGATCGAAGAGTATCAGCCGCAGATTGTACAATCCTATTGTCCTTAAATTTAATATGATATTCTGGAACGTTCATATCCGTTTTTGATGTAATTCTTTCCACAATCCCTTTTTCAACATGGTCTGCATTTTGATAAATTACTTCTTCACCAACATCATATAATATTTGGTCTCCAAATTTCAATGGCTTGTTCACATGGTAGCATTGCTTTTTAATTGGATGAAGTTTCTCCACAAAATTGCAAAAACGATGATAAGTAGAATATCCATCATTCACTGGAAGTGTTGGCATATGTGCATCACAATGTGAGAAGGTTCGAGTATATTTGCCATCATCCCAAGTCAATATAGAATCTTGACCAGACGAATTTATTCTTGTGCCTTTCGTTGCGTAATCTCCTAGATTTTTAGAAAACGCACTAAGCCCTAAAATATTAACTGGAGATTCTGGGATATGGATAACTTCATTTAAGACAAAATTGTGATTCTTTCCTTTGTCATCCTTCCACGAAATAGCTAACTGGCCTATTCCAACCGCTTGTCCTTGTCCAGCAGCTGTATCTATCAATGGAGATGATGACGCATCAAGGAGTCTATATGACTCTGGAAGAAAATTTTTCTTATGCTTCCAAACAATACAATTCGCTGAGTTATCTACAATGATAACATCTGAATCTGAATCAAAAGTATTGAGAATTCCCGCCTTTGAATCTAAGTCTTTGGAAGTTTGTAAAACGAATTTCTTGCTTTTTGGTTTTATTTTACACATATGTAGAATTTTCTTATAACCCTGTGCAACAGTAACCATAGCTACCACTCCCATTATACTCATCATAATCAATGTTGTTGGCCAACATGGAGGTGGATATGGTTGAATAGAATATCGCGCGTAATTCCAAGCTTGAATAATTTTATTCGCATAGCTATTTCTGCAATCTAGTATTGGAGGACGTAAAAACGTTAAGTCTTTGCCGTAGACGTTACACACGTTTGTATAGACGCATAGTTTTCCTGCCAACACTAATAATGGCGAATGATTTCGATCTAAAATCCTTTTGATCCTTTTCTGTTTCATACAAGATCTCGATTTTATATCTGCATCCACGTACACCAGAATATTATTGTAGAAACCTGACCACATACAACCAACCAAATAGGCCATTTGTAATGCCCCTAGTGAGAATATCCATGCGTTCCACACATAAAAACCTCTTATCACTCTAAATACAGCATGTCTGACTTCAACTTCATATGGCAAACTCCCCGTGCTCAAATAGTAATAAATTAAACGACAAAACGTGGACGCCATTCGAAACATCGCTAGAAATGGAAAACCAAAATAATACCAAATTGGTATTTCTCCTTCTAGGCCGTTAAGTTTCTGGCGCCTCAAAAATCCGAGTCGTCTTGGCATTCACGTAAAAGTGCATCAGCTTGGGCATCTGTACTAAGATCACAACGAGTCAGAAGAGCCGCCTTCAAATTATTTGATAAAACCAGTTTTTTATTATTTTCTGATGACGGTTTTTCTTCCGCATCTTTATTTTTATTATCTGGTTTTCGGGCACGCCAAGCATCCCTCTTTTTCTTCCATTCATCATGATCAACAGCTTTATGCGTTACGTACAAACCGTCATATTTGCCAGGCACAACATGGTGTGGACACCAATACCATGTTTTTCCATCCCTCTCAACCATCTCAGAACCCTTAGTCATCCTCCAATCCGCAATTGCCTGGAGTCTATCTTTCTGGTTATTGTTCTGGTTTCTCTGATAATTACTAGATTTATGATCGGTGGTAAATGCAGCCATTTTGTCTTCAATTAACGCCTCCAACCTTGTTGTTAAAGCCATAATTTTCGCATCTTTTGGATCTTTTTCAGACCACCTATTAGAAGAAACTGCATTGTTATACAAGGTTACCGCCTTCACAATTATCTCATCATGTGACTTGTCAGCTCCCATTTCCCATGCTCTTCTTTCGAAACGAATATGCGCTGAAAAATCCGAATTTGGAACTGTATCTAATGCATTAAACAGATCAAGAATGTAATCCTCATGATTTTGACCTTTTTCTTGAATATTGCGATACTTAGAACTCATATAGTCTGTTAGCTCCTTTACATTATGTTGGAATTTCGCCGAAGTTGCTTTTCTGAGATCATCTTTTAATTCAGCTACCCCAACTCTAGTAGAGGGGTTGCACATTTGAAGAAGCAACCACAGAAGCGTCGGCCCAATAATTTCTTCATCACCATGTCCCGACCAGGTAAATTGTTTTGACTTATTCTTAAGAACTTCATAGTCTGCTGTCTTAAGATATCCTACAATTCTTTTTGCGATCATTCTACTTCGGACTCTTCGATAGAATGCAGGGACATGCGCGGGAATCTGACCAGGCGCAAGAAGCTGGAGGTTCATCTCCTCCGGGACTACATCAGGGAACGTTGCCAAATAGTTGCCCCATGTCTTATAAGCTTGTCTTTTGATATCATCTGACGTGATGTCTTTGTGGTCTATCAAGATGTTCTTGTGGTCATTAATACCAGTTTGAACCATGCGGACAAGTATTCCCCATCCAAACTTGTTGGTGTCTCTCGTCATATGATCTAAGAACTTCTGCGCGTTTTCGATGTTCAAATCAAACTTATCATCATCGTCGATCGTTGCCGTTGCTTTCATATAAAGTTTCGACCCTTCTGAGGTTCCTGGGTTGATGTTGCCTTTGAAAGGATCATCAACAAAGAGGACTGGCACAGGAACATATCCACCTATAAATGGATTACCTGGTGGAACTCCACCTGGATTGCCTCCTGGGTTGCCTCCTGGATTGCCCCCTGGATTGCCTCCTGGGTTGCCTCCTGGGTTGCCTCCTGGGTTGCCTCCTGGGTTGCCTCCTGGGTTGCCTCCTGGGTTGCCTCCGGGATTTCCTGCTGGTGGACCTGCCTGGTTGCCACCTTGATTTGCCACTGGTGGAGCTCCCCCAGCAACATTTACGTTCACTGCCTGTCCAGGGTTACCTCCTCCTGCAACATTAGGTTGTTGACCAGGTCCAGGGTTGTTTGCACCTCCTGAAGCCTGGGTTTGAGTTTGATTTTGAATAATCTGAGCGGACATGATATTTCGATACCGGTTCCGAATTTGTGATTGCAATTTCTGAAATTGTTGTTGTTGAGGCGCTTCTCTTTTATTCAAAATTTGAAAAATTTGAAATATTTGTGCGATGCGCAATGCGGGAAATTCGTTTCTGAAGTATTCCAACTGCTCTAAATCAGAAGGAGCTTTCTCGTGAACGAATTGTTGGTGCTTAACTTTTATATCTTTGGTGACAAAATTCCTAGTCACCCTGATTATCATTTAATCACCTGGGTCTTCGTAGCTTTATTTATTATTGAGATATCTCTTTGGTCTCAAAGGATAATATGATCCCAATATTTACTTGTTTTTGATACGAATCACTATTCTGTATCTCTAATCTGTCGGTATTCGAAGCTATCCTCAGATACGGATTGATTAAACTTTAATTCGGTTGATAAAGATATTCTTTTCAACGGACTGTAATGAACAATGGAATAAACCTTTGCGATGATAATTCGAACAATCTGATAAACTGTTATAATTCGGTATTTAGCTGGATTCATAAATTATGTTTATTTTAACTACTTATTAAACAAGAGTATTCATCATTTCAAATATCAAATATCAAAAACGATATTTGTGACAAACTATATATTGTCACAGGGTGGTAAGCTCCGGGTTGAGACGCTTGTACTCTGCAATGTTGTAAGCAATTTTAGATTGCAAGGCTTCTGCCAGGACAGCAAATGGGGATTGGGGAGATTGGTCTTCCTGGAGAACCTGAAAAACGAGTTTAGGGGATTCACGAATGTGAACGTTGGTAGGGTTAGGGGGCACAAGATCTTGGTCAAGATTTAGAAGCGCCTGAAGGGTAGGGAGACGGTTGTGATTTTGGAAGGCAAATTTATGGAAAAGCCCCCATATTTTTGCTACTGGATGGTAGGCGTCCAAGGATTCGATAACTCTGGGGTTATTGAGAGCACCTTCCGTGATCGTAACTCCCGTGAGTTTTGGGAGAACGAAAGGAACACGGTAGCAATGAATAGCTCCGGTCATGGGGCGAGGGATGGCTGATTCAGATGGTTCGTCATGATCTTGAAAGAAAGAGTCATTGAACTGCACACCTGTTTGAAAGAAGGTGGTATCTGGGGCCGGGGGAGAATGACAGAAAAGAAAGTCGGACAGGGCTTCCTTAAAGTCAATTGATACTGGTGTAGCCGTTGCACAGGTTAAGGAAAAGAACTCGATGACGATGCGTGTTCTGGTAGGAAAGGTAAGAGAAGAATTCTAAGCTAAAGCAACGATGCTACTAACGTGGTCTCCATGTGCAGTTGTCGTCTATAACAGCCCGTACCACCAGGGTACCCTTGGACGTGAGGTAGAATGAGAACTGGAGAAGAAGTTCGTGCTGATTTAGGAGAAGAATTGTTGGGTATAGGGAAAAGAAGAGAAGTTCGAAAGAAACCTCAAGAAGGAATGGGAGGATGAAGAAGGAAGGGGAAGAAAAAGATACTGGCCGTTTGATTGAAGAGTTTTGTTTGAAAAACTGAAAAATTCGTTTGAATGTGGTACAACAGAAAGGGGAGAATTTGAATTTAAATTCAAAAGCTCGAAGCTATGCGATGGGTTCAAAAGTCCTTAATAGCTCGCACAGTTAAAGAAAAAAAGGGGGGTCTGAATAGAAGGGTTGTATCTGTAGATAGAGTTTATGCTCGTTTAAGTTGAAAAGTGCAACGGCTAAATGGAGGAGCAATGAAAAACAATAATGTTGTTTCGGTATGCTTTGTAGAGATAAGTGAAAACATGCAACCTTTATGGTTGAATTAAGGATAATAGTTTTTAAAAAAACAAGTAGTTAAAAGTCGTTTGTATAGATTAACGGTGTCGCTGTATGTCTTGTATAGACTAGCGGAAGTGTGCAACCTTTGTGGTGGTAATGAGGATAAGAATTTAAAAGGGGTATTTTAAAAGACCGTTTGTATAAATATAAAGTAGAAAAAAAGTAAAAAAGAAAACGAACGGTGTTATGCGAACGTGTCTTAGTTACTTTAGAGGCTAAGGAAAACAGATGTGAAGCTGTTCCGTTGCAGGATAGGAAAAACATTTTGAAAAAAATGTAGAAGAAGAGAGTAACGTTTTAGAGCTAAGGTAAGTGCAAGAAAAACGCTACTCAGTGAAAGGAAAAGAACATTCGCAGAAAAGAAAACAGATTTTTTTTTTTTTGATGAAAATTAAATCTGTTCGATCTGCGAATCCAAAAGAAAGTGAGCAGAAGTGTAGATGATGATTTGTCAAATCTTCCTACTTCAGCTTGTGTCTGTACATCATATGTTCTGTTTACCTACGTCAATGGTCGACGCCCAACGCATCATGCATTATAATACATAGGTGACTCAACGTACCAAAACTTAACTACAAAATGAAAATAGCTTCCAAATGTCAAGTATCTACGTCTCGTCTACAATCGATAATTATAATTCTTTGTTCCTCAGATACGAGGATTTTTTTGTAGGAATTGATTAAACTGCTGATAATAATCTGCAATCATAGACCGTAGACAGGGACTGAAACATGATGACGCATCCCCAACACTACGCACTCATCTCAATCGACCAAACCTACGCCAGTAATAATCTACATACGATGAACTCTTGTCTAACCCACATCAAGTAAA
>Ga0209092_10005012_pt1 | contig 10803 bp, 10 predicted proteins | sample FraStrMetagenome_FD_187446 | JGI IMG/M metagenome (GOLD analysis project Ga0209092, IMG submission 187446) | Marine eukaryotic phytoplankton communities from Arctic Ocean - Fram Strait ARC3M Metagenome (SPAdes) (version 2) | ecosystem: Environmental > Aquatic > Marine > Oceanic | place: Fram... | reverse complement strand
ACATGTGTCATTTTTTATCTGCAATAGCATAGCTATCGACTTTGGAATAGATTGTTCCTCAATTTCGAGCAAAGCTCTTCGGCCATTTCACCTCACAGAAGTTACTAAGCTCTTCAATCGTTTCACCTCGCAGAGGTTACTACCGACTCATGGCAAAATACACTTTAATAAAACGCTGGGTCTCGATAAACTGATTTGAATAAGCGAAAGGCAAGCATTCGTAGTAATCAGTGGCAAAAGTGCATGGATGTGAATATGAAAATATTTATTAAATTAAATTATAAGAAAAGGGATGTATATTTGTGAATTCTTGTCTGTCCGTCAGTTCGCGCAATCAAGCGCTACACGTCATCTACAAACACTGATGTTTGTTTATGCGAAATGAAAGGAAAGACACGACAAACCTAAAATGATTTCGTTTCTTAATAATAAATTTCTTAGATGAAGTATACCTTACAATTTCAAAAAGACGAATCATGACTTTTGAAAACGAGAGTTAGAGCCATTGTGTATAATTTGAAAATATATAGAAACAGTTGATGTCTTCCTATTTAAACATAGCTATAAAGTCGTGGGATGGTACTGAACAATATGATACATGGGATTCCGGTTGGATATCAGATTTCGAGGCTGTAAACGAGGTTGTGACTGAGCCGGTAAAATATCCAAGCTCGGTAAACTGTTCCCTTGAAACCTCCTTTGCAGGCAAAGACCTTTCTTCCAATCTTCCTAAACCTCATGAAGAAGGAAACTTAGACAAAGCCACAACGATAGTTCACGAAAGACGTTCGGAAAAAATTCACTCGTCTACAATACTAAAAGAAATAAAGAATAATAAAATAAAATCGTCGTCGCAAAATTATCTTGAAACAGCTAAATTTCCAGTATGTAACGACGAAGAGAAACTAGAAAAGGTGAAGCAAAATAGAAGAAAAGTTAAAGAGAAACATGAGAAGATGTTGATTGATATCAAAGAGAGAGAGGAAAAAGAAATTGAGCAGTGTCAGAAGAGCGAGCGTCAAAAAGAAGCAATTGGAGAAAATTTGAAACAGCGGATTCTTTCTAAGAAATCTTGTAAAACAGAGGCAAATAAAGTAGGGTCAAACAGTATTGAACGAAACGATTCTATTAACGTTGAAGGTAGTTTTAGCGAAGATTTTAGGGCATTGAAGAGTATTCGGGAACAACTAGACAAACAGAAGGCGCATACATTAAAAGAATGTCGTATTCAAGAAATCATGAAGATTCAAAACATTAATAAGATAAGAAAGGAAGAATTGCAACGTAAAGAAAGAAGATTGGTAAAAAGAGCAGAAATACTCAAAAATAAGCACAAACAACAGTATCGTGAAAAAAATTCTCAACTAAATTTTCCTGAAGACGAGGGTGTCGAAAACTTTGACCCTGGATCCCTGCGGATTAAAAATAAGTTAAGTGAAAGGGCCGTGATTGAGTTGGCCAATCGCTTGTGTACTATTAAAAGCAATTATGAAAATGATGTTAATAATTTCTCGAAATGGAAGAAGAGAAATGGAGTTCGAGATGATCAACGTGTATTCATTATGACAGGCCATTACCCTGACGTTCGTGATATGTTGATCAAGAGGGGATGGTTTTACAATGAAGATCGAAATTCCCCTCATTTTGATTTAGCTTGGTGAGTATTCAGATACCGTATTTAAATTGATAATTATTGAATACACAAATTTATTTTATTTGCTTCAGGATACTTCATAGTGCAGACGTAAAGTTAAATGACCTGCCGCAATCTGTCATGGTCAATCATTTCACGGGAAGTACCTGCTTGACAACTAAATCTGGTTTAATCAAAACATTGAATGATAATCTTCAGTTTTTTACTGATGAAGATCCTTCTACTTTTTTCCCCCGCGCATATGACTTGTCTTCAATGAATGACATGCAAAGTTTTGTTAACGACTTCCTCATCAGCAAAGCAAGAACAGCGCTTCGAGATTTTGTGACACATTGCTGCAACGCACAGAAAGATGATGTCATTATTAATCAAGGTGTTCTCAACATTCTTTTCGAAGTTGTCAAGAACAACTCGGCTGATAACAAAAGAGAATACCTTGACGGCCCAGCAATTTTACGACAAAATACGATTTCTGACATAGAGACTGAAGTCATTTTGAACAGTGCAATCTGGATGTACAACCCTGTAACACAACAAAGTAATGGAAACGGAACGAAGTTTGACGTACAAAATGTCACCAATCCTTTGGACATCTTTTTGCCAAGATCGAAGCGTCAAAGTGAACATTCGCGGGAGGAACATAAAGAGCACGAAAGAATGAAAAAGAATACGTTAAAAAGAAGGGAACGAGCTTTTGAGTTGATGAATTCGGTTCGAAAAGTTAAAGAAATGGATGTATTGCGTATTAGAAATATTGTTAGCCAAGAAACGGTTGAAGCCACACTTTCAGAAGAAAGTAATTTATGGATCGTGAAACCAGCATCGAAAAGTCGTGGAAGAGGTATCGCACTATTTGCGTCATTGCCCAAAATATTGCGTTACGTTCAAGCGTCGGAGCAGAAACTCTCACAATGGTGCGTACAAAAGTACATTGAAAAAACGATGTTGATTTCAAACCGAAGATTCGACGTGCGCCAGTGGGTTCTTGTTACAAGCTTCGATCCGTTGACTGTTTGGTTTTATAATGATTGCTACGTTCGCTTTGCTTCGGAAGAATACATCGTATCTTCTGACGGTTCTCAGCATTCACATGATAAAAAATGGTTAGGAAACCCATTCAAGCACCTCGTAAACAATTCAATAAACAAAAACAATGGAGAAAAATTTGGAAAGATTTTCACAGCAGAAAATGGAGAGAATGTATATGAACATATGTGGAAAATCGACCAATTAAAGAAGGTAATCGTTGAAATTGTTTTTCATTTATTTACAGAACTCATCTTGCACGCCCAAATGATTGTATAGTTGCTTGTTCATCGCACCGGTAAAGACGAATGGAATGAGACTATTCTCCCGAAGATCAAAGAAATCATTTGTAATACTATGCAATGCGCACAGGGTATCGTAACACAAAGAAAAAATACTTGGGAACTATTCGGCTACGATTTTATGCTGGACAATCATCTTAAACCGTGGCTAATAGAAATAAATTCTAGTCCTTCGTGCGAATACTCTACAGACGTAACCAAAGACTTTGTTCCAGTAGCTCTAGGAGGTATTCTCGATGTCGTCCTAAAATCTGCTGAAGAATGCGAGTGTACAAAGATTGGACTTTGGGAGCAAATCTTTAAGGGGCAAATTATGAACAACTTTCGATCCTGTTTGGGAAGGAATTTAACAATTGAAGCTATTGCGATACCCGAGCCAAGAACTCGAAAAAAGAAAAAAATCTTGCTTTCGCGAAGATGTCGTGATCAATTAATTTTTGATGATTCCGATTTGAGTGGTTATGAGGATGATTGTCGGAAAGGAAAAGAGACGAGGAAGCTAGCTCGAAAGAAAAGCGATCACTTGAAGACCAAAATTTATTCTTACAAATTTAAACTTCCCAATCGTAATCAACATCGGACGACCATATCGTTGCCTATACAATCGATTCTTTGGAACGTCAACATATAAATCGCAAAAGAATGTTGGGTATGTAATCCATGCAACATGGAATAAATCAAGAAGTAAAGTTGATTCTCAGGTTGAAATTAGCTTCCCTTTTAGTGGTCGTGAAATATTCTATACATGGTATGATAATTAAAATGCATCAACTTTTGCAGTAACTGATACAATAGTCAATTAGTTATTGAAAAGAGTCCTTAGCTGTAAAAAATAAATGCACTTCAAAATATCTTTCGAAGTTAGTCCTACACTTGCTTGAAATATTTATCTCCTCTGCATTTTGAGCGATCAAATGATGATGCTACATCCAACCATTTCCTTTCGAACATATATATTTCGATGATATATTCTCATGAAAGGTATATGCACATCGATTACAGGAGTCGTTTCGTATGTTCGAGACAAATTGTTAGGAAATTATTCGGGCGCACCAAAATGTATCTTATTTCTCTAATTATCATCTAGATACTACTTTTGATCTCTCCCAGATCATAGCTCATTATCGATTCCCTCATCTATCGTGTATTAAGGAAAACAAAAGAAACAGTGAAGTTTGGAAATCCGTATAAGCAATCGAAGCCGGATTTCGCAAATTCACTTAGATATTACGTGCAGGTATAGGACAAGTTATACGTATATTTTGCTAAGGTTGACCAAGATTAGGTTCTTGACGATACCATGCATCCTTCAAAATTCCATGTTCTCTTCGTAACCAAAATATTCTTAATAGCATAAGTTAATAAATCAAAGTAGGTTGGATGGTTATGTTTTCTTTTCTAGAAAAACGCTGAAGGCAGCACTGAATGCATATTTTTTCTTCCAACACTATCGCTCGAGCGAATAATGACCGAGGGTTCTGATCATTTTGCTTCAACCGCTTCGTATCTTCTGTTACGCTTGCGCCAGTGTATGTGGACATTTTATCTTTCAATAATTCTCTACATACAGCTGAAGCCAGATGATACAAAAATGGGTCCTCTAAAATACTCTCGTCCAAAAAACTTGGATCAGATATAAACTCCTCAAATGCTTCAAGGGGCAAAAGCAACACACAAATAAGCGTGAGTAGAACTTCGTTAATATTTATCAGGTCGAAACGTATGACAATATGGTCTGGTATCAAAAAAGATTGGTTTATGGGAGCCTTTTCACAGAGATCCTTTTTTCTGTCCCAGCACACCGAAGGGTCCCAGAATTCAATTTCGCCGTCATTTTCAAAAAATCTTTCATATTTGACAAAAGCTTCTAAAGCTACTTTACGAGCAATATCAATTACCTCAGATCTATTTATAATCGCAGGTGTAAAATCGCATTTTCTTCTACAGCTCGTGTTACTACACGTTTCCACTACACGTCGAACGTCAACAAAGCCATATGTTTTAAGTTGTTGTTGACTATTTATGTTCCCATAACTATGAAGCAGTTCTTCGCCATGAAATAAATCTCTATCTGAGCACAATATAAATGAGCCATCTGCTGGATCTTGTTTCAATGTTGCACCTTTCCTTGCATCTTCTGTACTGCAATGATTCAAAAGATCGATAAGGGGTAACATAAAAGGTCCGTAATAATCTCCATTTTGTATCATCCCATTATCATTATCATCATCATTACTTTGAAACGATTGTTGCATATGAAAACCTCGTGTTGATATGCTATCAATAGCCCAAACAAATTGTGATATGTCAGTTGTAGACTTTGACTCGCCTTCACAGTCAGCAGAAAGATATTCTTTTAAACTTTCCCACCGTTCACGAATAGCCTTATACATATCATCGTGTAAGGATATACTAAAGTCTGCTCCCGTATGTAAGATATTTGACTGGTGAATTATCGAATCATATAGAACAGTCCCTCGAAGGCCCTCCAATTCTTCATCTGTCCAATTTAAAAGAGTATCGTAGCTTTTAGGTAAACTTCGAATGTACGGAGTAAAGAAATTAGAATGTCCGTGCCCATCATCTTGTTCACATTCTTTACTTGACTGCACCTTAGCTTTCATTAACGAACGAACACATCGGAGCCATGGAGATGCTGGTATCAAATTATATTTTCCTGATTCTTTATTATCCTGCTGTTGAATTCTTCTTTCCTTTTTCTCAAGGATACCGCTTACTGCACATTTCATTGGTATACGAACTAACACCTCATCCTTTGATACCATCACTAGCCTAGTAGCATCCTCATGAGCAACAGTTCCACCTGCAGAATCCGCATTACTTTTTCGTTTATTCGACATTATTTGATGAATCCGTATACCACGATATGAAATTCCTTTAGAGTAATCCTGATCTTGATCCTGATCTTTACTATCATCATCATCATCATCATTATCATCATCATCATCCACAAACATTTGAAGCGCCGGATGGACATAACCACCATTTTGTTGAATCCATTTCACCATTTCCGGAAAAAAGACATCGATATCGGCATTATTTCCAGTTCCTCCATTAAATTCTGAAAACTCTCTCTTTTTCGACATTTGTTGCTTTTTCTTGAATTTATGAGTGCATCTATTGTTATGATTTGATGCGTATGCGATTCACGTGTAAGAACATTCCAGCGACCCAATTATGAATTATGAATTATATTTGTTAGAGATTATGTTAGAAGTTAGAGGTTGGGAGGTAAAAGTAAAAGATCTTGTAGATCACTGACTTGGTTCAATAAAATATGTAATATACAATGTGCCTCTTATGTTTTCAACTGCACATAGATTATTTATTTACCCTCTCTCTTGTTATATTATATGACACTTATATTAATAACACTCTATCATCTCTCTCTTGATATTTATTATATGTCGACACTCAAATTTATTACATGCACACAACTTATGCGAACCTCATTCGTCATAAAAATCATGACAGCAGCTATTACAGCCAACCAATCCATCCATCCATCCATCCATCCATCCATCCATCCATCCATCCATCCATCCGTCACTCACTCACTCACTCACTCACTGCAGACAACAGGAGATGATGATGATGACGATTGATGATGATTGATGTGTAACACAGAACAAAAACCCTAATGTCTCCATTGTGCAATGCAATTCACACATGTCAATTAATATAACCCCTGCACTTCCATATATCATTTCATTTCAATTCATTTCATTTCAATTCAGTTATAATCAAATAAATCCTGTCCAACATTGGAACCAGCATGAATTAAATCGTTTCATTGAAAGTTGGTTTTTGCAGCATACATGTTTTAATTTAATTTCATAATATTTGAAGAGAATTATAAAGGAACACTCACTTATTATTACTACTTACATTACAATACTAATAAGAATAATAAGAATAAGAATAATAAGAATAATAATAATGGTCCATTATCATTTGGGGACCTTAATCTTGACTTGGACGATGATCGGTAGCATATTACGCGTTTCTTCGTTTACTTCACAATCATCATCAGCAGCAGCATCATCACAATCGTTCCTGTCTTTCATTCGGCCAGCAACATTTACGTCCACATCGAGATCGATGATGAAACGGTGGATGGGGACACGTTATCATCCTTCTTCTTCTTCTGCTGCTGCTGCTGCTGCTGCTGTTGCAATGAAATCGATGTTTGGAAATCACTGGATCCATTCGGGACAACGACGTTCGCATTATGGTAACGTGCCTATCATGCGTCTTTATGCTGCCAGTGGATATTACAGTGACAATCATCAGGATGCTATAAATGATGGTGATGATGTTCTAATGGAGCAGCTCACGATCAGCGGTTACAAACGTCCGGTGGTGAATTGGTATCCTGGTCACATTGCTAAGGCAGAACGTATGCTGGCAGAAACACTCCGGAGTGTGGATGTAGTGTTGGAAGTGCGGGATGCTCGTGCTCCCAAAGCTACGGCTCATCCTCGTGTGGGAGAGTGGGCAGCAGGGAAACCTAGGTTGGTGATTTTGACGAAAGGGGATCTCGTGCCAGCTTCGAGTCGAAGGGCGTGGCAGGCGAGTTATGACTCGTTGGGGGCTGCAAAGTGGGATATAGAAATGGATAAGAATGTGCAGAATCAGGCACTTCAGGTTATTCGAGAGAGGAAGAAGTATGATGATGGTGTCGGTGTTGTTCGTGGCTCTGCTTCGTTGCAAAACAAAAATATGAAACATAAATCATCAGCATCGTCGTCAAGCGATGAGAATGGAAATGATCAATTTAGTCGTGTGGACGAAGTAATGTACATAAATGGAAAGAGTGGGGAGGGTATTCATGGACTTCATCGTGCAGTGTTACGGGCAGGGGCTCATATTAATGAACGTCGCCGTCGCCGAGGGTTGATGGATCGACCTCTTCGAGTTGGCGTCATTGGTTATCCGAATGTCGGTAAGAGTGCCATTATTAACAAAATTTTAGGAGGAAAAAAGCGGGCAAGGAGTCAAAATACACCGGGAGTTACGCGATCGTTGCAATGGATTCGAGTTGCCTCTTCGGATTCTGTGCGAAACAAAATTAGTAAGTCATTTGAGCTGCTCGATAGTCCTGGTATTATTCCAGCAAACATGGAAGATCAAAGCGATGCCCTATTGCTCGCTGCTGTGAATAGTATAGGAGACGCCGCATACGATAATCAGGCAGTTGCGGCTTATTTGATGGAGTGGATTAAAACATTACATCTGATGAGGAAGGAAGGGAACGCACCTCAGTGGCGCGAAAAAGTCAAGGAGAGGTATCGGTTTGATCCATTGCTCCCTCTCAAAGATCAGCCGTTGCTAGTAAAGGGTTATTTGAACAGTGGGATTGATATAGATTTGGATAGTGATGATGACGATGACGATGAGGAGGAAAATGAAGAGGGTAATCGCCTTTTGACTGGAGAGGATATGCTGTTTATGGTAGCGGATAATACTTGCATGGGCGACCCGGAGAATGCATCGCGGAAAATATTGCAAGACTTTCGAAGTGGTCGAATGGGTCCGATATCTTTACAACTTGCACCGACGATAGAATCGGACGAAGGGCAAACAGCTGTCCCAGTGACACCCGATACGATGCGTACGGCCGTAATGAATCAATGGGACACGATAAACGGGAACATTGATCAAAAGAAAGCCGATGAGTTATCTGAAGAAGCAAAACAACGCTCAATTACAGCGCAAGAAGTCGTGAAAGCAAAAGGTCTGGAACTTCCACCAATTATGACTGAAGAAAAAGAAAGCAGCAATACTTCTTCCATAAATGAACAGAACATTGGCAAGGGAATTTTTGAGGGATGGTAATCAATTGAATTGTGGGCCTTTATTTAATTGTATAGTTAATTGTATAGAATATGCGAGTTCTTCATTTGATGGTTAACATTGTATACGTGATCAGAAGAACAGTTGGGATGAAGCATGAAAAGAGGTGTAGTGCCCCCTTCCTACTAAGATTTTTTGTTATTTGCAAATTAAGCTGCGTCATACTTTAAGGAACTCAATTTGATGTTTAAATATAAATTAGTTGTGAGGACTATCTATCGAAAGTAATAATAGCGTAAACTTATTCTTAACATATCCTTTATACTTCCCCTAAACTTGAAATGCAATATCGGAAGCCGCAAACAACTCTCAATGACTACGAAATCAAAGTACTACCGGTAGGTGACCACTCTAGTGACGAATCTCTCGTAGCGATTCAAGTGCTAGACCATCTAAAATCCTGAAACTAGTACCAAACCACCTAGTTTAGTCTAGTTTATTCTAAAAAGTAACGATTTGAAGTTGAAATCGAAATTTACGACAATTCGATGTTTTTAGTAATTCACGGAATTTGAGTTTTTCGACTCGTGTTAGAAATGTTAATTGTGTTTCGCTCGACTATGAACGAACAATCTATCTTTCTCATTCTAAGTTTTGTTAATGAAAGGATTAATGAAAGGTACATGTTAAACTCGATGCTCAAATCCAATATTGCGGGATAGTCCAAAGACCTGGATTAATAAGACCAAGAGGCAAGTTATCTTTCCCTGGCCATTCAGGAAACCATCCGCGGTATGCGGCATCAAACGCAATGACATCCGCCAAACCTAACAAAAAAAGCAAAGCAAAAATCGCCGAAAAACCTCGAAGCTTGCTCACAAGTAACATATTAGCAAACGTCGCCCCAGACGGATCAGCTTTGAAACTGTCAATTGCTTTTTGAGCAACATTTGGCTCGACATTATTCGTACCAGTAGCAAACGTATCAAAGATAGCACGCAAAGCCAATGGATTACATCCTGGATTTCCTGCTACAAATGCAGGATAAGTCAAGTATCCTAACTCTGCTAAATAGCTATCTTTTGGTCCACTATCTACAATTTGTTCAACACTCTTTCGATTGTTCACAATTTTCTTATAATCTTCTTTACTGATATCACTTGGATAAAAACAAAACGGATTTAATGGAATCATATCACCACCTGCTGTAGGACCCACTCCTTTTAAACTTGATGTAATTCGAGTATTTTCGTACTTCCCACACAGACGCAACCATAAACCACATAATATGATAACAACAATCAAAGAACAGCAACAAACATGGGTTAAGGCACGGTGGAAAGTTTACACAACAACATTTTTGGAAAAACAAACAATTAAATGAAAGATATGGAATGAATACATTTGAAAAGCAAAGCTAAAACCTGACATTTTTCAATATACACCTTACCATCTTGGGAAACTGAGACCGAGCAATCCCTGCACCTCCCGAAGCTCCTACAAACCAAAGAAAAAATTCTCTCCTTGCCCCTTCCATCGCTGCTGGAATGGCAACGTCAGGATTTCCTGCCAAGAAAGCAGGCAAATCGGCATTCAGAGATGTGGTAGATTTAGTAGTTTGCCACTGATGTCGCCCGTTGGTAATTACATTAGAACCGTTCGATGTAAATCCATAAACGCTCACGATCATGAACAGTGACGTGACATAGGTTAGGACATTGGATGCCATCATGTTTATTTTTAATATCTCTGTAGTGTTTGTACCATGTTATTGAGAAAGAGGAAAGAGTGCGTCATATTATTTTAGCTATTTTTATATATTTGCGGTTAGTGATGATGGATTTAGGATTTGGGCATGACTCAGAAAAGATATCTCATACCGTAGACAGCAAAATAAGTCACCCTGAAAAAACAGCAAAAGGTGACGTTCCTTGATCTGGGCAAAAGGTCACTTATTTTGTTCCCGGCTAAATTAGCTTGGATCATTCTTTGTGGGCTAAATTA
>Ga0209092_10005008_pt1 | contig 10808 bp, 8 predicted proteins | sample FraStrMetagenome_FD_187446 | JGI IMG/M metagenome (GOLD analysis project Ga0209092, IMG submission 187446) | Marine eukaryotic phytoplankton communities from Arctic Ocean - Fram Strait ARC3M Metagenome (SPAdes) (version 2) | ecosystem: Environmental > Aquatic > Marine > Oceanic | place: Fram... | reverse complement strand
AAATGCGAGGTTTTCATTTTACATGTTAAGTGCACACTTTTTCCTAGATGTTTTTGATATGAAATTGAATTGATTTTAGTACTACTCATTTTATCAATTATAGTTTGACAGGTAATTATAAGGCAATTGCAAAAGCTTTTCTTCTATCAAGCAACCGTCATATATTGTAAATTGGTTGATTCTTCAGCTGATAAGCGATTGAATATATAATTTTATATACTTTTGCAAAAAAAATCGTATATTCATGTGCTTTATTTTGATAACCCTAACTCGAACCCTAACTCAAACCGTATGTCAAACCTTGGCTCTATTTTTCTAGCCAAAACGGCTCACTTGTATTTGTTTCATCATTCACGTCCGATTCTTCATTTTATTAACAGATCAGCCCATACATAATGAAATAAAACCATTCTTTACCTCTAAAAGAACAAAGATCATATCAATTACGCCAAGAAAAACTTAAAACTCAAAGCTTGACAAAAACAACATAATTACGCCACATTCGTATGTTTCCAAAAATGAGCAGTTACTTATCTGTTTCCGATGGTGAGATATTCTTACAGGAACTAAATTCAGAGCATATTATAGAGATACTTGGACCCGTGCTAGATTTTCCAAAAGAACCCGCATTGAAAGGAGGACCGCCTGCACCTAAAGGAGGACCACCTGCACCTAAAGGAGGACCACCTGCACCTAAAGGAGGACCACCTGCACCTAAAGGAGGACCGCCTGCACCTAAAGGAGGACCACCCGCACCTAAAGGAGGACCACCTGCACCTAAAGGAGGACCGCCTGCACCTAAAGGAGGACCACCCGCACCAAAAGGTGGGCCTCCTCCCAAAGGAGGACCACCTGCACCTAAAGGTGGTCCTCCTCCAAAAGGTGGACCTCCTCCCAAAGGTGGACCTCCTCCCAAAGGTGGTCCTCCTCCCAAAGGTGGGCCTCCTCCCAAAGGTGGGCCTCCTCCCAAAGGTGGACCCCCTCCAAAAAAATCTCCCCCAAAACCCTCAAAGCCTCCACCGAAAATTGATGGGATGCCTCAACAACAGTTTATTGGCTTTGTTCTTGGAATTACCGTGCTCATTCTATTGTCGATGGGATTTATTACCCGGATAGCAACATGGTTTTGTAACAGCACTTTAAAAGTAAGTTGTCTTGTATGATTGTTTTTTTATCGTTGTACCATACTGATTATTGATTTCAATCATCTCTTGTGTTATTATAGTGTTGTAAAGCCACCATTTGTAGAAAAAGAAGACCAAACTACAAAAAAAAATACGGAGCAAATTTTGAAGAAGTAGATAAACTAGTGTATGAATATGAACCTCCGGAAGCAGATGAGAATAACATGAAAATAAATGATGTTGCGAATGAAACTGCAAAAACTTTTAAAAAGAATAGTGACAAGGTCGGTGACAAACTCGCACTTGCAAATAAATTGGTTTAGCCATGATGCTAGAATGTATTTCTGTATCATAAAACTTCTTCATAAATTTAATAGATTTGAAATATTAATGCGTTTAATAAAAAAGAACCTCATAGTCTTGTTTTAGGTTGTGTTCTTCTATTCATATATAAGAGGCAACACTTAATATTTGGACCAAATAGAGGCTTGTAATTTGTTACAATGATGTTCTTTTATCAGTAACTCTCTCATTTGGAGAAAATATCCTAAGAAACATGCATGCATCAGGACCACAACCTTTACAGAAATAAAAGTTGTAGAATAAACTCTACGAAAAAGCAAAAATTGTCTAGAGGCTTTTTTATACCAAGCTACAAGTAGTATTTCTGATAGGAACAATGTGACTCATTCATGAAATATTTAAAAAGAATAGCGACAAGGTTGGAGACAAAATCAGAACTTTCAAATAAATTAGTTTAGCACTGACACTAAATTGTGTTCATTGATCAAAGAACTTATTTAATAATTTCGTAAATAAAAAAGTGAGTGTGTTTATTATATTTTGAGTATTGTGACCAATTATCCTCGTGACTGGCATCGATAGCCACTGGTAATCTATTGACACCTTTGAAAAAGAAGAATAATCTTAACGTTTCCTTCTGGAAATGTAGCACATGATATTAATATACGAGAGTTATGCATAACCTTTACTTGATCATATAAAGACTTAAAAATGTTCTCCACGAAGATGTACTTTTGTTCAATATCACTTTGGAAAAAAATTGATACAGTCCGACCAAAAACTTGTCGAGAAAATGATTTTATAGTATGTACTCTCCCAAAGGAAGAGAAATTTAAAAAAAGGTGATGCTTGAAAATTCACGATGTTTCGAGATCTATCCTAGCATCTCAAAAAACAACACAACGGCCAATTTAAATTCTCTTACATATGCATTCATATAAAAGACAATTAAGTGTAGATCTCATCACAAGATATGTGGAATCATACATTAAAACTATGTTTATATGAATGAAATTCAAAGATCTTCCTTCGCTTTATTCTTCAACTTTGCTAAATTCCTTAGACTAATTAACATATGAAGCAAGCAACAATATTGTGAGAGGATGAATACTCCCAAATTATCCAATAAAAGCGCTTGGATTAATTAATAATCCCGTTTATGCTCTCAATAAATAAAAACACATTAGTCTAAGAAAATTTTGTAATGCAGAAAATTTAAATCGCTCCGCCTTATTTACTTCTTTTTCTTTCATGCCATTTCAATTTGTAAGCAAAGGATCTTTCGGTGAAAAGTAATTCATTCTATTCTGCTTAAACACAGCAGCAGATTGTCGTGAAAAAACTGTATCTTCCCAATTCAACAATGTCAAATAGATTATGTAACTAACTAATTGATAGTCCATCCGAAGCGAGCTAATTGTACGTACGTCATTGAAAACGAATGATGTAATTAATAGTGTCCTACGTATTCCGGTCTTCTAAATGCGATTTGAATAAGTAATCATAATGAAGTTTTCTTTGACACAACAACTATTTGATGTGTCAAATAAATCGCAACTAATCTTAATGAATTTTCAATCTACATATATGAGAACCAATTAATTAGATTACCTCAAGTAGATCTATGACATGATTCACTAAGTAAAATCCAATTGAAAAGATCTATATCATGTAATAGGGAAATCATCTTTCCTTAAATGTTTACTTACGTTGGTTTAAATTGAGCAATTATTGATATTTAGAAAAAGAGAAAGAGTTTAAATGTGGAAGTCAGTAAGGCCACTTCTATGAACATAACAATGCTTAAAATATATTTGATCGCATAGGTGTCTATGGGAGTATGTTCCTGTTGTCGAATAATATGATGTAATCCGTATATATATTACAGGATTTTCGCAAATCTAAATACGCACATGTTGAAATCACAAGGCTTCAACATTAACTGTCGGGCTTCGTAAATATTTGAATAGTTCGTAAGAAACTATCTTATATTTGACACAATTTTGGGCTGGTACCGTACCTTGTAAATTGAAAAGATGAATCGCTCTCGTCAATTTATCGGGCTTGCTCTTGCATTTTTGCAAGTTGCAAATGCTATTACACCGGATGGAAGTCCTCCAATCAAGAATTTGAATAAAGCCATCGGTACGTTTCTTTGGTTTTATCTGGAATGACGGTGACGTTTGACTATTTGAGGAATTTAGCAGGGAATGTTCAATTCTTTGGTAGTGAAAGAATTTCCTCATCGCGTTCTATGTGAATATCAAAGGAAATAACATTCCACTCCATTGTCATGTCTCATCCAATATTAATTTTCATTGTACAATCTGATTTTTATTTTATTTTATAGCATCTGAAAACAAAATTGGCTCAAACAAATATGATTACATTATTGCCGGTGGTGGACTTGCTGGATGTGTCCTAGCCGAACGTTTAAGTGCTGACGGGACCAAGAGTGTTCTTGTGCTGGAAGCAGGACGTAGCGATTATAATAACGTCAAAATTCGCGTTCCAGCTGGAATCCTTCGTCTTTTCCGCAGTGTCTATGATTGGCAACATGAAACTGGAGGAGAAAAACACTGTAACGGACGTAACGTCTTTCTTCAACGTGGAAAGGTAAGAAATCCATCCTTCGTTTCGTTGTTTTCAAAATAGAGACAAGTACCAATTTGTTTAATGATGTTTTCATTTTTTTCCTTAGGTTCTAGGTGGTTCTTCTTGTACAAATGTATGCCTTCATATGCGTGGTTCTGCCCAGGATTACAACGATTGGAATGTTCCAGGATGGTCTGCTGCTGATGTTTTGCCATACTTCAAAAAATCTCAGGATGATAAAACTGGGCGATCCTCTGAATTCCATGGAACTGGTGGAGAATGGAGTATGGATGAAGCCAAATACCAAAATCCTCTTAGCAAAAAGTTCCTTCAGGTTGGTGAAGAATATGGCCTTGGTGCTAACGACGATTTCAACAACTGGTCCAGGCCACAAACTGGTGTGGGAAGATTCCAATTATCTGAGAAAAAAGGAGAACGTTGCTCCGGTGCCAGTGCTTTCCTTTCTAAAGCTGCCAAAAGAAAGAATCTTACTGTAAAATCTGGAATTATGGTAAGAAATATTGAATTTGACTCTGCCAAAACAGCAAACGGTGTTCAATACGATTTGATGGGTGATGACACTTGCAAGGTAAGATTTTAAATTCAGCAATGCTAATATTCTCTATTGAATTTACAGCGGCCTTACGTATTTACTTTTTCCAATTTTCATTTTTTAGCAATTCAAAGCTTCTCTCAAAGAAGGCGGAGAAGTAATTGTCTGCAGTGGAGCTATAGCTAGTCCCCAACTCCTTATGTGCAGTGGTATAGGCCCAGCTGATCATCTAAAATCACACGGTATCGACGTTGTCTCTGATTGTCCAGGAGTTGGAGAGAATTTGCAAGATCATCCAGCAGCTGTTGTTTCATACAATACACCAAAAAAGGGTGTTAGTGTAACATCTAAATTGCGCTTGTTCGGCATGACTAACCCCTTCCCTATCCTCAGGTGGGTCTTCTTCAAGACTGGACTTTTGACTTCAACTGGATGTGATCATGGAGCTTATGTGAAGACAGCAGTTTCTGATGGTCAACCTGATCTTCAAGTGCGTTTCCTTGCTGCTAGAGCCCTCGGACCAGATGGTATGACTACATTCACCCAATTCCGTAACACTAAGAAATTGGTAAGTTTCAAATTAATTTCGTTTTTGTTTTATCATGTTTCTTCTAGTTTCTCAAGTATAATATTGAATTACGTTCTGTAGGAGGATGGATATTCTTTCCAAAGTGTCGCTACACGTGCTAAGAGTAAGGGAACAGTTCGTCTTGCTTCCTCGAACATGCACACCAAACCCATCATTGACGGAGGATACCTTTCCGATCCTGCTGACTTGGCAACCCTTCGTGAAGGAATTAAATTAGGACGAAAACTTGGCCAACAATCTGGCTGGGGAGAATATAAGGGTGAGGAAGTGTTCCCTGGAACGGACGTTCAAAGTGATGATGAAATCGACGAATACATCAAAAACACAATCCATACAGCCAATGCTCTAACTGGTACATGCAAAATGGGTACTGGATCCGATGCCGTTGTTGGCCCAGATCTTCGTGTGAAGGGAGTTAGCGGTGTTCGTGTCATCGATTCTTCTGTTATACCTAGTATTCCCGGAGGACAGACTGGAACTCCTACTGTTATGATTGCTGAACGTGCTGCTTCCTTCTTGCTCAACCCCTCATTGGAACCCCAACCAGGTGCATCTGTTGAGGTAACTCAAGTTTCTTCTGACTCCATGGAAGCTCAACCAACCGAAGCATAAAAAGGTTCAGGAAAATTATTCTATTTTATAAATAGATGCTTTGTTTTGATGGGCACGATGTAAAAATAAGAAAGCAAAGCATCTTATGTGACATGATGTTGTTGGTTTTGAACAAAGGGATAGTTTCGTTGGAAAGTCGTGAGCTCTCGCATTTTTTGTGATAGCAGTTCAGATTTTTAAGCATTATAAACAGTTTGATCGATCATACAATAATTTAGTCTTTTTTGCATTTATAAGGTGAAGACAACCTATGTTTGTTTTGTGCAACTCTTTTATTTTTCAATCGTTTTTGCCCATATTATTTTACGTTTAGGAATCATAATGGGATCGATACTTAGGCAATGTGGTCAAATTTCCATTTTCATGTCAAATTAAATTCACAATTTAAATTTCGAACAACAGGAGTGTTTTAGTTTATCTATGTTTGTTTGTTTGTTTATTTGTTTGTGTCTGCTGTTATAGTTTACAGTGTTTCCTCTGTAAGTAGACTCTGCTAGGGCCCAAAGTTTAGTTTATCTATTCATATTTTTGTCAACCAGACCTTATAACAAATAAATATTTTCTTCAAATTCTATTTCATTCGAGTATGAACAATGTTTGTGATACTCAATGTTGCTACATTGATAATCATTCAGGTCTTAACTCGGCAAATTTCATTGAGTTACCAGAAATTTAAAGTCTTAAATTCTTACATTACTTTGCTAAGCCCTAATAACAGAGTAAAGACATTTTATTTTACACCATATCAAGTGAGAGTATCTAACTCCAAGATTTTTGATGAGATGTTTGAATAATGCAAGCAAGCATTCTAAATATATAAGTTAATTTTCAAAAAACTTTCTGAGAAACAGCAGCAGTAATTGAGAAGGTCATCAAATTGAAATTGGGCAATTGTGATCTACGACGTTTCACGTAGTGTGGAATTCAAAATTTTATCCTACGAACAATAATCCAAATTCGAGTTAAAGTCTGTCAAGACTAAAGTACCTGCCTGGAATATTCTATAGCGTCAAAAATGGCTTCTTCAGATGGGAGCAGTAATATAAGCGAGGTGGAAGAAACCCTTGCACGAATTCGATCACACAAGGGTGTTGAAGGGATTATAATTATGAATCGAGAGGGTATGTGCGACTAAAGTTGATACAGCCAACTTGCGCAACTTTTGGTTTGGAGTTACCACGGATGAACACGTTTTCGAAGATTATTCTGCAAAGTCTGTGGACTTTCATATTAATCGGTTGATTCCATTGATTTTCCGTATTGTTTCAGCTATTCTCGTCTGTGTTATTTTTATGATTTTAAGATTCTTCTTTCACAAAACTAATCAATGTTTCGTTTCCGATTTCAACGTGTATCAGGAGTCACTATCCAATCAACTTTAGATGAAGAACAAACGGCATCACATTCTGCACTAATATCGCAACTCACTGATAAGGCCAACATGCTTGTTGAGACCCTTGATACTGAGGATCAACTCTCTTTTCTTAGAATCAGGTCAAATAAGAGAGAGATCATGGTCTCTCCAGATAAAGAATTTTTACTTATTGTTATCCAGAATCCAAATGCAACTGAATAATTTATGCAGTTCTTTAGTCACATTTCATTTAAGAAGCCTTCGTTTGAATCATATTTTGAGCGCAAGAAAGCGATCATTTGAATACAGTCCACACATACTCTTTGTTTGATGAGTTTCGAATCCTGGTTAAGTAGTAAAATATTTTGAAAAAGAAGCGTTGAAGTGGATATTACAGCAATTATTTTCTCGTGTCTTTCCCACTGATTTATCAACCTAATTCACACTTAATAAGAGTTTATCTATAGATTTTTACGAGATGAAATCTCATGTATATTCTCACAAAGTAACAAGATAATTTCCCTCTTCTAACTAAGGTTTCAATAATTACTAATTATCTTGCATGTAAATGTGTCCTTTCTAATACATTTATTGCCTCGCATTACAAGATTTCAGAGTGACAGTGATCATGAACTTACAAAAGATTACTCATAAAGTATATGTCCATTTGAAACTTAAGTATTTAAAGAAAACCCAAACTACAAACACGTTACGATGATTCCTTTGCTGCTTTTTCTGCTGCTTCTTTGGCAGCCTTGTCTTCCTCTTCCTTCTTCTTTTGCTCTGCTGCAATATTGTCTTTAATCTGCTGATCTATGACTTCTTTAAGAATTTTCTTAGCTTCATCAATACTTCCGTTTTTCTTCAAAGCAAAAGCACGAGCCCTCTTTGCGCAGGCAACCATACCCTTACCATCATTTTCACTTCCACCTTCGGATGATAGATGGTCGTCACCAAGATGTTCTGCAATCTTGTATTGTTCGTCTGCTAGTGTGAAGTCCCCTGAACGACTGAATGTGTTTCCAATATTCACATAAAGCGAATGCCTTTCCCAATCAACACGAGCACAACGAGGTTCTTTCTCCAAAAGAGGGAAGACTTTTTCATAGGATTCTCTGGCTTCATCTTCTTTTCCTAGGGCTGCAAGAGCATTTCCACGTTGAAGAAGAGCGGATCGCATGCACAGATGAGAAACGCGAATTGGTAAAAGCTTGAGGGCAGCAGGATTCGCAAGACCAGGTGTAGTTGCGTTTTTCTCAAATTTTGGGTCAAGGACAGGGTTATCGTCAGCCTTCAAAAATGAATATGAGACGACGTTTAGAATGCATAAAGCAAAAGTCAAATCTTGGAAATGACAAGAAAATGATATGACACGATCAGGCACAAAAAGTGAAATTAAAATATTCTCTTACCTCAATTGAAATTTCATCACCATCCCAGAATCCACTTCCAGCAATCTCTAATGCCTTGTCCGCACATCTAAGTGCTTCTACAGCCCCCTTCTTTCCAGAGAAGGTAAGTTTACGCTTGCACAGTTCACTCAAACTCAAACTAGTGCATGCTGGCTCCCTAAGGAGCAAACTTAGCCTTAATGCTGCTCTTGCCTGAGCAAGCCTGTCAGCTCTATGCTTCAAAGTTGCGGTATCTTCCTCACCATCTACTTGATCAACGTAAACCTCAGATGGTCCTTTATCTTCACAATCGTCGTCTTCAGAAAACAAAAGCTGTGCAAGACTAACCTTTTGTTCCCGTCTGGTCATTTTTGCCATAGGGCCACGAGTGGCACGTGGTAGAAGATCAGCCTTCAAAGCCTGGAAGTATTCATTCTCACCACGTCTTCGGCGTTGTACGCTATCTTCCAGGTCAATTAGAAGGGAAAGGTCAGCTACTCCACCGTCATCATAACCATCTTCATTAAGAACTTTGAAACCAGTTCCAGGTAGTGCTGGCTTCTCAAGAGGTTTGGCTGATCCAACCTAAAAAATTAAAAATGCACAAATATAAGTCAAATCATTGAAAAGAGCTTCAATCACATCTAGTTTCTAGTCAGGTCTGTTTTTCTTCTAATTGGTGTCACACATGTTTCATATCAGAGAAAAAGTACCATGTTGTGAAGACAACGATATTGTTGTTCTTTGGAGTTCATTTATTCTGCTTGATGAAAATACAAGCACAAAAATAAGTCATTCTTTCATAACCTTACCTCTTCTTCTGGTGGCGGTGGAGGAGGGGGCAATGTGCTCTTATCGATTTTACGATCGGCAGCTTTCTGAATACCTGCAACAGACTTTGCTTTCTTTCCCATATTGTAATCCAATCAATGTATAACAAATGCACAGTACTTATCAACCAAACTGATAAGATAGAGTTAGTTCCTGATTATATTTCAAAACGAGGAATTGAGATGTTGTTACTCTGATATTCCTTGCAAATGCTAACTAGGATACTTAGTTGATCAATGCTCTCGCTATAAACAGAATAGTAATTCACCCCTATGTCATGATTTTTGTTGTCACTATTACAGTTTACTAATTTTTTACGTGAGATAGGTATGATCAGTAAATACCCACATATCGGCTTCAACTTGACCTTCATAAAACACTTAGAAAAAAATATAACAACAATTTCAATCATTAGAGGTTGCAAAACCGTTACTCATTTTTTCAAACTTTGCTGGAACTTTTACATCATATCCATTTTTTGTAACATACGGAATTGTACGGGGAATCTGCCAAAATGAATATGATGAACTTTAGGGTGTCACAGGTTACACTAAAAAGAAGTTTTAATCATTTTCTAAGAAAACTTCGTACGCACGAACTTAGAGAAACATGCTCTTTCGATCTAAATCTGTTACGAGTTTTATTACACCTGGATGCGTCTTGGGTTAGACAATGTTTTTCATGATCATGAGAAATAGCGTACAGCATCATATGCATGAGGATGTGTGGACTACAATTGAAAAACAAACGTACTTTAGCACAATAAATATCAAAACTTCCAGGTGTAAAATTGGATTCGAAACAGCAGCTAATCGAAATTAGTTTTAGCATTGATTTCGGATATTTGATAATAAATAATTTCATTTCGAAACAACAACAAAAACAAAAATATAAGAAACGAATACCTATACCCCTCCATAAGATGTAAAGATCATATACAAAATTAGGTGCGGAAGCGTAATTCGACAATGTGAAGTGAGACGTTCATTGTGTTAAAAAGTATAATACGTTCAAAAATATTCGAGATTATTGCAGCATGAAATAAAGTGTTTAACAATGGAAGGTAAGCACATGAGGCGCAAAAAGCAAAAGTACTCCGTCACGGGGAATCGAACCCCGGTCTCCCGCGTGACAGGCGGGGATACTAGCCACTATACTATGACGGATGTGGAAGAGAGATTTTATGTCAAACTACATAATTTGTATATGTATCATTCCATGCTATGCCACCACGATTCTTTACCTGACGCCATTCATAGCAAACACAACACACTATCCTGGATAAAACTTGTTTTGATTTCTTCGCACAAAAAACAACAAATTTATAAAATAGTTATTAAGATGGTCGAAATTTTTTCATGGTCAAATATAATACGTCCGTTTTTTCCATTACGTAGGGGTTCGTTTAGCCTGGTACGATTCTCATTTTTTGTTGCTAACTCCGGCCTCAGCGGCC
>Ga0209092_10005007_pt1 | contig 10809 bp, 12 predicted proteins | sample FraStrMetagenome_FD_187446 | JGI IMG/M metagenome (GOLD analysis project Ga0209092, IMG submission 187446) | Marine eukaryotic phytoplankton communities from Arctic Ocean - Fram Strait ARC3M Metagenome (SPAdes) (version 2) | ecosystem: Environmental > Aquatic > Marine > Oceanic | place: Fram... | reverse complement strand
ACACAGTATATGTAAAATTCCTTAGCTATTAAGACTAAGTTCCTTTTTGGCCTGATTCCTAGATTTTTTTGATGAAAAACGCACGTATTTTATGTTAAATTCGGGGGGTCCGGAAAGGGGGTCCTAACGTTACTGCCAAACATGTTTTATGAACAAGAGGCAGCGAAATTGAAAGAGCTAGTATATAAGAGTTACTCGGAGGGGATATGTTGGAAACAAATGGAATTAGGCCTCGAGATAGCACAGAGTCTCTTAGGAGCCCGGGACATCATCTTCAATTTAAATTATCCACATTATGAACATATGTTACCTCAAACAAGGTTAAAAAGTATGTGGAAATTTCTTCACGATCAAAAATTGCAGGTAAGTGGTTGGCGAGCTCAACTTCTCCCTCAACGTGAGTATGATCCTATGATTATGGAAGTCTTCATTCAGAAAGGAGTAGGAAAGTCCTCATTAACAGTCCTAAATAAATGCAGGAAATATCTAGACGTTATATTTCTGTCAGATATATGCACAGGTGATGGGAAGCGTATATCAGCCTTATCTCTAAATGCCCAACACCGATGCAAACATATAAATACATATTCAACCACAGCACAGGTGAAAACGTCGGTCAAAGATAAGTATATGTGGAAGCAATATATCCACTCTTGTTTTTGTGTAGGTTCAAACTCGAGTAGGTTAACGCAACCACTGGGTAAATGGACAGCTGCTACATTCAAGAGATTCACATGGTACTATAATAAATCATCTGACACCTTATTGAAACGCCTTACAGATACTACATTTAAAATATACAGCTCGGAAACAACGCATAGAACATCAAATAGATATAATAAAAAGTGGTATAAATTTCTCACTATAGCAAAGTTAGAATTAGTGAATGATGGCAACATTTGGGCAGCCACAGTCGAAAAGGACCAACACTCCAAAGCACAACTCGATGGCACACATTCTTTTGAAGCTCCAGATCCAATTCCAAATATATCAACACTCCAACATCAATTGCAAGCAGATAGAGTGCCGACCTGGATCTATAAATATGTCCCAACTAAATATTTGGACAAATCAAAGGTAATAATCAAAAACATGTTATCCCAAAAGATGCGAATAGTGTCGGATGGATCGCATAAGGAAGGTGATATGGGAGCTGCAATTATTATTGAGACATGGGACATGTCACAGAGAATAATCCTACCCACTCCAGTTCCAACTAACAATTCATCACACAGCAAAGCAGACTCCTACAGAGCGGAAGCAGTCGGAATAACAGCAGCCCTGCACCTAATGCATGCAATGGAAAAGTTGTCTGGAATGAAGACAGAGTTGGACTTAGCATGCGACAATGAACGTGTGCTAGACGTTCTACAATTCTTTACGTACCTCACCCCTAAGATGAAACATTATGATGTGGTAAAATCAATGTTAAACATTCGAGACAGTCTTTCATCAATCATCCAATATAGACATGTTAAAGCACATAAGTCCGAACGGATACCATATGATAAGTTGACTAGACTAGAACAACTCAACACAGAATGTGATCTATTAGCCAAGATAGCGAGAAAGGAACTACCGAAGGTTGTAGCACAAGAGAACATCTTTCAACATGAAGGACTCACCATATGGGATGATCAGCAGGAAAAGCTCTCTTCAAATTTGGACCAATCATTATTCCATCATTTTTTCCAAAAAAAAGCGCAATCAGTGCTCCAACATAAATATGGATGGAACGAAGGCCATTTCAATATGATCAACTGGAACGCTAGAGAAGCTCAAATCAACTCCTAACACAAGCAACTCGACAATGGATGAGTAAATTCGTGACCAAATTTCTTCCAATAGGAAGAAATATGTTACGTAGGCAACACTGGCGACAAGACTATTGTCCCCGATGTCGTGTTTGTGTCGAAACACATGATCATCTCCTAACTTGTACTCACCCTCAATGTCTTCACACTTTTCGCACATCGCTGGAAAAACTGGAATTATGGCTTGTACACCAACATACTCCACAAGAACTTCTGACAGATATCCTTCACATTATCACGGAATGGAAGATGGGAATAACAACGCTTCCTTCTCCACATCACACCCATCCCATGTGCGAACAACTTAAACTAGGAGCGCGCCACCTAACAGAAGGAAGACTCCACATCGCATTTGAAAAGTATATGGACCAACACTACCTTTCCACAAAAAAATCAGGTAAAATCTGGTCAGCGACATTTATTCAAAAAATTTGGATATTGATACATAGACCACAATGGGAAAATAGAAATTCGTTTGTGCACAAACTGAATGAAGAATCAAGGAAAACCAGGGAGAGAGAAAACCTGCAACATGAGATGACCACACTTTACCTTTCTAATATGAAAGAAAACCTCCTAGCCTCTGACCAACACCTCTATGCGGCATCTCTAACTGACCTCCTACAGGGACCCAACGCCCATATTCAAGCTTGGATAGAGGAAATGCGCGTATCGTTGGCATCACGTGACCGGCAATTCTTCCCTTTCCAACAAAAGCAGGCAGCGTTTATGCACTCTTGGATGCGGACAAAGAAGACAACTAATCCTCCCATCCGTGCTTTCCAAAAAAAACAAAGAGTATCGACAAGACCACGACGGCGTATCACCCTCCTCGTCGATCGTAATCGCAAAAGAAAACCAAAACACCATTCGCAACACACCCCAAAACGTCGAAGGTGTTAACTTTGACAACCAAAACCAAACAAAACCAAAAATCAAATTCTCGATATTTGTGAAGTAAGTTTTCCGTATTTTCTTACCTCAACCTCAAATTTCGTCATTTGGCACCGTTGCTACATAGCAACACTCGTACGTACGAGTTTAATTTTCAGGTCTCCTGTCACGTTGCAGGGCGCTTTGCGCTCTGCCACGGGTCGCCCTCGCATACGGGTGAGGCGACTGAAAGTCCGAAGCGGGCAGTAATTTATAGAATATTAAATTATTAATCATTGAGTTATTTATTTATTTATTTGAAATGTAGAAAGAGGAGGTAAACCTCTAAAATTCGAAAATCATAAAGAAGTATACCTCTATTATTTGGAAATCAACTCATAATTTTCATGAGTAATTTTTTCCAATTGAGGTAAACCTCATAAAATTCAGTCATATTTTTTTCGGATTGAGGTAAACCTCATAAATTTCCATGCATATTTTTTCTGATTGAGGTAAACCTCATATATTTTAATTCCCATTGAGGTAAACCTCTACTAGAACAAAATGAAGATGAGCAGTCTCAAATGCAACCCATATAACGAAATTCTACATTTCAAAGCAAAGTTTGACAGGTTGGTTCTTGTTGTTCTCCCAAACCGTTATTAGACTAGGTGGGCCAAGAATGCAATGTTTTATGCTCGGGTTACGCAGGAAGAAGCCCAAAAGTTGCTTGATTGTTTATTCAATTGTGAACATCCTTAGTGATAATTATCAAGTACTTAACACATATTCATATTGAACTCCTTTATAATTTCGAAGAGGTAAACCTCATATTTTTCTATTGGGGTATACCTCTATTGTTCCGAAAATCATTAACAAACAGTGAATGTTCTATTGAGGTATACCTCTCTTATTTCAAAAATCATTAAGAGGCTAGCCTCGACGAAAATCATAAAGAGGTAAACCTCATATTTTTCTATTGAGGTATACCAAAATGATTATTTTAGCGATTAAAATATAAAGTGTCTTTTACAAAGATTTAAGTCTGTAACCTGTATCAAAATAAAATGATCACAGAATTGAAAGCGTATTATTTTTAATAGTAAGAGTATCCCCTAATTGGTGCAGAAATTATTTGGTGCTCAGGACAATTCAATGGGATTACATTTCTAGAAGGTTCTTATTCATCGTCATTGTGGGGAACGAATCGAATCCAATGCCTATTATGCTATTTGCTTTGTTTGCACTATTCATTTTCTAAGCAAATCTTAGACTACGTATACTCTCGTGAAAGTGTACAGATAACGGACTACAGCATACAATTGCTAATGTTTTTGATTCGCCTCCAAGGCTATCCTGAAGCAAATATATAAGCTTTGAGTTTCGGAATGGCTGTTGGGAGAATAAATCGTAAGAGAAAGGGACATTAGCTTCACTTTCAGTACTAAAAGAAAAGTTAAAACAATAGAAAACTTACAATGTGAGACTTCTTTGATTGAAGTGCACAGATAACATTTGACTGCGCACTAAGTGAGCTGTTTATATATTGTGCCTCTTTCAAAAGACTTCCCTGTGTATTTGTATTGACATCAATGATTTTTATGAGCAATTTCACTTATTTTAAATTAAAATTGAAGGGAGTTTTATTAACTTACAGAACTGCTTCCGCTCTTCGCTAATCTTTCGCTACCAGCTAAATCACAAATATGAAGCTTGCTAGACCGATTCATTAAGGAATTACTTTCATTTTCTACGATGAAATGAATAGTGAAAAGCAGGTGACTTCTTGGCCTTTCTGAATTCGATTTTGTTGCTTTCACACATCTTTGCTTTTGTGCAAAATTCAAATATGCTGCTGATACCTCTTCTTCATTCTCAGCTGTAGCAACGATATTATCTAACGCTTCGTTGGAAGATATTTTAAACTTGATTTCAACACCATTATGTGATTTTTCTGATGATGGATCAAGAAGATCGCGCACTTTGTCATAGTAGGAGTTTGGTTTCGAAGAGGTGAGGAGGTTCTTTCGAGGACTTTTGTTTCGAAGTTCGTTTTGATAACAAATCGGCTGTGGACCCCCTAATCTAGGGCGGGCACAAGCCCCCTACAGTGCACTGTCATTCTGTCTATTAGGCAATAAATAAAATTTCCCCGAAAAATAGAAGTAAATTATATTCATCATGAAGATGAACTTTGAGGCAGAGATGATCATTAAATTATATTCAGCTCTGAATACAAAATGAAATTTTCATTTTTAATAGATAGAAGAGTCGAATGAGTAAGCCTAAAAACGGGGCATTTAAAACGTACTTCTGACCTACACGATTTAACGGTTAGATTGTCGCGCTTAATAACGTCCGCGATAAAGAAATATCTAATCCGAATATGACGTGTCTTATCTCTGCTGGACTTCTTTCCATTTTTAATTAATGGAATAGCGCTTTCTTTATTATGATCTTGAAAGTAATAACATGTGGTCAACTTATAACCTTGTGCTTCTAGGAACATTTTCAACCATATCGTCCATGGGAGGTAATCGCTTGCACCTACCACTTCACTCTCTGTGGAACTTTTCATGTTCAACTTTTGTTTTGTACTTTTATGGTGTACACAACCAGTACCCATGGAGGTCAACCCACGTGTGCAATATATCTAAATTGTCCGCTCCTATGGTTCTAGCCATATCTTCAGTGTTTTTTAAATACACTAATAAACGCCTTAGTTTCTCCCAATCTTGATCTGTACTTTTACTTACGCGTGTACACAGGAACGGTATGGCTAAGTCTATGTCTATCCTAGCTCGTTTGGAGACATACAGGAGTTTGGAAACTATATGGTGAAACATTTCGCACTTACTTTCACTCAGTTGTTGTGACGCATCGTCTATGACAAATAGTGTATCCGTGGCCGGGGTGTTACCTCTACCATATGCATCCATATATTCTTTAATATAATCTTTCATGGATATTTTCACAGTACGATCGTTTGTGAATTCAATGTCCATTCCAACGAATGTATGTAACTTACCCTGCTTAACTGTCATCTTACCAAACTTAGTTTCTATTTTCTTTATTACGTCGGATACAACCAATTCCTTTACATGCGAAATCTTTAGGTCATCGACGTACCAGCATATAGTACATTGAGTCCCATCAACTATCTTATTAACCACATACGGGTCGTATGGATTCAATTTAAAACCCTGATCAAATAATTCTTCAGATAATGTACGGTACCATAACAAAGCGGAACGTACGCACCCATAAAGGGCCTTTGTTAGCTGTAGGTACAGTGTAGGTTTGCCTTTTTCGTATGTGACGTAATCCCTGTAGGTAGTGTTAGTTTCACACATGATGTTTGTTGATTCGCCCTTTAATCTAATTATTACAAATTCATCCATATCCGCAAACAGGTACGCGCCTACTATGTCGCATGTTGCCACATTCCTAGGTTCTAGAGCGGCAATCATAAGGCTCATTAAAATACTTTCTAACTGTACTGCCAGTGACGTAGATTCGTCCTTAGACACATGTAACCTTTGTTTCCTACCGTCAGCACAGGCCCTTCCTTTGACAGTACCATTTCTTTTGAATTTAACTAAAGTTAATAAATTCAAAGCACCTCGCTTCTGGTGAACGGTAAGTCCTGACGCTTTGACCGGTCGGAATATCTTCTTATTATCTAACTGGGCATACTCTTTGAGTACTGCTTTAATAGCTGACTCTCCGTACCTTTTAATGCCTTCTCTCATCGATGCTTGTTCATGTTTAGCGGCAGACTTAATGTGGGCGATGGTGAGTGCCACAACTTTCTTAAACAAGTCTTTGATTACCACCTTTCTCTTTTTTAATTCTCGATCTATTCTTTTCACTTTCTTTGCAAACTATTTCGCTCCTTTTACCTGCATATGGGATACTCCTCGTTTATGCAACGACGCGTAATCAACTCGTCGTTCTCGCCTGAGCGTCATCCCATCCTCGACATCCGCTCCTTCATTTTCTGACTCTTGAGTAGTGGCTTGATCGATGGTAAGTGCATTATTTAAATTGTTATTATCTTCTTCTTCTATTTCTAACTCTTCGTTTAAATTCTCTTCGGCTTCAATAACATTCGTTCCATTTTCTTCAATAATTTCTCTGTCGGGTTGAAAAACATTTATCTGTTCACTTTCAACTTCATCTTGATCTCCTTCTCTTTCTTCGGTTTTTCGTTTCGGTTCATCCATATTTATTTCATCTGCCAACTCCGGGTCCCCCCACATTCATGACAATTTCTTCCTCGTCTTCACTTTCGTTACTGGAAATTTCTCTGTCGACGATCTCCACTTCTTCATCATAAACGACATCATTGTCATTGTTCCATTCGTATTTGAAATTGTTTTCCACTGGTGGCTGCCCTTGCTCCTTTCCTAGATGGTTTACTCGTTGGACCACGTCTTCGTTGGCTGGGAGGACTGTCCACGAGTTCTGATGTATCCTTTTACCGGTAGGTAGGGACATGAAGTACCAACTTCCGTGTCCAGATGGTGAAAAAAATAGCGCTATCGCGCCTATATTTCTTGCTTTACCTGTATTACTCGTCTCACCTTCGTATGTTTGCACGTAATCCCCAAAGTTTAATTTGATTATTTCGTTATAATCAGGTGGTGGGAGTCCAGTGTTGAGTGTTTCGGGGCTCAATTCTTTTGATACCCCATTAATTGAAGGTAAGTTGTTACGTCTGTGGATGGAGTGCCTCTGCGCTCCTTCAACCATGGCGATGGGGTAGTGGGTGTATGGGAGGCGATGAATGTGGCATCTGGTATCATCTTTGTTAGTCCTTATTGCTCGTTCGATAACGCCCACATGTTCCTCTGCGGCGACGGTATTTAATATAGATGGCCTTAAATTTTCTCTAACACATTCAAATTCATTATCTGCATTGATTTGTTTAATTTGAATATTTCGGGCCTTATAAATATTAATTAATTTGTTAATTCCCTTCAAAATATCGTTTTTGTTTGCTTTTCTTTTGTGTACGGATTTTAAAAATCGAAATTGATTACTGTTGTCTATTGCTATAAGCATAGCAATATTTTGCACTATCATGTAATCCACTGAAAATTACAATTTTTGTGTGAGGATGTTGCTTGATTATTGGAGGAATATCCGTAATTTGGATATTTTCGATGGATTTTGGACGTTTCCTAGTTGATTTTCCTTTTAAAAAGGACAAATCTGGACCATATATGGTAGTTGCATTCTTGTCGACATCGTCTAGAGTCACAGGTGAGTTTCTGAAATAATTTTTGCTTACCAAAAATCGCAAAAATTGTTTCCTGGCATATTGATATGGCGATATAATGTCCGTGCCTTATTCGCACCTTCAATTTCTCGTTTTGTAAAATTTGCTTTATTTTCGTCAACTGTACTAAAAAACGATAAATAATTGATAACAGAAGTTTTAGTTTTAAGAGGATTTACATTTGGGACATAAAGTCCATTCTTGATCTCATTGAACTTAATCACTTTGTCAGCTTCAACGTGCACGTAGATAGCACTCTTATTCGCTGTATCGATGGTGATTCTGAATTTTCTTGCTACTTCTGCGAACGACAAGATATTTAAGCGGGATTCAGGGTTAAACCACACGTCGAAGAAGCCTGGGAGGTGCCCCACGAAAGCTGAGTCTTGGTAACCACCATTGGTACAGACACGTTGGGTGAATCGGCTGGCTCGGATATTTTCTAGTAGTTTTTTGTTGTTAAACACAGAAATATTTGAACCAGTATCGAGGAGGATACTATTCGTACTGTTGCCGTATGCGTTCTCGTTAGACATAAATGCAACCATCATGTGTTGGAACGAGACTTTCGGCTCGCTATTTACCTCGTCGTCGGTAAGTTCCGGTTCAGAATTGTTGTCTTGACCACTTGTCTCGTCGTCGTTTCGCTGAAAGTGTTGTTCTCCGCTGCCAGGGGTGGTCAGGCAAATCGATGCGTAATGGCCCCAGTTGTTACATTTGTAACATTTGACTCTGGGATTGGTGCTTCCGTCTGCTCAAGCCACTGCTTTTTCTTTTTCTGGTTTCTGATGGAAGGATTGTCCAGTCACTGTTGAATTTCAATTCTCGCTTTGCCTTGCTGGTTCACGATCCTGTCCTCCTCCTCTGTTCTCATTTGGCTTTGTTGTTTTTTTCCTGTTGCTGACGCTGTGATTCTGGAGTAAAGCATAAGCTTCCTCCAAATTCCTCGGGTATAGGTCTTGGTTCATAAGGAAGGCATCACGGAGTATGTCTAGGATGGGTCCACAAACTTTTACGTATTGCTAGCTTCTTGTTTCTAGCATCTTTCTTCAATGCATCACTCATTCTAACTTTTCCTGCTTTCAAGTCCTTCTCTTTCTCGTGTTTGATTAGCAATTTATCCTCAAACATGGTCACTCCATAGTGATCGAGAATCTCTACGTAGTTCTTGAAGCGCTTCAGGTGCGCTGCGTTATTCTCTTCCGGTAGTTAACGGTAAGCAAAAAATTGTATTTGCACTTCGTCAATGGAATCATACAAATTTACTTTGTTTTCAATTTCGTGGCATGATTTCTTGATTTCTTGAAGTAGGTTGGTAACATCTGCGGCATCCTCGATTTTTTCAAAATCGGTAAGTTCTTGAAGTTGGTTCCTTAAAAGGTCACTCGTTTGTCCCCAGACCACATTATAAAGTGCTCTGAGGGTCCCTTCAAACCTCTCTGCTTTTTTATCGTATTTCTTAACTCTTTCTTTGTAGATATCTGCATCGATGGCGTCCACAGGTACTAGCGTGATGGTCCCATCATCGTTTTTGACTTTAACTGGTTCAGGCTTGACTGGTTCTTTAATCAAGGGTTTGCTCAATTTTTGAAATAGAGGGTCAAGGTGAGTGATATCTTACAAAAACTTGGTAGAAGCATAAATCTCTAATGCTTCTAGCGTGTTGTCAAATTGATCTTTCTTCTTTCGTTCGGTAGCTAACTGAAAAACATTTCCATTCATCTCCGATACTTTCCCTGTAAAGACACTTGTTGACGCTCCTCTGCTGTTGTTGTTTCTGTATCTACCGCGTCTGTTTCTGCTGCTTCTACTGCTTGGGTTGTTGTTGTTTGAACCAGTTGCTCCCTGTCTGGTAGGATTAGGTAAGTTGTTTCCTGCTTCACTCATTGTTACTCTGTCTTCTCAAGTTGTTTGGGAATCTCCTAATGATAGTACTGTCGTTAGTTCTAACACGAATGTAACCACCTATTGTTGCTCCAATCACTTCTCCTTCTGCTTGTTGATGTTCAGCTGGGTTGATTATCTGTACAATCTCTCCAAGTCTGACTCTAGAGTATGGCAACACGCGTGGTCTTCTGCGGTCCCGCTGTCTTCGTGCTTAGTGAACAGTTTCTGAGTATGTTTGAGTAGTAGGGTTCTGATCCTCTGTGACTACTTCTTCTTGATTGATTTCTGACATAACTTGTCTCAAATTGGATTCGGCTAGTCTGAGTTGTTGGAGAGCTTTGGATAGCCGTTCTATGGTGTTCTTGTTGTTATTTGTTGAATCGTTTCTTCTTGACATATAAGCTGTAAACTAAAATAATTTTAATTTAGAAAGATAATCACCTGATAGTCTTCAACAATCAATCTCCGACCTCACACAAGTGTAACTTTTAAAATAGCAATTTATTTCTCTATAAACCGTTTGGATTATTTTAATTTATGAGTGTATAATATCCACTCATTATACAATCATTCATACATTGATATCTTACTTCCCGATATTTACTTCAATATATACTTCGTTTATGTATTTGAACATAATGCGTTAGCTTTTCTGACTGCGTCAACATACGAACCTGATCCTACCGATATCTTGATTTTATTGGTTCCAGGATTGACGGCTTCTCTCTTTTTTAATACATTAATTTCATTATTCTCAACACTGTGAATCTGAATCTTATTCCTATCCTTTGCTTCAAGAGAGAGAATTTTACAATTTTTCAATGTGCCTTATGCACGGATAATGGATTAGATAAACTAATACAAAAGTTGAAAGGATGATAATTATGAGCTTATTTTATTTTGACTAAACTAAAACTGAACTATCTCACAATTTAACATACAGGACATATT
>Ga0209092_10005006_pt1 | contig 10809 bp, 10 predicted proteins | sample FraStrMetagenome_FD_187446 | JGI IMG/M metagenome (GOLD analysis project Ga0209092, IMG submission 187446) | Marine eukaryotic phytoplankton communities from Arctic Ocean - Fram Strait ARC3M Metagenome (SPAdes) (version 2) | ecosystem: Environmental > Aquatic > Marine > Oceanic | place: Fram... | reverse complement strand
AGAATAGGAGGGTATGTTGAATGAAAAATTTGATATATTGGTGCGCAGTGAATTTAGATTACGACTACTTTATCTACTACCAAAAACAATGGCGACTTTTGAGTTAACTATTCAGGAGAAGAACTTGAACGTAAAAATTCGTTCAAGTGTGAAAGGAGGGGTTGAGGTCGGTTCAATGACACGCGATGGTGCTCTACACAAGGCGTATCTTGAGAAAAATATACGACCAGGTATTGGGGACAAACTCGTTGCGGTCAATGGGCAGGATGTGTTCAGCCTCATACCCGATGAGGTGGTTGATATCTTGAGAGCAGCGCTGAATGGTGGGGAAGATACCGTATTGGGTATTACTCGTCACCATTCGGGCATTCTTCTAAATCCGATAGACGCACGTGCTCCCAAGAACCATGAATGGAACATGATTAAAGGTCGTGAGCAGATAGGGTCTCTTCACCGTTGTTCTCGCAACGCGGTGCGTGAGAAGTTATTCACGAACCGCTTCGGTCCGATCCACAACGCGCTGGGGTCCCGTCACATACAAAACCTTCGCGATATAGATGAGCAGGTGGAGGTTTGGAGGCGTGAGGACACGGCATTTGTCCACGGGGTTATATTTGGTGAGGACTAATATAACGGTGTAGGGTGCTGGGGTCCCTTATGTTATGCTACTAAATGACAAAACAATATCGAAAAAAAATATAGAAAAAAAAATCGTATTGTGCCCCTTTATAGAATATGTATAAAAGGGTGAATATATAAATTTGATTAATGGAATAGAAATGTGCTGAATAGTAATTAATCAGAATCCATTAGAAAAGGCTCAGTGAGAATGACAACATTTGCGCAGAGTATTCGTCTTCAGTTGGAGAACTATGTGCATGAGTTGAAGACTGATAATCCGTCGTGGACGGCCACGGATATTTTGGCGACGTTTCTTGAGAATTTCCAAGCGCAGCAGCCGCGTGTCGTCGTGCGAGATGGAGCGGTCGTGAAGTCTGGTTCAGTGGAGACCGACGAGACCAAGTGCAATGCTCGTGTATGGAGTGGTTGGAATCCGGACAAGCAGAAAATGGTCGGTGGTTGGGGTTCCAGGTGCACAAAAAACAAGGTTTGTGGTGGCGCTTTTTGCGGGCTCCACCAGAAGGCCGCGGACGTGACCTGTGAACCGTGTCAATTTTGGGAGGACGGTGACGAGCTGCCGAAGAATGCGAAGGTTGGTGGCAAGAAGGGTTTGCATTATGGTTTATGGGCGGACGATGCGCCCATAATGTCAGCCGATGGTAAGACGATTGCGGTTGTATGGAAGAGTCCTGAGTTGGTCCTGAAGATTATTGAGATGATGAAAGCGGGTGCGACTTATCATCGTTATACGGGGCAGGGTAAGAAAGGACGAACCACGCCTCCTCGCGCCCCCAGTAAGAAGAAATCCTCCACCAAGAAGAACAAGAACCAGAACCAGAAGAAGGCCTTTGATTATTGGCGGAAGGAAAATGACAAAGTTGTGCGCAAAGCGATCCGCGATATGTGCGATCTGACGAAAAAATTTCCATGCATGACGCTGACTCTTTTGGCAGAGCACAATTTGGATGTAACTGCGGCTTATGCGGCATACGAAGACATTGATGCGGAAACCTGGGAGACGTTTTGCACCGAATCACCAGTTAGCGAGGGCGGTGTCAAGGAAGGGGCCGACAATTTGGGAAACTTCACAGGTAAGTTGACACATGGTATGATTCTCGGACTGACTGGCAAGCTCTGCCACCTGATTTGGGCTAGGTTGTCAGAAACCGACCGCCGCCCTTGGCAGGATGCTAAGAACGCCGCCGATAGTGCAGCAGATACAGGTGACGCTGCCACTCCCAAACAGGCGAAGAAGGCGAAGAAGAAGAAGGCGGAGAAGAAGAAGGCGGAGAAGAAGAAGGCGAAGAAGGCGCCTCCACCGGTTGAGGAGGAGGATTCGGATAGCGATGAGGAAGATGAAGCCCACGAATATGAATTGGCTGACGGGACAACCGTGTTTGTGGATTCCGAGTGGAACGCTTACAATGAGGACTGCATCCCACTCGGAGTAGTAAACCCGGAGACGAAAACCCTGACCCCCAAAGATGGTTAGTTAATTTAAACACCACTAAAAATCATTAATAAAAAGACCCATAGCATCTAAGACAAGGAAAGTCTTTAAAATTACGAGACCGAGTACGTCTATAAAAGTATTAGATAAAATCAATCAGGACTAATCACCCTTATTGATTGAAATCGTTTTTTTTATAAAGTAACTTTCTAACAACATAAAGACAATGTCAGAATTTAATCCCCTTTATAGAAATTCTATAAAAGGGTGTGTAAAAAATTTGATTAATAGGTAACACATTAGTATACGATTATTACTACAAAGTTTCAATTGAATTTCCAACTCTTTTCTCCTTAAAACTTCCTCAAAATGTCTATGGTTTCTACCAAACATATCTTCACCACCGCCGTCATCCAGTTCCTAGAGACGCGTATGGACGCCCTCCACTGCGGCGCCGTCACACTCGACGAGTTCACCAAGGGTCTTAAGTCTGAGATTCAGGGTGAGATGCCGGTTGTTGCTGACTTGAAGGAACCGGTTGTGACGAAGAAGGTGAAGAAGAAGAAGGACCCCAACGCGCCAAAGAAGGGGAAGAGCGGGTATCTCTTCTTCTGTGCGGCGATGCGCCCGCAGTTGAAGAATGACGGGGTAACTGGAAAGGATGTCATGGTTAAGCTAGGGGCTATGTGGAAAGAGTCTGCATTGGATAAGGGTCCTTACAATGAGATGGCGGTAGCGGACAGGGTTCGGTATGCGGCGGAGATGAAGGCATATGTTGCTCCAGAGGAGGAGGATATCTAAAAAGAAGAAAGAAAGAAAGAAAGAAAGAAAGAAAGAAAGAAAGAAAGAAAGAAAAGATAGACCTGGAGAACGTCTTTAAAAGTCTCAACCTTTCATTTAAGAGAGGAATAGACCTGGAAAATGTCTATAAAAGTTTCCAACCTCGACGTCCCCGATCTCGTGCCAACCATCGGCCTCCTCGAGTGGAATAGACCTGAAACGCGTCTATAAACTTATTCGGACCTGAAACGTCTTAAACTTATTCGGACCGGAATCGTCTATAAACTTATTCGGACCTGAAACGTCTTAAACTTATTCGGACCGGAATCGTCTCTAAACTTATTCGGACCTGAAACGTCTTAAACTTATTCGGACCGGAATCGTCTCTAAACTTATTAGACAGAAAGCGTCTTTAAACTTTACAGTGGAGGATTGAAACCATATGAGCGACGTGGCGCAGTGGAAGCGCGTCTGGTGAAACGGCCAGGAGGACGGTGGATCGAAACCACCCGTTGTAACTTGTGGATAGAGTATCGTAAAGACCTGGAGAATGTGTCTATAAAAGTCTCAACCTTTCATTTAAGAGAGGAATAGACCTGAAACGTCTCAAAACTTATTCATTTGAGGAGTTGGAGCAGAATAGACCGGAAAATGTTCTCTAAATTGGTGTAACCATTGGAGATCGCTGGTTTGAATCCAGTCAGGTCCAGACATAAGAATGTCTTTAAAAGTCTTATTTTTTTGATAAAAGGGTGTGAAAAATTTGATTAATAGACAGTAGATCAGTATCATATTAATTCTATCAACTAACATTTGTATTTGTATCTCGGAGTAGCCTCAAAATGAAGGGAAAAATTATTTCGCTGATGCGTGCCACACCAGATAATATTAAAAATTATATTGGGTTCCAGTGCATCTACAACCATAGAACTTTTGCGGACGGGAGACCTCAGCGGCACATCGCAACAATTACGGGTACAAGCGGTACAGGAAAAACACTTTACATTGATAATGCTGCATGGCCGAGTCTTACTTTCCCGCGTGCAATTTACATTATTCTGTAATTAGAAAGAGAGGTGCGAATGTCTCAAAAAGTTTTTGTGTGTAAATAAATTTTCTAACAACATATCTATAATTTTACCCCCCTTTATAGAATTTCTATAAAAGGGTGTGTAAAAAATTTGATTAATAGGTGATACATTGTTATATGATTACTACTATCAACTTTCATTTGTATTTCCAACTCTTTTCTCCTCAAAACTTCATCAAAATGGCCACCACTCGCACCAGTCAGTTCTTCTACATTGTCGGCAGTTCTTCAGGACGGGTCATCCAGACGATCAACGCGAAGCGGCGCAGTTTCGCCGATGGACCGTTCGCACGGGTTCACACGGAGGTCATTTGCATCACAAAGGAGCAGGGTGACGAGTATGTGAAGGGGGGCGTGCTTTATGTTCCAAGCGAGGTGAACTCGCGGGACATTAGCGGCACTGGGCATCTCATGGTGAAGCGTGTGGAGGTGGCGTCGTGGTCTAAGGCGACTACGGCGAAGATGCTGAAGTTCTTCTTCAGTGCATCCAAGTTGATTACGTACAAGGGTGTGTTGGACATTGAGGCACTGGTTGGGTCGCGAAACGCCGCGGCGACGACGGCCATCCTCTTCGGCAAGGGTGGTCGGAACATCAAGGCAATCGTCAATAAGCAGGCGCTGACCTACACCGTGCGGGATGTGGCGCCGTACGTGCTCCATATCCGTGCCTACACGATGAAGGACAAGCTCGCTGTGGAGATTCGCCTCAAGAAGAAGATTATGAGCATCGGTGCGGACCTGACCAAGAAGGGACTTCTCAAGAAGTTTGCACACGGAACGGCACCTTCTCCAAAGAAGTCGGAGCGGTCGTCGCAGAACCCCTTCGATGGTTTGAGCGATGAGGAGGAGGCGGGCGCTGGCGATGAGGAGTTCCCGGAGCTATCTGGACAGGCGCCTATCCATAGTGTATGCGTTGCACCTCATGAGACGCTCGCTGTCAAGTTGCAGGATGCTGCAGCACGCGGAGAGGTTTTCAAGGAGTATGTGCCAGAGGACGTGGTGCGACCGGAGTGCGAGCGCGATGCTACAGAGAGCGAGGACAGTGGATACGAGGACATGCCTGCGTTGATGACGGGAATGACTTCCGCGGAGTTCTTCGCAGCGGCATCGTCAGGAAGTATCGCCGATTGGGCTTAAATGACTAAACAAGAAAAAACAAGAAAAAACAAGAAAAAACAAGAAAAAACAAGAAAAAACAAGAAAAAAAAATAGCATGATACCCCTTTATAGAATCCGTATAAAGAAGTCTAATAAAAATTTGATAAAATGTATATAATATAGTTGTGTAGTATACATATCATGGCATCATTTAGTTACTTCCCCAACCATAACTGGACGCGGTCGGGAGGACCTGAGGGTAGCGATCTTCGTGTGCGCGAAGACGAAGATTTGAAGCACCATCCCAAATTGATGACTGCGACCAAATACGTGCATCCACTCTTTACTACCTACCAGGCTGCACTAGATATTATAGCGATTATTTTTACGGAATACCCCTACATTATTGCCGCGACCCTACTGGAAAGACCACATGATGGGATAGAAACTGCAATTTTCGCGGTGCATTTTAGGAGAGCACCGGATGGACAGACGAGTCAAGAGTTCCGTGAGGGAATTAAGGAAAATCGGTGTGGTACACCAAACTGGACCAAGAGGGGTGAAAGGGTTCGTGTAGACCTATTTATCAACAACACATTGGAGTAAAGAGTATTTATATCAAAGGATAGAATAGCATATATATATATTTTTTTATATGTATATATAAATGGAGTCAAAAAGCAATTCAGAAGAGTCAAACTGCGCTGCTGAGCGGCGAAGCGTCATCCCCAGAGTACGCCCTAGGGAAAGCTATGTAAGTTCAGTAAATATAATGGTAAAGGGGGTTTTATTAATTTTTTTAGCAATGGCGGGTAATTTTTTGGCGGAATTATTAGGGTGCCAGACTCAGAAATTATTGTCCGAAAATATGTGGGCAAAGCATGCAGTTTTATTATTTTCAATATATTTTGCTATGGGGTTGGTTCAGGATTTAAATCCTTATAGAAATATTGCGGAGACAATTTTAATATGGCTTTTGTTTTTATTATTCACGAAAACCACAACGCTGTTTAGCGTATTAATATTTTTAGCGGTGATAATATTTTATATTTTTCAAAATTTCACGAATTATTATGAAAAGGAGGGGTTAATATCAGACAAATTAGGCAAGTATTTAATTAGAATAAGAAAAGTGTTATTAATAAATATAATAATGTTAATTATCATAGGGTTTGTTTTATATAGTAGAAAGCAATTTTTGGAACATAGGGATAATTTTTCTATTTTACAGTTGATTTTTGGTACATTGAAATGTGACTATCAAAGCGTGCAGGATCTCTAAATATTATTTTTCTAACAACCGAAATAGAATGTTAGGATAAAAATATATGTATGGTAGCGGCATCGTTAACCGCAATAGGTGTCACTGGTGGGGCGCAAGCGCCAGGGCCGAGGTGTCGTTTACATAATTGTAAGGTTTTTACTAACAAGATAACAAAGAATCCATATACATAGATTATTTTGGATAACTTATGTGTAATTTATCTAAATCTCCAAAGTTATTTTTCTAACAACATAAATACAATGTTAGAATAATAAAACAAATACTATTTAATAAGTAGATATATAAACGTGCTTACAAATTTGATTATAAATAAGAGAGTCTAAATAGTATTAACTAATAAAGAATGGCGTCCGCGAGAGATCTCCATCTAAAATTAAATGTGAATATAGTGAGGGCACCATATATATCGTGTCGTGTGAGTGATAATAGGATCCAATTAATATTTCATATAGCGGATTTGCATATACCAAATGATAATGGGGAGATAGATTCGCGAATGCCGGAATATACAGGTGTTTTTAATAATTGTATAGAGAATTTTAGGGATGTAGCAGGTGGCAGCGACCCCTCAGATATATTAATATTTATTGCGGGTGATATATTTCACCAGGCAAAAAAAGATAAAGGATGTATATCGGCGGCGGCGCTTCATGTATTTAAAAGTTTTTTGAAACGTTTACAAAATATAGGAACGGTTGTGATAATATCGGGTAATCATGACAATAATATAACGTATAAGTCGAATGGGACAAAGACGCCTGATGTAATATCAAGTATTTTAAAAGATATAAACGGGTTAGGCGAGAGCATCTTCTATTTGAAAGATACGGGTAGATATTTAATAGATAACTGCATCTTCTATACAGTTAGTGTATTTGATTTAGATAAGAATACCGGTTTAGCACAGTACCCCCGTAGGTTGGAATTGCTACCAACGAAATTAGATATAGATAAAGTGGACCATCATATAATGGGATTGCATTGTGGTGTTCAAGGGCAACTTCTCCAAAATGGACACATGTTGAAAGGGTATGCCTATGCGATTAGAGACATAGAGAATTTTGATATAGTATTATTAGGGGATACGCATAATCATCAATTTTTAGGAACTAAGAATAATATAGCATATCCGAGTTCGTTGATCCAGCAAAATCATGGTGAATCCATATATAATCATGGATATATAAAATGGGAATTAGAGGGTGAGCAGCAATACAGTGGTACATTCCATGATATACATAACGAGTATTGTTTTATAAATTTAGATTTGATTAATGTGGGATCGGGGACTCTTCTAGAAGGTCTTGATGAATACACAGATAAGAAAAATCTGAAGATAAGAATAGAGTATAGTCAGGAAACTCCATTAGAAGTACTGGAGAGTTTAAAGGATGATATAATGAGGCGGTTTCCTGAGAAGAAATTAACGTTTTCTAACAAAAGGAGATTTAATAGTTATGAAAATAAAAATTCTATAATTGAAAGTATTGATAATCACGAAAAGTTTCAAAAGTTTTTAGATGAGGGTGGATTTTCGGTGGAGGTCCAGGACTATATTAAAAATGAAGTAAAGCCATTGTTTGATAAAATCTCTAATGGAAGTTCTTCGTGGACTCCAATAGAATTAACGTTGGAGAATTTTTTAACTACAAGTGGTCTCCAGACGATATCTTTTGTGGATATACCGGTGGGAAGTGTGATCTCTATTGCTGGTTTGTGTGCTGTGGGGAAAACAAATATTCAGCGCGCTTTATCCTATGTGATATGGGGAAAGAAGGCCATTCCGGGGGTGGTGAAATTAGAGGGATTAATTAACTTGGAGGGAAATGATATGAAGGTTACATTTAAATTTATGAGCGGTGGTCGTGCCCATGTAATAACGAGAAGCGCGAAGCGTAAGAAGCAGATAAGTGAATCTTTAAAATATGTAATAGACGATGCTGTAGCAGGTTTCACTGGGAAAGAAGCATCCCAGGAAGAGATAGAGAAAATATTCAATAAATTGGAGGATGCTAAAATGACATGGATATTACAACAAGATCTTGGCGAGGTGAAAATAGAACCGATAGTATTTGATCGTAATATAGGGATTGGTGGGTGGGACGAAAGAAGGCGTGAGGAAGGAAAGAAGAAGAAAACGATTGAAAAAAGGTTGAAGGCGTGCCGAATGTTTATTAATAAGTGCGCGGACGTGGTAGCAAATATCCCTAAATTGATGGAGGACGATGGTAATATTGATGTTGAAATTGCAAGGACGCGTGATTTGAAGGAGGATGAGATCCGCAATGAATCTTTTGGAACTAAGCGGGACCGAATATGTTGGGAGAGTGAAAAAACCAACTTAGAAAAAGAGTTATATGGAAAAATGTTAAAGAAACCATCTAAAATATCAGAGGATGAATATCGTGGTATTTTAAAAGAGTCGGCGGCGATAGAGGCGTCATTGGCAAATAATAAGAGGAAGAAGGAGGAATTAAAGAGATTAAGGTGTGAATTAGATACATTAGTAGCGCCAAAGTATGATAAGGATAAATTGGAAAAAAAATATGAAAATATTGAAAGTGAAATAAGTGTATTACGTGACCAGTTAGTACGTAATAAAACTATAGCGGAGAGTCTCAATTTTAATGACGAACAATATAGTGAGTGTAAAAAAACTAAGACAGGTCTAGACGTAGAGATAAAATTTCTAGTTAGTAAGATAGAGAGATTATCTATTAAGGAGGATATAAAAGTGGGCGAGTTAGTTCATTTGGATGAAAGTGGTGAGGTCATTAATGAAAAGTTAGAATTATTAAATACTAATAAGAGTTATTTAAAAGAAATAGTTGATGATATAAGATTTACATCTGGAAAAATAAAGCAGCACGAGAAAAATTTAGAGAACTTTAAAGAATGTTCGTGTGCTACTACTGGGAACAAATGGACAGACGTAAGCGGTCCAGGCGACTGTGAATGTTGTAAAGAAAATAAGTCAAAATATGATATAGATACCGATTCAAAGGAACTAAGCAAGTGTTCAGATGAGTTAGAGGTGTTGACGAAAAAAAGTGTGCGTGTGCGGGAAGATATAGACGAGTTACATATTTATATAGGCATAAAGGAGCAATTGGAGTCAAATAATAATATAAATCAGGAGATAAAGCAAATTAAAAATGAAATTACTAACAGCAAATTACAGTCGGAAAATAAGCATGGAGAATTAGATAGAGTAATGGAACAGATGTCATCATTGGATAAAAATAAACAAAAAAAGGATAGTGCTAATATAGAATTACATAAAATAACTAAAGAGTTAAATAAATTAAGGACATCTAAGGAGAAAGTGAGCAATAAACTACGGTTATTAGAAAAATATAAGAAGAAGGAAGATGCGCTGCATAATAAGATAGTCCATCATAAAAAGGATATATTAACATTAATAGTGGAGAAGTGCGAGGAGGAAAAGTATACAAAATATGAGCAACAAAAAATAGACTATGACTTAGGGATCACTATAGATAATTTGGAGAAAGAAATTAATGAAAGAAGAGATAAAATAGAAAAGTGTGGGGATTATGACGCTGGGAAAGTGACAAGTCTAACATCAAAATTAGAACAACTACAAGAAGGTAGGGACACTATCAAGCATGATTTGGCAATTGCGATAAAAACGAACATAGAATATAATGAGAAAGTACTTGAGGAAGAAAATCTAAATGTAGAGTGTAGTAATAAGGGTGACTTAATAAATGTATTAGATAGTTGGCCCACGCAATTACGAACATCCGCACTAATTAAAATGGAAAGCGAGGTAAACGCCTTCATACGGTGGTGTGGATTTGATTTTGAGACTAAATTTGAGTGGGTACAGCGAAAGTGCAGGGGAGGGTTTTCCGCTGCTTGCGATATTAGTTATATAAATAAAAAGGGTCAGCCGTTGGCACTCATATCGGGTGGCGAAAAATTTGCGTTCAGACTTGCTGTTATGCATGGACTGGCGGACATTACAAATTTAAATAAATCTCCAATACTTTTTATAGATGAAGGTTTTGGTGGATGGGACACGAAGCATTTAGATAGTAATTTGAAGGAAATTTTCGGGTTTTTAAAGAGTCATTATGACTACACCCTAAGTATAAGTCATATACAATGCGTTCAACAGTGCGGCGATATATTATGGACTATTACTAAAAGTGGTGGTATAGTTGTGAGTTCTACATAAATTACGCGAACCACCTTATAAGGTCTCTAGGGGGGAAATGTCGGGGTCCTTTCCTCCTTAGTAATAACACGTGCCACAACACTTACCCTCCTATATTACTCCATGGGGAACACACGCAATAATTATAGAAAACTACTAAAAATAAATAAAACCAATAAACCAATCATCATTTATTCATTTATAGAAATCTACTAAAACTAAATAAATAAAGTTTTTTTTCTAACACCATAAATACCTTGTTGGGATTATTATAATCACATATACATTACAATCTATCATCA
>Ga0209092_10005005_pt1 | contig 10809 bp, 13 predicted proteins | sample FraStrMetagenome_FD_187446 | JGI IMG/M metagenome (GOLD analysis project Ga0209092, IMG submission 187446) | Marine eukaryotic phytoplankton communities from Arctic Ocean - Fram Strait ARC3M Metagenome (SPAdes) (version 2) | ecosystem: Environmental > Aquatic > Marine > Oceanic | place: Fram... | reverse complement strand
TAGTAATAAAAAAGAACTCATCAACGCTAACAAACTTTTTAAAGTCTTTTGAGGATTATATTATAATTTCTTCGATTTTATGCTGCTCTAAAAGCATGGTTATTATTGATGGGCATCACAGATATTTCACATTAAAAAAACTGGGCTTTAAAAAAATTCCTGTAACAAAGGTTGATTATTTTTCTAAAAGTATAATTACAAATAAAGTAGAGAAATACTCTAAAAAAGAAATTATTGATAATGCCATAAACGGTAATCTTATGGAGCCCAAAAGTACTAGTCATAAAATTTATTGTAGCAAATCAAATAAATGGCAACCTATAATGCTACTTTCTAGTCTATTTAAAATAGATGTCAAATCTTCTCTGGAAAATCTGTCATAATTCCGTTAACCTTTAGCTTTTTGACTTTAATAATATCCTTATTATTATTGACTGTCCAAGTATATATTTTAAGGCCTGAATTAAATATTTTCTGGACATTTTCTTTATTTAAATTTTTATAATCAGGATTAATTGCAACTGCGTTAAGATTTAAAGCAGGTTCTATAGCTAACAAAGGGTCTTCACCTGTAACAAGAGCTATTTTTACATTATTATCTAATTTTCTTAATTCTCTTAACTCATTCCAATTAAAGCTAGAGAACAAAATATTTGATAGATTGATTTTATTGTCTTTAACATATTTATGAACCATTTCTAAAGATCCTTTTGCTGTATTAGAACCTTTGAGTTCAATGTTTAAAAACACATCTTTACCAATCGTATTAATAACTTGTTCAAGCGTTGGGATTGAATGTTTGGAGCCCAAAACCTTTAATTTTTGTAGTTCTGAAAGAGTATTTTTTTCAATATAACCCGTTCCGTTGGTTAATTTATTAAGAGTTTTGTCATGAAAAACAACTATTTCTCCACTAAAGCAACGAAAAACATCAATCTCTATTCCATCAGCTCCAAGCTGCATTGCTTTTTGAATTGAAGCCAAAGTATTTTCAGCAACGTGACCTTTTGCCCCCCTGTGACCAATATTTAATATTGCATCTTGAGCATTTAGATTGGAAAAAAATAAAAGAAAAAAAATTAATCTTATCAAATCATTTAATCTTAAAATTGATAGTACAATTTAGTTATATTTAATTAATGAATTCAACTTTAACAAACCTTATTGAAGCAGAAAAAAAGGCACAACAATTATTTGACGAAATAGAAAATAAAAATATTCTTATTTCTGGGAACTCTGAGGATAAAATTAATAAACTGATTTTTGAATTAGCATTTGAAATGTTTGGAATAAAAAAATACTGGCATAAAAGAATCGTTAGATGTGGAAAAAACACATTATATCCTTACAACGAAAATCCCGAAAATTTAATATTAAAAAATGATGATATATTGTTTTTAGATTTTGGACCAATTTTCGAAGACTGGGAAGCTGATTTTGGAAGGACTTATGTGGTTGGAAATGATCCTGTTAAAATAAAGCTAAAGGCGGATATTGAGAATGCCTGGATTGAAGGGAAGAACTATTTCAAAAATCAGACAGAAATTACTGGGGCTCAACTATATACATATTGCAATAAGTTAGCTCTAAAATACGGATGGGAATTTGGTGGAGAGATTGCGGGGCATATTATTGGACAATATCCTCATGAAAAACTTGAAAAAGAGGATAAAACTAATTACATTCATCCTGAAAACCATTCAAACATGTTTGGTTTAAATAAAAAAGGTGAGAAAAAACATTGGATTTTAGAGATCCACTTTGTTGATAAAGAAAAAGAAATCGGAGGATTTTTTGAACAATTATTGGCATAATATTTGAACATAATTAATTAAAATTGTAAAGCTATGGGAAGTAAATTTTTTGGAAACAGAACAGAAAAAAAAACAACAAATAAAAAAGGAGTAAAACAGAACTTTAATAATAAATCTAGCAATGCTAAATCTGGTGGCGTTAGAAAAACCGGAAGAGGAAGCTAGTCTTTTACACTACATAAAAAAATTAAAAAACATTTCGATTCAAATAAAATATGAAAAATTTAAAAACATTTATACTGTTATTTAACCTTGCATTTTTGTCTATTTCAGCTCAAGAAGCTGCTACAAATAAAGTTTCAATGTCAATTGATTCTGAAAGTAGTTCTTTGAAATGGATTGGAGAAAAAATTACTACAAGTCAACATTACGGATCTTTAAAATTTCTTTCTGGCGATTTATCATTCTGCAACGATAATGACAAAATTAGTGATAATCTAAAATTTAATTTAGAGTCAGCTTTAATTTGCAGCGGTAATTTTACTGTTGACATGACTTCGCTTTTAGTTGAAGATTTAACAGGGTCTAGTAAAGAAAGACTCGAGGGCCATTTAAAATCAGATGATTTTTTCTCAGTAAATAAACATGAGAAAGCATATCTATCAATAGAAAATTCAAAAGCTATAGATTCAGGCTTTCTTGTCAATGGATCTCTTACTATAAAAGACATAATTCATCCTATTGAGTTTAGGCTATTAAGGGCTCCTGGAGGTTTTGTTGCAAATCTAGTTTTTGACAGAAGCAAATACAATGTCAGATACAATTCAGGTAGTTTTTTTGAAAACTTAGGCGATAAATTAATTCTTGATGATATTAAATTAACTGCAAATCTTTATTTCCAATAAATACAAAACTTAATATTTTGTAGTTTAAACATAGATTATTATCGATAATTCTATTATTTTTGCTTTTTTAATGAAAATAAGAGAATTAGCAGAATCCGATTATAATCAAGTTATTGAACTCTGGACAAAATCTTTGAGCAATAAGTTTGATAATGAAATAAACACAAGCCATCTTTCTGATCCAGGCTCTATTACACTAGTTTCAGTTGACAATAACACGATAACTGGTGTTGCTTCATTATACATTATAAAAAAACTCACTCGAACCCTAGGCCTTATTGAAGATGTAGCAGTAAATGAAAATTATAGAGGAAAAGGTATTGGCAAAAAGTTGGTTGAAAAGCTAATTGGACTTGCAGCTGATAAAAAATGTGATAAAACTGTACTAAATTCTTCTGAGCAAAACTCTGAGTTTTATAAAAAAATTGGTTTTGAAATAAACGAAATACAAATGATAATTAGAAACTAATGTGTGGAATTGTAGGATATATTGGCGATAAACCTGTTTATGATATTTTAATAAATGGATTAAAAAAACTAGAATATAGAGGTTACGATTCATCCGGAGTTATGATTTATAGCGATAAATCATTAATTAAGAAAAGTAAGGGGAAAGTATCGGCTCTTGAAAATCTTTTCAGCAATGAAAAAGATAAAAATGGAACAATTGGTATTGGTCACACTAGATGGGCAACTCATGGACCACCAAATCAAGTGAACTCTCACCCTCACATCTCAAATTCAGGCGAAATTTCTTTAGTTCATAATGGAATTATTGAAAACTACGATTCTATTAAAAAAATTCTTATTAAAAAAGGATATACTTTTAGTTCAGATACTGATTCGGAAGTTTTAGTTAATTTAATTGAGGACATTAAAAAAACAAAAAAGGTAAAGCTTGGAAAGGCTGTGTACTTTGCTTTAAAACAAGTTGTTGGAGCTTACGCTATTGTTGTTTTTGATTCCACAAACCCTAAAGAACTTGTGGCTGCAAGACTTGGAAGTCCTTTAGCGATTGGAGTTGGTGAATCTGAATATTATTTTGGTTCAGATGCAACTCCGTTTTTAGAGTTTACAAAAAGATGTGTTTACTTAAATGACAACGAGATGGCAATAGTAAACCTTAAAAAAGGACTCACTTTAAGAGAAATCAAAAAAGATTCAATAATCGATCCTTATATTCAGGAATTAAAACAAGATATTGAAAATGTTGAAAAGGGAGGTTATGATCATTTCATGTTAAAAGAGATTTTTGAACAACCTCAATCTATTACTGATACCTTTAGGGGAAGATTACTTTCTCCTGAAGAAAAAATTTCTATTTCTTCGCTTAAAAGACATTTTGATAAATTTAGTTCTGCTAATAGAATTATTTTTATTTCATGTGGAACTTCTTGGCACTCAAGTCTTTTAGGAGAATATTTTTTTGAAGAATTACTAAGAATACCTGTTGAAGTTGAGTATGCGTCTGAATTTAGATATAGAAATCCTGTAATTAATAAGGGAGATATCGTTATTCCTATTTCACAATCTGGAGAAACTGCAGATACACTTGCTGCAATAAAAATGGCTAAAAGTAAAGGTGCTTTTTTATATGGAATATGTAATGTAGTTGGATCATCAATTGCCAGAGAAACTCATACAGGAGTTTATACTCATGCCGGTTCTGAAATTGGAGTTGCCTCAACAAAAGCGTTTAGCTGTCAAATAAGCTTGTTGCTTCTTATGGGTCTAGCACTTGGAGAAAAACTTGGGACTATTGATCATAAGCGTTACAATAGGGTTCTTAAAGAACTTTATGAGTTGCCAAAAACTATTGAAAAAGTCTTGAAATCTAATCCATTAATTGAAAGTATTGCTGAAAATTATTTAGAAGCTAAAAACTTTCTATATCTAGGTAGAGGATATCACTTTCCAATTGCTCTTGAAGGAGCTCTAAAACTTAAAGAGATTTCGTACATACATGCTGAAGGATATCCTGCTGCAGAAATGAAACATGGGCCTATTGCTCTTATAGACGAAAACATGCCTGTAGTGGTAATTGCTACCAAAAAAGGTAATTATCATAAAGTAGTTAGTAATATTATGGAAATTAAAGCCCGTGGCGGACAAATTATAGCTATTGTCTCACAGGATGATGAAGAAATTGAACAATTAGCTGATCATATTATAGAAATTCCAAATTGTGATGAACTTATTGCTCCAATAATAGCCAATATTCCGCTTCAACTTTTATCATACCATATTGCAAATAAAAAAGGATGTGACATTGATCAGCCTAGAAATCTTGCGAAATCCGTTACCGTGGAGTAGAGTAAACTTTTTCAAGAATTATTATTTTTAAAAAATGAAACCTAACCGTTTTTTTATAATTTGGATTATTGGATTCATTGGCTTATTTATCTTTGACCTAATTATTGAAGGATTTGTTTTTGAATGGCTTGAATGGAATGGAACAACAAAAAACGACTGGTTTTTTAAAGTTTGGTGGGGAGTAGTTATAATATGGTTTATATATGGTCTTAAAAATCTATTTAAAAAACTAAAATAGAGATTCTCCGTTTTCATCTGTGGTTAATACATCAGACATGTAATCTGTGAAAGGCCTAACTTTTTTTAAAGCATCCTCCAGTCTATTAATAAATTTAGGTTCACAAACTTCTTTATTAGAAAAATTTATAGAAAAAATATATTGTTTTTTACGAATCAAATCAATATCTGGATGATTTTTATCAAAATTCCGAGGTGCAGTTTTTAACTCGCTACCTTCAATATTCCCCCATGTAGAAGAGAATTCTTCAGAATTAATTATGTCTCTAAATTCTTTAGCGCCATATTCAAACTCTTGTCTTATTCTTTTTAAATCATTGGGGTTTGGATCCCAAAATCCACATGCTAAAAAGTTTTTTCCTGGTGAAATATGCAAATAATACCCTCCTCTAAATTGAGGTTTAGTTCGGTGCCAAGTAAGTCCAAAATGAGTTTTAAATGGTGTTTTATCTTTGGAAAAACGAACATCTCTGTATATTCTAAATAATTTAAATCTGTCAATACTGTCAAATTCATTTAATCTATTTTTTAGTTCTTCTCCAAAATTTTTGACCTGAACTTCATATTCTTTAAATGTTGATTTATTTTTCAAAAACCACTCTCGATTATTATTAAGCTTAAGTTCCTTAAAAAAATTAAATATTGAATTTGATAAAGTCATAAGTTGCTGTTTATAAAATTTAAAAATAATTCTAAACTTTCATATGGTCTTTCCTCCATTGGTATATGACCTGTTTCTTGCATTATATCAACTCTAGTGTTTTGAATTGATTTACTAAAAAACTTAGCGTTTTCAACTGGGATCCATTCGTCCTCATTTCCCCAAAGGATTTGGGTAGGAGCAGTTATTAATTTTAATCTTTTGGTATGGTCTACTGGTTTTGAATTTGAACGGTTAATAAATGATTCTCTATTATTTTCCCTTAATATCAAATCTCTGTAAGTATCTATTTTTTTGTCCGTCAGTTTAGTTTTATCAAAGTAGACTTCTTTTAATGTGTTTTTAATAAAAAACCTAGGTGTTACATAGCGAAGAATTTTATTAATTCCTGGTGCTCTGGCTAATCTAAAAACTAATGGACTTTGCTTGTCTTTGTTATACAATCCCCCTGGATCTAACAAGCTTAATAATTTTACCTTGTTTTTATATTCCGAAGCATAATACCATGCAATTGCTCCTCCAAGTGAATTCCCTGAAAGAATAAAATTATCTATATCTAATGATTCAACAAAAGAATTTAAAAAACTGGAGTAATCTGAAAGAGAATATTTTTTCTCAGGATGTGGCCCTGTTAAGCCGTAAGCTGGTAAATCTAGCCTTATAACTCTAAAATTTTTTTTTAATTCATCAGTCCACTTATCCCAGGTGTGTAATGATGCTCCCGTGCCATGTAATAAAACAATTGTCTGACCCTCTCCCTCAACCCTATAATGAACATTCATTCCATCAATTTCAATAAACTGTGAATGTTGGTTAGCATAGGTTTTCTTAAGTTCAGAAACAGAAATATCAGGTGAATACAAATAAATACCTAGAACCAATACTAAAAAAAACAAGAACACTTTTAATATTCTTTTCTTCATGTTGTTTTGTGAAAACATATATTGGTTTAATATAATAAATTTTTAGTTGGCACACTGTTTGTAATTGTATTGTAAAACAAACTCAAAACATTAATATGATTAAAAATTTAAAATTATTTACACTTCTGTTTTTAACATTAGTAATTCATTCATGTTCTAATAATGATGATGATGATTATGTAATGCAACCTAAAACAATTTTCGGACATGTAGCTACAAGCACAAATTATATGTATTTAACTTCTGCTTTGCAAAAAACAAATTTAGCTGTAGTTCTTGATGGGGTTGAAGAATATACTCTATATGCTCCAAACGATATGGCTTTTGCTCGTTTCTTAATGCAAGTTGGATATAATAATTTAGATGAGGTTCCAACAGAGCTTCTAACGCAAATACTTCTAAATCATGTTATGGTTGGAGGGATCGAATACCGTGATTTTGTAACAGGATATTTTCAAACTGCTGCTACAAGCGCCGCTTCTAAAACTCCTTTGTCTATTCACATAGAACAAGTGAATATGAGGGTTACTTTAAATGGTGAATCAAGAATAACTCAAGGAAATGTGAGAGCTACAAACGGTATTATACATGCTGTTGATAGAGTAATTCCAATTCCATCGATAGTTACTTTTGCAAAAGCTGACACAGGATTAACTAATTTACTAATCGCCTTAACAAGACCTGATTTGACAGCTGACTTTGCTTCAATATTAAGTACAGATGCTGGGACATCTCCTGCACCTTTTACAGTTTTTGCGCCAACAGATCAAGCGTTTATTGATTTATTAGTAGAACTTGGTGTTCAATCTCTAAGTGATATTGATGAGCCTACATTAAAAGCAACATTAACATACCATGTTATTGGAGAAACAAATGCATTATCAACTGATTTATCTGACAATTTAGAACTTAATACTTTAGGTGGTCCTATAACCGCTAATATTACAGGAGGAGCTACGTTGACAGATGGCAATGATAGAGTAAGTAAAATTATAGCAGTAGATGTACAAGCAAACAATGGGGTTATTCACGTTATTGATAAGGTGATATTACCTAATTAACATATAATTTATTATTTGATTTAAAAGAGCTTCATCCTTAGATGAGGCTCTTTTTTATTTTACTCATCTTCAAATTCATCCCAAAAATTTGTTTTAAATTCTTTTAAATATTCAGGGAGCACTTGGTTTTCTTCATTAATTCCTTCAAACTGTTTTGAATCAATTTCCCTTATTTTAAAAACTTGTAATTCTTTATTGTATATCGATCTTGTTGAAAAATTTAATTTTGCTGAGATCTGATTTTGTTTGTTTCGTCCCTTAACTACTTTGTTTTTTTCAATAATTTTGAAAGGCCTCTTTATAGAAACTAAATTTCCTCTTGTACTTTGAAAGTAACTTAAATTATATTTTTCACCATCGAATTTTGAAAACCTCATTCTACCTTTTTCTAAATAAGAAGAAACGGAAATTCCTAATAGTTTAAATTTAGATAAAGGCTTTATGTTTTCATAATCGAGACGCAAAACAGCGAAATCATCGGAATTAACATATAGAGTACCCTTAAATTTATCTGATTTTTTAGGACTGCAATTTATCACGTAAACTAAGTTGTTTTCTAAGTAAAATAATTCGGGTTCAGAAAATATATAGTTTTTTGATTTTAAAATAAAGTTTAGCTCTGAACCTGGATTGAGAAAAGATTTTAAATAAACATTTTGAATTCTGCCTTTTTGACCATTTGAAAAATTTTCTTTTCTTTTAATTTCTTCGTCTTTAATTTTTTTAACCTGATCAACATCTGTACTGTCAACATCCCAAAGCCCATTGATAGTTAAATCGAGTGAAAACGGAATCCAACCTGATCTCATTTTAAAATATGAGGATGACTTTAGGTTTTTCTTTAAAGCATCCTCTAGTTTTTCTCCTAGTGATTTAGACAAGTCACTAGCATTGTCATCGTTAGTTCTTCTTGACTTTATTAATTTTATTTTTGGTGTATCTATTTCTTTGTTTAAATAATAATATGATAAGCTTTCCAGTTCACTTCTTGATTTTTTTGGGAGGTTATATAAAATACTATCCATAACCTGACTGTTCAAATCCTTAATAGATGACTTAAATTTGTTTAAAACAAACTTTTCATTAGTCTGGCTAAAGTCCTGCCTAAAAAACAGTTTTTGTTCGCTAATTTCTTTATTATAATTTGACTCTAAATTTTGTTTAACTTTTTCAATAATTTCTAACGAGGTTAATTGATTGTTAGTTACAATAACGTTATTTAATGTAATTGATTCCTGTTTTAAACGAATTATACTATCAGTTAAAGAACTTAGAGGAAGTTTTTTTGTTTTGAAACCCATTGAAGAAATAAACAGCGTGTCTCCTTTGTCAAATTGCTCTGTGATCAATTCAAAATAACCATCTTTATCGGAAATAAGTCCATTATTATTTGAAAAATAAACTGAAGCAAATGGTATTGATTCTAAAGATAAAGAGTCGATTATTTTAATTCTTTTGGATTGAGAATTAATACTAACACAGAAAAAAAAGAAAAATAATATTGATATAAAACGCATAGTTCAAATTTAAGTTAAAAATTAAGTTTAGTATATTTAAAGTATGTTAAAAAAACTCATTCACTTATTGATTTCTTTTTCAGCATTTTCAATTTGTTATTTGCTGGCCTTTTTGACTGAAATTCCTGTACTACAAAATGTAATTTTATATGTTTTTTTAATCCAGTGGATTTTATTTATTCCAGCGTATCTTTTTAAAACTGAAAAATTTTATGATCTAGCAGGAAGCTCTACTTATATATTTGCTGTTTCATACATTTTATATGATTCCTCGGAAAACTTAACTAATTTGATATTAGGAATTGCTGTTATTGTTTGGGCCGTAAGGCTTGGTAGTTTTCTTTTTTTTAGAATAAAAAAAGCAGGTGAAGACAAAAGATTCAAAGAAATTAAAGTTTCTCCAACAAGATTTTTTTTAGCATGGTCATTACAAGGAATGTGGGTTTCGATGTGTAGCCTATGTGCACTTACAGCGCTTTCAACGGATACTGGAGTTGTGTTAAATGGGTATTTATACCTAGGCTTTGGATTATTTTTGTTTGGTTTTTTAATTGAAATTATTGCAGACAAACAGAAATCAAAATTTAGATCAATTGCAGATAATAAAGATAAATTTATAAATACTGGTCTCTGGTCTAAATCCAGACATCCAAATTATTTAGGTGAAATAATTTTATGGTTAGGGATTTCTATTATGTCTATCTCATCTCTTTCAGGATTGCAATATTTAACTTTAATTTCTCCACTATTTACCTACTTATTGTTAGTCTATGTTAGTGGTGTTAGACTCCTGGAAGAAAGTGGAAATAAAAAATGGGGACACTTAGATTCCTATAAAGAATATGTGAAAAACACTCCTGTGTTGTTTTTTAAATAATTTAAGTGAAAGGTAATACTACTAATATTTTTAGAAAGTCTAAAGGGCAAATTATTGTTGAAGGGCAAGTGTCTTTGACTGATGAAAACGGAAATAAAATAAAGCACGGAAAAAAATTTACTCTATGTGGGTGTAATAAATCGAAAAACCTGCCATTTTGTGATGGTGCACACAAAGATTAATCCTCTAATTAAAGTATTCCAAAGATTTTAATAGTTCTTTTGTCTAGATTGACCGAATCAATCTTAAGTTTTTAAAAGAAATTAGTATCTTGAGAATACAAAAACTAACAATAATATTATGAACAGTGCAGTATCAAAAAATAAATTATTTATAGCAGCTTGTATATCGCTTATAGTAACAGCAATGACATTTGCAATTCGAGCGGGTATTCTAGGGCAGCTTGGAGAAGAATTTGAAATTAACAACACTCAACTTGGATTTGTAAATGCAATGGCATTTTGGGGATTCCCTGTGGCTACTATATTTGGGGGGTTCTTATACAATTTATTAGGAGCAAAAAAATTAATGATAATCGCTTTTTTCTCACATTTATTAGGA
>Ga0209092_10005004_pt1 | contig 10810 bp, 8 predicted proteins | sample FraStrMetagenome_FD_187446 | JGI IMG/M metagenome (GOLD analysis project Ga0209092, IMG submission 187446) | Marine eukaryotic phytoplankton communities from Arctic Ocean - Fram Strait ARC3M Metagenome (SPAdes) (version 2) | ecosystem: Environmental > Aquatic > Marine > Oceanic | place: Fram... | reverse complement strand
ATAGGTGCTGTTTGCGTCCAAACCCCAATAGATCCTGGATTTGCTTCTAATAAAACTTGAGAAGCAGCACATAAATCTTGGTCTTTACCATTTAAATTAATTTGGGCAACCACTTCGGCTGTGGTTGTAGCTTCAGAATTTGGACAATTAAATCCATTTCTACTGGTCCATTTAAATTCATAGCGACCACTTACTAAATTTGTCACTTCGGAAGTAGGGTCGTTTATATCAACAATAGTTGGATTGTTAGGTCCAGAAACTACGGTCCATGTTCCAACTCCTTGAGTAATTGTATTTCCTGTAAGGGTTAAGGTAGAGGCATTACAAATATCAGCTATAGGTCCTGCGGTAGCGGAAGTAGGGCCCTCGCTTATCGAAAAATCTATCTGGTCTTCTGAAGATTCACAGCTTCCTTTGGAAACGACCCATTTAAAACTATAATTTCCATCAATTAAATTAGTAAAGGTCGCTTTAGGATTGTTAATATTATCGACAGTCCATCCTGCATTTCCTGCAACTTGCTCCCATTTCCCTGTAAGTCCTGCCGCTGGTACATTGGCATCCATCACAACTCTATCGGAACACACGGTTTGATCTGGCCCTGCATCAATACCTGTACTGGTATCTGGACCTATATAAATAACCACATTATCCTCGGTGGAGGCGGAACAAAACAATGCATTCACAGTCCACTTAAATTCATAATCTCCATCTGAGGTAATATTCGTTACTTCCGCGGTAAAATCTCCTGTTGGAGTTATTACGGGTGTTGTTGGACCTGAAACAAAAGTCCATTCTCCCGAACCACGAAAAGGTGTTTCTGTTTCTGAGGCTGTCAAAGTGAGTGAAGAAGCTCCGGTATTTAAACAGATATCTGCACCTGCATCTGCTCTGGAAGGAGCTTCCACGACTTTTGTATCAATGACTACGTCATCAGCGTCATCGCCACATTTTACAGTACTAATTGTCCAAGTAAATGTGTATGATTGAATTTTTTGTAATCCAGACACTGAGGTATTGTAAAGAGTATCGTCAAGAAAAACAACTCCAGTATCTGGACTTACCGTCCATTTGCCAGATTGACCCGGAGTGAGGGAATTTCCTTGCAGTTGATAAGTTCCTGCACATATGGATTCGTCTGGCCCTGCATCTGCCACTGGTGGTGTGGCATAAGTTACTTTGGTATCTGAGGAAGATGGAGGAGAATTTGGCCCCGCAAAAACGACGTATCTAAATACATATTCTCCTGGGATTAACCCAGTAACAGTTGGGTTGGGGCTATTAATATCCGATATAATAGCATTGTTTGGACCACTAACCTGAGACCAAGTAGCTACACCCACGCTTACGGCATTACCGGCAAGTGAAGTTGAAGTCTGCCCACAATCTAGGACCGAATCTGACCCTGCATTTGCGTCTGTTGGCGATAAGGAAACTGTTATATTTATTTCATCGGAAGCTAGATTACAACCTGTAAGCACATCGCCTTGGGAATCTCTAATAACTCTTAAGGTATAAACACCAGGGCCCGCATTTAAATCTAACCTTAAAGGGGATTGCCCAGCATTTCTAAGAGATACAAGTCCAGAGGGAGTGGGCGCTGAAATAATTTCATAACGAGTTCTATTTCCTCCTGATATACTATACGGAACATTGACAACCGTTTGATCTAAATTTAAAATCATGTCATTCCCTGCATTAACCTCAATAGTAACCGATGGTTTATTGAAATGAATTTTTGTTTCACTTCGAGAGATACAGTTCGTATTCGAAGACCCTCCAATAATACTGTATCTAAATGTATAGACCTTAGGAGATGATCCATCTAAATTAATTACCTGTGTTGTAGGGCTATTTGGGCTTACAATAGAGCCTGCAGGTAAAGTAGGACCTCCTATCTGTGTCCATTGAACAGTTTCACCTGCAAATTGAGGCACATTTCCTTTTAAAACAGCTGTTGTAACTGAAGGATCACAAAACCGTATATTTCTTCTATTAACAATGGCCTCTGTAATGTCTTGGGTTGCTGGAGGCACTGTAATGGTTACTTCATCTTTTCCAGTAGCACAGGGACCTGTAACGGTCCAGCGAAAAACATACACCCCTTCAACTAAACCATTTACGCGAGTATTTTCGTCATTTACGTCTACAATATTAGGTACATTTGGACCAGAAACAAAAGACCAAGTACCTATTTGAGAACCTGTTCCATCTCCTCCAATAGAAGCAGATAATTCTAAACCTGTTGTGGTGGTGTAACAATTGGATAATGTTCGGTCATTTCCTGCAATGGCAATGGGTTCTCCTCCAAAATTCGTAACCGTCATGTCATCTTCTGTAATACAATTGGTTTTTGTATTTTCTATGGTCCATCTAAGTGCTGTTGTTCCTAAGGCAGAATCGGAAAGAGTAATGGTTGATGTTGGAGAACTTTTATCACTGAAAGAAACTCCTGCTTGATTACTTCCAAGAAGCGACCAATAGCCTATAACATCTCCAGAACTGTTATCAAAAGAATTGGCTTGTAAATTATAGACACCTGGACAACCATCTATATCTGCTCCTGCATCCGCAACTGTAATCGAATTGACTGTGATTGAAACCGATTGTGAATTAGCATCTACCGTATCTGCACAAACAGCAGTTAACATAAATGTGTAGGTGTTGCCTCCTAGTATACCCGTTACATCTGAAACTGGATTTGAAGGGTTCTGTATAATTACCGATGGCCCTCCAGTTTGAACCCAAAGAGAAGAAGAAATTTGCCCTCCCAGCACACCATTTAATGATAAGGTTTCAGTTTCGCAAATTGTTGAATCGACCCCTGCATTGACAGTACAATTCTGAGCGGAAATATTGTTTATGTAAAAAAATAGTATAAATGAAGTGATTAATAGTATTCTATTATTCATAAAATTTTAGTTGGGAATTTATTTAAATAATAAAATTACAAAAAAAACAATAGATAATTAAACTTTACAAATAAAAAAAAGACCTTGCTAAAAGCAAGGTCTTTTTTTTATTTGTAAAGTTTAATATTAATATCTATAATGCTCAGGCTTAAAAGGTCCTGATTGTTCAACACCAATATAATCTGCTTGATCTTGACGTAATTCTGTTAGCTCAACTCCAATTTTAGCTAAATGTAATTTTGCTACTTTTTCATCTAAATGTTTGGGCAACATATATACTTCATTTTTATAAGCATCTCTGTTATTCCATAATTCTAATTGCGCCAAGGTTTGGTTTGTAAATGAATTAGACATTACAAAACTTGGGTGCCCCGTTGCACATCCTAAATTAACCAAACGACCTTCTGCTAGAAGAATAATGTCATTTCCAGCTATGTTATACCTATCAACTTGAGGTTTGATTGTATCTTTGGTATGTCCATGGTTTTTGTTTAACCAAGCCATGTCTATTTCGTTATCAAAATGTCCAATATTACAAACGATTACTTTATCCTTCATTTCTTCAAAATGACGACCTTGAATAATATCTTTATTTCCGGTAGTTGTAATAATTATATCAGAATTCCCAATAACGGTTTCTAATCTCTTTACTTCAAACCCATCCATTGCAGCTTGCAAAGCACAAATAGGATCAATTTCTGTAACAGTAACGATAGACCCTGCACCTTTAAAAGAAGCAGCGGTTCCTTTCCCAACATCACCGTAGCCACATACAGTTACACGTTTTCCTGCTAACATAATATCTGTTGCTCTTCGAATCGCATCTACGGCAGATTCTTTACAACCATATTTATTGTCAAATTTAGATTTGGTAACAGAATCGTTTACATTAATTGCTGGCATTGGTAAGGTACCTGCTTTAACTCTGTCATACAATCTATGAACTCCTGTTGTAGTTTCCTCAGACAAGCCATTGATTCCATCTGCTAATTCTGGATAACGATCTAAAACCATATTTGTTAGATCTCCACCATCGTCTAAAATTAAATTTAATGGTTTTTTATCTTCTCCAAAAAATAATGTTTGCTCAATACACCAGTCAAATTCTTCTTCTGTCATGTCTTTCCATGCATACACAGGTGTTCCAGCAGCAGCAACTGCAGCGGCAGCTTGATCTTGTGTAGAAAAAATATTACATGAACTCCAAGTAACTTCTGCACCCAAAGCCTGTAAAGTTTCAATTAAGACGGCCGTTTGAATAGTCATGTGTAAACATCCTGCAATTCTTGCTCCTTTTAATGGTTGAGAATCGCCATATTCTTCTCTTAAACTCATTAATCCTGGCATCTCAGCTTCTGCCAAGTTAATTTCTTTTCTTCCCCAATCAGCTAAAGAAATATCTTTTACTTTAAATGGTATATAATTAGCGGTTTTAGTACTCATATTTCGTATATTTATGTTCTAATTTTCGAGCTGCAAAGTTACGACATCCATTTTTAAAAAGTATGCCTCTTTACAAAAGTTTAACGATTAACAATAAAACTAAAGTTCTAATTTGGAAGATTGAAGAATCATTTAATGAATTAGATGCGAACGTTCTACTTACCAATAAAAATAAATCTCGTTTGGATGGAATGAAATCTGAATTGCATAAAAAAGGGTTTTTAAGTGTACGTCTTTTATTGAAAGAAGTTGGTTATTCTGATAATGATTTACTGTATGATGAATATGGAAAACCCTACTTAAAAGATGGTAAGTACATTTCTATCACACATTCTTTTACCTTTTCCGGAATTATAGTTTCTGAAGATGTTCCTGTTGGAATTGACATTGAAAAACAACGTGATAAAATTACAAAAATAGCTCATAAATTCACTCCTTTTGAAGAATACAAAACCATTGCAAATCATGATGCTCTGGTAAGTAAACTCACTATTGTTTGGGGGGCAAAAGAGAGTTTATATAAAGTTTACGGAAAGAAAAAATTACTTTTTTTACATCATATTTATATTGAAGATTTTATGTTTTCTGATCACAAAACAACGGGTGAAATTAGATATGAAGGAGAAAACTCAAAGTACGCTATTCACTTTTTAGAATTTGAAGGTTTTACATGTGTCTATGCACTCTAAAAAAAGATACAAGCCTTCAATTTTTATTCGCATCAATGAAATTATATTCAAAGTGTAAATTTGTAAAAGGAACTTCTTATTTTCGCAATTGTGAATATTCATCAAAAAATATTATCAACAAAAGCAAAAGGCAAAAAACTACTTGCCGTTCTGATTGATCCAGAAAAAATGGAACTAAAAAATATTTCCTCTTTTTTTGAAAAAGTTCGACAATCTATTACCACCCATATTTTTGTTGGAGGAAGTACAGTAGATAATCATCTTACAGAAAGAGTTGTTCTTGAGATAAAAAAGCACACTAAATTACCCGTAGTTTTATTCCCAGGAGATGTGACTCAAATTTCAGATAAAGCAGATGCAATATTATTTTTATCTTTGATTTCTGGAAATAATCCAGAGTATTTAATTGGGAAACATGTGCAAGCAGTTTCTACATTGAGAACCTCTTATTTAGAAGTGATTCCTACAGGATATATATTAATAGAGAACGGAAAGCAAACTGCTGTTGAAAGAGTTACGAAAACCAAACCATTGCCTAGAGGCAATACGCAACAAATTGTAGATACAGCAAAAGCAGGAGAACTTTTAGGAATGAAACTTCTATATCTTGAAGCTGGAAGTGGTGCTTTAGATCCTGTACCATATAAAGTTATTGATCTTGTTAAGAAAGATAGTAATCTACCTCTTATTGTTGGAGGCGGAATTAGATCCGTAAAACAAATAGAAATGACCTATGCGTCTGGTGCAGATATGGTGGTTATTGGAACTGCTTTTGAAGAGGATGAAAATTTTTTTAATGAATTAAAAAAATAACAATGAAAATATCAGTAGAACTAACCTTAACGCCTTTACACGACGATTACGAACCTTCAATAATTCATTTTATACAACAATTACGAGCTTCAACTTTAAAAGTTATAGAGAACCCTTTAAGTACCCAAGTATATGGAGATTATGATGAAGTTATGAAAATCTTAACCATAGAAATTAAAGAAGCGTTCGAACTTATAGAAAGAGGGTTGTTGCATATGAAAATAGTAAAATCTGATAGATATAATTATGAGCCACATTTTTGATTTTTTTTTCGAAACCTATCAAAGTAGAGCAACACATTTAATTGTTTTAGAAGCCATTGCTTTTGTTTTTGGTATCGCAAGTGTTGTATATGCAAAAAAAGAAAACATCTTAGTGTATCCAATTGGCTTAGTTGCCACTATAATTACTGTATATCTATTTTTACATGACGAATTAATGGGTGATATGATGATGAATTTTTATTACTCAGTGGTGAGTATTTACGGGTGGTGGAATTGGTCAAGAAAAAAGGGTAATGATTATATTGTCCCTATTTCAAGAACAACTACTAAAGAAAAATGGATTGGATTTGTAATGTTTATTTTAACCATGATAGTTACATACTTGGTTTATAAAGCATATGGAACAGAAATAAATTCTTCTAATTATATCGACGTTTTTACCTCTGGAGTGTTTTTTACGGCCATGTGGTTTATGGCTAATAAAAAAATAGAAAACTGGACACTTTGGATTTTTGCAGATCTCATTACAGTTCCTCTTTATGCATCTAGAGGATGGGGTATGTTTTCCTTACAGTATTTAATTTTTACATTTTTAGCAATACAAGGATATATTCAATGGAAAAAAAGCTTAGTCAAAAGTCCATCAATCTAATAAAGGTTGTTTTATTCGGGCCAGAATCTACAGGAAAAACAACACTTTCTCGTCAGTTAGCACGTCATTATAATACCGTTTGGACTCCAGAATTTGCAAGAGAATATCTACAAAAAAAATGGAATAACGAACGTAAAACTTGTGAAAAAGAAGACATTATTCCGATTGCAATTGGGCAAATGAAATTGGAAAATAAATTGGCAAAAAAAGCTGATAAAATTTTAATTTGTGATACCGATTTATTAGAAACCAAAGTGTATTCAGAAGAGTATTACGGTGGATTCGTAGAAACAATGTTAGATGAAGCTGCAAATAAAAATCAATACGATTTATACTTACTAACTTATATCGACACCCCTTGGGAAGAAGATGATTTACGTGATAGACCAGAGTTACGATTAGAAATGTTTAGAGCTTTTGAAGCTACTTTGAAAAAGTATAAAAAAAACTACATACTTTTAAAAGGCAATAAAGAAACTCGCTTTACTAAAGCAATAAAAGCTATTGACAAGATTATTTCTGAAAAAGATAATTTACATTCTTTTTCAGATTCATTAATAGATTAAAATATGTGAATTTCACATCAAAATTTTGATGATTTTAGTATTTCTTATAAAGAATAAAAAGACCTAGTTACTATTCTGAAAACATTGGAATTAATTGATACAAAAAACACTTTCGATTCGACTAATTTTCGAAATAAAACACAGAAAGTTATACCGAAGGCAAACTAAAAATGGATATAGAAAATATTTTAAAAGAACTTAATTTTAAGGCAATCAGAAGCTCTGGCCCTGGCGGACAGCATGCAAATAAAGTGTCTTCTAAAATTGAATTAACCTTCGATTTAGAAAACTCAAACTCTTTATCAGATGACGAAAAAAGCCTTTTAAAATCTAAAATTTCTTCAAAACTTACAAAAGAAAATGGTCTTATTTTATTTTGTGATGAATCTCGTTCTCAGCATAGAAATAAAGAAATTGCTACCAAACGATTTTTAAAATTATTGGCTGGGGGCCTAACTCGCCCAAAAAAAAGAAAACCAACAAAACCCAGCAAGTCTTCAATAAGAAAGAGGCTCGAGGGAAAACAAAGAACCTCTATAAAGAAAGCATTGCGAAAAAAGCCAAAACCTAACTAATCACCACCTTTTTATTCGGTCTTAACTATTTAAAAATCAACTAAATTCCCACTATTTTTTTTGGCTCTTTTTTCCATTAGGAACTGTAGGCGAGTGTAATTAATTAGTACAATGTTTTCTTTTTTTAAGAAGGCTTTCATTTCTTTACTAGACCAAACGTGAGCGTCTGACAACCGCACAATCTTATCCAATCCTACGGCATGATTTAGCCCACTTGGCAATTCCTGGCCATTCTTAGATACGGCATGAGCTGCATGCATATAAAAGTGATTTAATCCTGGTTTCACAATTTTTGCTACGGCAGTTTTAATGATATCCATCCGAACAGGAATATCATCTTCAACACTGCTTTTATTAGTATAAGGAATCTTGAAATTAAATACAAAGTTGACAATAAGCGCTGTCATCCATTTTTTTAATGAAGAACCTTTGTAAGACATGTGAGAATTCATTTCTTCCAACTCATAAAACCCAAAAAAAGTATCGGGACGAATCATTTGATTGTCATCCATAAATTGAATTGATTTGACTGCATTTTTGTCAAAAGTATTCACCGTCATTGGTAAATTATACTTCATAGCAACTTTTACAGCTGCCATTCTTAAGTCATCAATATTTGCACCAGGGTAATATGAATTTCTATACATAGTTCCCATATGAGAATCTAGATGGCTTATGCTAATACCTAAGGTTATTGCTTTTTGTATCTGGGCCTCAAATTCTAAATATACCTCTTTAGGGTTCGCATACAATTCAACCTCTTCAATAGTGGCCCAAGCCAAGCCCATTGAATTGTATAAGGAGGGCACAATTTCTTTAGGTAAGACAGGCTTCCATGGATACCTATTTTGATATTCATTGGTGAGCATTAAGTGAACACCAATTCCCCATTCTGGTTTTTTTTTTGAAAGTGTTGCGATTCTTTTAAGAGCTACTTCGTTATGATTATGAACAATAACACTAGTAGATTTAACGATACCAGCGTCCATGGTTTCAAAAACCCCCTCCATAAAACTAGGGTGTGCGGCTGTATCATCACTATTTACAACCAACAACTTTGTGTTTTTTGTATATCCTAATTCTTCAGCAAGACTTATTCCTTGAGAATTTAAAGGAGCATTTGGTATTTTAAAAACCAGCAACTTCGTGAAATCTAAAATATTTAGTAAAAATCCGATTACGATTAGTATTAAAAAAAAGTAGAGCCGTTTAAATTTCAAAATTTGGTTTTTTAAATAGTTAAGCTAATGTATTATTTTTTTTAATAAAATTACTTTTCTGTTTCATATTAAAATATTCCAACTTAACTTTGCACCGTTCTCATAAAGGGGTGCTTTAAAAAGCTGAGATCATACCCAATGAACCTAGAACAGGTAATGCTGTTTAGGGAGGCGAAAATCGCCATTTTACAAACGCGTCATTGCGAATGAAAAACGAATACTTAGTTCTTTTTTAATAATAAGAACTTATTATTTTTTACTCGTAAAGACAACAAACTAATTATTCAATAATCACAAGAATAATTACCTCTTTTTATTCGTTTTAAATTTTTTAAAATGAAAAAAATTACCATTTTTTTATTCTTGTTTGCAAGTATACTTGTAAACGCCCAATCATTTACAGTCAAAGGAACTGTATATGATGAAAACAAAAAGCCCTTATTAGGGGCATCTGTATCAGTTATTGGCTCTAAGGTGGGCTCTATTACAAATCAAAAAGGACAATATGAACTTTCATTAACTCCTGGAGAATATGTAATAAAAGCAAGTTTTTTAGGCTACGGAAATAAGAAGCTAGGAGTTTCTGTAATCAATGAAAACATCGCTACAGATTTTTATCTTTATCCTAAATCGACTGTCCTAGAAGAAGTTTTAGTATCTGCAGTTCGAGTAAACACAAAGGTACCTGTAACATTTTCTAACTTATCAAAAAAGGAAATTGCAAAACGTAATCTCGGACAAGACATTCCAATTCTCTTAAATTATTTGCCTTCGGTAGTTTCATCTTCGGATGCGGGAGCAGGAGTTGGGTATACCTATATGAGTGTTCGTGGTTCTAATGGCGAAAGAATTAATGTAACCATAAATGGTATTCCATACAACGATGCAGAAAGCCATGGTACTTTTTGGGTAAATTTAAGTGATTTTGCGTCCTCTACTCAAAATTTACAATTACAACGAGGTGTTGGAACGTCTACAAATGGTTCAGGTGCATTTGGAGCAAGTTTAAATATTTTAACAGATGCAGTTTCCGATGAGGCTTATGGAGAAATTTCGAATTCATTTGGTTCTTTCAATACTCGAAAACATACTGTAAAGTTTAGTACAGGTATAATTAATGATCATATAGAGATTGCAGGTCGTCTATCTAATATTTATTCAGATGGATATGTAGATAGAGCATTTGCTGATTTAAAATCTTATTATTTACAAGGAAGTTATACGGATGAAAACACCTTGATAAAAGCGGTTACTTTTGGTGGAAAAGAAAAGACATATCAATCTTGGGAAGGCTTAACAGCAGATCAATTAAGTGAAAACCGAAGACAAAATCCATATACCTATGACAACCAGGTAGATGATTATAATCAGAATCACTATCAATTGCATTGGAATGAAAAATGGAGCGACAAATGGTCTTCAAACCTAGGACTAAACTATACCAAAGGAGCTGGATTCTTTGAGCAGTTTAAAGAAGGTGAAGATGCTGCAGATTTTAACAACCTAATCGCTGATGGAAGTGATGTAATTGTAAGACGCTGGTTAGATAATGATTTTTATGTTTTCAATTTTAATACAAACTATACAACAGAAAAACTAAATTTAATTACAGGTATTTCTTATTCTAATTATACTGGAGATCATTTTGGTGAAGTAATTTGGGGATCTGATTTGTCTGCAAATACAAACATTAGAGATCGTTATTATTTTTCAGAT
>Ga0209092_10005001_pt1 | contig 10815 bp, 2 predicted proteins | sample FraStrMetagenome_FD_187446 | JGI IMG/M metagenome (GOLD analysis project Ga0209092, IMG submission 187446) | Marine eukaryotic phytoplankton communities from Arctic Ocean - Fram Strait ARC3M Metagenome (SPAdes) (version 2) | ecosystem: Environmental > Aquatic > Marine > Oceanic | place: Fram... | reverse complement strand
GTGAACAGCCCCTCTCCATGGGATTTCGCCGTCTTTTTCAATTTTTGAAGCTTCTCGATCGATTCAATTCAACTTCATTATACCGTTGTGTTCGGCACATTTAGGAGCTTCATCGGACCTATTCTCTTAAAAATCGACCTGTTTAGCGACTTTTTAAAGAGATTTTCCCTAGTTTTGGTTCTAGACCCTCAAGATTTACGCGTCCTCAAGTTTTAGAACGTCTTACTGGCCTAATTCTTAATTTCTGGGACCTATCTACATCGGGAGAAGTTAAGCTACCGTTAGAGCTTATCAGTTTCTTCGTGTGACTTCCGGATCATTTAGATCCGAGTCGGATATTCCACAAGACCGCCATCGCCGGTGCTCATAGTTGCTTCCAAAGTATCGGGACTCAAGTTTTTCTCTTAGAATTTTGGGGATTTTAAAATTTGGATCTTCCTATCTAATTTACATCCAACATAAAAAAGTCTCTAAGTGTCACGGCTAGTTTTCGCTACTTCCATATTTCGAATTTTCAACTACGCCCGAAAGTTCTGAAAATTTCGATTCAAATTAATCAACAGCAATTGGTCCGGAACAACGTCACTAGAAATTTTAAGAAATTTTATTATTGGGTTGGATATCATCATTCTTTAGATCTACGTGATATAGTATCTACCATCAAGAAGAGTGAAAGCAGAAATTGGGTCCCGACAACGTCAGTTTTCAATCCGTTACATCATAACCGAAAACTTGTTTAGGATCTGTACGTTCGGTTTAGATATCTTGTATCATACGTGTTTTCGATTTGAACTTCATGTGGCTTGGTACGGAATTAAAGAAACTTCAAACTAACTCTCTAAGTATCCGTCAACAATTGGATATCATCCAGGACAACGAATATATTAGACGTAATCTAAGCCATCTCTTCAGCATAAGCATTCAAATTCGTGACACCGCAAAAAGGAACATTATATCGGGCGACGCACAGTATCAGAATCTACTTAAGGAAATCAATTTGACGTGGACCAATATCCTTTCTTATTTAAAAACACTTTTCCCAATTGTGTGGAAAGCTATTGAAAATAGCAACGTATTTCAAGAAAGTCTTTCCGAAAAAATCTTTCCTCTTACTACGAGCGAAATAAATTTCAGACTTCAGTCGTGCAAGAAAGTCATTGAAGTATTTAAAACTCTCGTGTACGGAGGTACTCTCAGGCTACCATTTTCTCAAGACATATACGCCCAGAATCTGTATAAACTTCTTCTCGTGTCCTGTCAAAAATCGGACGTTTCTGGTGAAAAAATTGTTGCAGGTCAACATAGAGTCATCTTTCTACAATCCTGGTTAGAAAAGCTTACTTTTACATATCCTTTATCGGTATATCTAGGAAGTCACACAAAATTTCTTTCTCCAGCACGTCCCATTAAACGAGAATTTGCACAGGTCACTGACACTAAATATACAGTTTCAAAAATATCTTGCTTGAATAATAAAGTTGCGAAGACTTCTCTCGTCGATATCTCTTCCACGTCTTCAGATAGCGAAAATACATCTTTCTCGGCGTATCTCAATAAAAATAAGGTACAGACTCCACATTTTGTTGGAGTAAAGATTAAATTCGACTCAGATAGTTCGAATAGCAGTTATTCTTCGACGGAATCACAGGATTCAATTTGGCATTCAGTATTCAAAAAGAAGAATCAGAACTAGACTCATTTCCAACTCCAATTCTAATTCTCTTCGCTACTTCTAGATTCGGCAGCATGACCAATTCGCATAATGTTATCGACTCTCAGCATAGGAATTACTATGATGAATTATTCTCTCCGGATACAAAATCTACCAATTCATCTCATTTAGATTTAGTATACCCTAGTTCTGACAGCATAGAATCTCAATTCGTCTTTTCAGGACTATCTATGTTAGAAAATGAAAGTACATCTGCTAAGGAACCCGAACCTTCTTTGTCTTCCTCTTTGTCATCATTCCGGATTTTTCGGTCTACTGTCGAAAACAGCTCATCTGTACTTTCTAATTCCGACATGGACATAAGCAGTTCTGATTCCTCTTCCAACGTTTCCATGGAAGATATGGAGGGTGAAAACCAGTCATCAATTTGTTCTGCTTCAATCGAGTCACCAGCCCCGGTAACTTCATTCTTGGATGAGGATGAAATCTCCGATTTATTGGGAGAAAACATACGACTCCCGGACGAACAAACCAGGGAGGTGCTAGAGGATGATAATATTGATATAATAGCCTCATTCAATGTCCGCAACAAGTACGACCACGCTACCGCGGCGGAGCTCCTGATAAATGAAAAAATAACATTCCTGTCCATCCAGGAACCTTATGCCAGCTCTCACAAAGCGGCTGAATCTTGGAAAGCGTTTCAAAAATTAGAACTCCAAACAGCAAGGATAGCCTGCTATGAAACGCCATATCAAATGCTTCTGTTTGACACTTGGAAATGGGGTGGGAAAGTTCTCACTGCATTCCAAAGCCTCCAATACGGTAGGGTAGCTGCTATTTCGTTTGATTTAGGAAAAAATCTTCAAATAGGGATCGTTTCAATATACGCACCAACAAGGAATCATAAAACATCGGAAACTGAGGATACCTCCACCCACCCATCCATGAAAATCACATCCAACCTAGTTCAGAAAATATTATCTAAGTGGAAATCATTATATCCTAATATGATGACCATTATTTTAGGAGATTTACAGGAAACAGTTAGTGGATTAAATCGAGACAATTTGGGTAATTATAGATGCGAACCATCGCAAGATGGTGTGTTATCAAATCTGTCTCATTCCCATTCATCAATTGTCAGAGATAAAAATCCGGATATCACATATGTAACCAGATTTGGCAAGGAAGGAGCACGCGGTATTGATCACATCCTCCTACCTGTTGAAGATAAATTTCGTGACTTATGTGTTGGCGCCACGATAAAGCGCGATGTTGGCGCAAATTATTTCCCGTCGGATCATTCCATGATTTCATGTTCGATACGAAGAGCGGGCCAAAATAATAATTGCAGTGGTTCTGTCAAAACGAAATTTGATTATAGAAAATTATTCTCCATAAAATTGAAGCAGAGTGGCAGACTCGGTAAAGATTTAGACTTTGACACTTCCCAATTCAAAGGTTGTAAGAAATATGTTGAGCAGTTGAAACTCTTCACTGAAATTCAAAAACGCACGGGGGATTCTGCTGCAAGGACAAAAACACATCTTGCGGATCTGGAAACAAGAACGGATGCTCTATTTCAACAATTGTGGAATGACGGAGTGTCCCAAAAAATAGACAATGAATCTAATGATCTACTTGATATCACGGATTTCCATGCAGTAGAATTATCCTACATTTTGAAACAATTCAACAACGCCGTGAAATTGATAATGTCCGACCTGAAGCTTGCTGATGATACAAACGCCAATGATTCCGCTGGTGTAACTAGAGGCAGATTGCGGAAGCGTAAAGGATTTAAGCTCTTTAACAACCTTCCAGTACCGACCAAACTGCGTTTTCTTAAGAGCAGCATTGAGACCAAACTTAGAGAAGTGTCAAAAAGTATATATTGGATGGATGAGTTCCACATCAGATCCAACCATGAAGATAACACATCCCATCGACTTTCTCCGGATATATTTTGGAAACAATGGCAGAAAATATTAAATGATAGTATGCTTCGGAATAATGCGGCCAAGGTTACGAAGGCCTATGAAGAAGAGGGATCTGAAAGGGTTTTGCACGTTGAGGCAGTTCAACATGAGATTCGTAAACAATCACTAAAGAAGAAAACCACGCCATCCCATGAAGCAAAGGAAGATACTGGAAATACATTACCGCACGTACCTGATAATGTGACAAGGCTGTTGAATTTTTGGCTAGGAAATTCACACTGTAATCAAGGATTTTCCACTCCTTCTCCAGCAGGCGGCGGCTCCACTGCCTTCCTCACGCAAAAAATATCGGATTGGAAAAATATTCTTCTGGAAACCGATGTAGAAGATTTTGACATCAATTTACCCCACCAATACAAGATCATTTACTCCCTACTTGAAAATAGCCAAAATGCACTACACAAGTTGGGTATTCAAATAACCAAATTGCAAACCTTCTACAGACAATCTACCCTTGAGTATTTTCTCGATACTAATAATATTAGCAGTTTTACGAATAAGGTATCCTTCAAATCTAGGCAGGCTCCAGCAGCGCATACTTCAATTTGGGATGACTCTCTCATGGAGTTTCGTACTTGCTTAGATGAGGTAGAAGAATTGAAAGCGACTAGCGCCTTTCATGGAAATTGGATGGCCAATTCCAAGGCTTCAGAAACCTGCGCTTTTGCGGAAGTTTTTTCGGTAGGGCGTTTGGGATACAGAGGGGTACGATTGAAACCTAATAGAGTAGTAACAATGCAGGACGTGAGTAAGCTGATTCACAGGGGAGATTCCTTACCTAGACGAATAAAAAAAGCATTTGTGAGAGCGCATGGGCCTCATACGGCAAATCTTTTTCGTGAGCCGGAAGAAGATAATAGCGAATTTTTTTATCCTTTTTATCTTCTTGATGATAAGGGAACTATGTCGAACGAGGACAAATTGGAAGAAGGTTTATGGAAATCAATTGCGACGATCCCCTCTAAGGCAAGATTTGAGGGGTTTCAACTAGCCGTAGTGGGCAGATTTGCACCCAGATGGAGGAATTTATTACTTAAGATTGTGAAGTTGATTTTGGTCATGCGGTACATACCCTCCACGTTGAAGCAAATGGCCCGGTTCCCTATCCCCAAACCGGGTCGACCTAACGAATATCGCCCAATATCGTTATGTCACGACCTTTATTGTTACATAATGGGCGTTATAACTTCTTATTCCTCAGCGGCTATAGAGCGGGCAGGTATACTTCACGAGGGCATCACAGCGTACCAGAAGGGCAAGGGGTGCGCTAACCTGGTTACTACTGAATTGTGTTTTAGGGAGGATTGTTTAGAGAATTGTGTACCCACCGTACAAATCGATGAAGATGAAGAAAAATTCTTCGATCGCATACCAGTAGAAATTCTACTGGCAGCGATGAGAGTTAACGGTTTTCCAGCTAAAGGATATGTTGAGATCAAAGCGAGTGCCATGGAGGCTAAAACCGTGGAAATAATTACCGCTAAGGGAATCACGTATGCACGGTTTGTGTGCGGGCTTGAGCAGGGCAATCCAGATAGCCCTACTATAAGCAACCTGGTAATTAAATTTAAGCACGATATTTGGAATTTCATCTCGAAGGATATCAAGTTGCTGTTGGAAAAAAATTCTTTAGATAAGGAAGGATACAAATTTCATTCAGTCGACAAAAAGGATGGACAAGTATATCTTTGCAAAATTGGATATAGTGATGATAACAGTAAATATATATCACTAAAAAATGAAGAGGATTTACTTTATTTTGTCAAATACTATACCCAACTTTCAGGTGATATCAGCATGGTTTCGAAAATCGGGCGGAAATCATCAAAATGTGAAGTTCATTTCTTCAATATTACAGCGGATTTGGCCATTCGGATGCAGAAGGTGTGGAGTACTGCGTGGAGCTTTGTGGATGATGCACCAATTGAGGAGCAAATCCCATTTAAGATCCATCTAAACCCAGAGGAACTCCATAAATTTTATATTTTAACGGATTTTTTCAATCTTACGGAGGAAAAACAGGAAGAATGGAATGCAATCATAGGAGCTAAGGCACACAAACACTTGGGTCTTGCCTGCACACTAGGGGCGGATACATCATCATCTTGGCGCAAGGTCATTGAGAAAATGCACGAAAAACTGACAAAGCTAAATGTGTATAAGATGCACATCAATGCCCAAAGGAAGTGCTTTAACATGCTCGTTAGCACTATACCTACCTTCGCACCTGTGCAAATGAATTTTCCTAGTAAAGAGCTTCTTCAATTTGACAAACAGGCTGCTTTAGTTTGTATGAAATCAAATGGGTTGTCAAAAACGGATTGTAAAATCAGAATGTTTTTACCTGCAAAATTTGGGGGCTTGGGATTACGTTCAACTATGGAGCTGGACATCATATCCACCGCCCGAGAATTCGAAATAATAGGAAATAGTGGAAATTTAGACTCTAGATCATTCCGAACAAGGATATCCGCTCTAGATCATTATCCCTTACTGTCATTATTCCAGAACAGAAATCATGCGCGGGATGCGATAGCAAAGCTTGCAAGGTATGGCATTTATGTACGCAATGAAAGTGATATAGAAATTAATGATATTTTGGATAAATTGAATCTGGAAAATAAATGGTACATACCGTTTAATCACATTGATTATAAGGATCCATGTACCATGGGTATAGGACTGGGAAAGGATCGTAATCTGCAGTTAATGTATGGCGGCCCAGTGCATTCTATATTGAAGATGCTCCAAAGTAATAATTGGAAATCTTCGGAAGCGATAATCCAGGCAGCACAACATTTTCGCATTCCTATTCAAAAGCTAATTCATCTGTATAGCCAGGGAGCAGGTATGACGGATGAAGTTTATGCAAGGTTCTGTTCGTTTCGAGAGTGGCGCAACAAGACTTTTCAACAATGGCATCGCATTCCAAGCACAGAGGAATATTGGGAATTATTTTCTTTCAAATACCCAGAACGAGATGTAACGAAATCGAAACATCAAACGCAGATCGAGTTCAAATCCTCCTGTATTCAAAAATCGAAACTTGGATGGGAGAATCAAGTTCGATGTGATCCGAGATCGGATAGACTCATTTTCAACACTTATTCTTGGGAAGGAAAATTGTTGCAATTTATAATACAATCAAAAAGTCCTGTGTTTGTCGCGACTGATGGCTCTCACTCAGATGCAGGAGAAGTAACAAAAACATCTTCAAGTTTTGTTCTTTGTGTGTTAGATATTCGCAATAATGAAAAGTTAGCATCAGAGGAGTGGATTGACAGACCAGTTATTCCACTTTTAAGCAGAGTTTCATCACTGCCGCAAAATTTTGGAACTTGCAGTACAGATATCGCACATGGCGAATTCTGCGCGATGCTCTTGGCGGAATTAGCATTATCGGACTTACCGCGTGTTACCATCTCCGATAGTAAAGCTATTAGAGAGCAAATGTTCAAGATCAAAGAACTTTCCTCAAAAACGAACGATAGAAGCTATATTCGTAACGTGGCAGGAGGGATAGGCAAGTTCATCAGTGGCACCATGAGAGAAATTCTATTTCAGTCGAGGAAAATTAGATTAGAAGAATCGAATTCGAAACCAAAAAGAATATGTCAGGAGATACTCGAGCAAAGAAATTCATTATTTTTGAACATAGCGAAGCAATGGACAACGCCGTCGGCGTTCAATGAAGATGATGAAGTTATAGGATGGGAAGAAGCTTACTTTGATGATGAGAAAAGGTGTCCAATCCTTAAAGTGAACTCGCACCAGTTAGATCACACTGGCACAAAGATGAAGTCACCGTCGAGATACAAAAAGCTCATCCCCAATCTGGCAATGTTGAATGCAAATCATCATGCTGATGTTTGCGCTGATTATGGTAAATCGTTTCATGGAACCCCATATTATTTTAATAAACCTTCTACATACCTACGTTTCTTTTTTACATGTGGGGGCAAGCACATTGATAGAAATATAAGCGACTTTTGTCACGAGCATTTTAGTGCCTTAAAAGTAAGAAAATTAAAGATGAAAAAGACACAAGGACTAATATGGCGACTACTACCAGATACTACAACAACATGGGAGATATTAAATCTACATAAAGGATGGCTCAGGTCCCTATTGGGGTTGAGCAGTACACACACCAGACGTGTTTACAAATCCGACATATATAGAGAATGTTGTAAGGCGAAATTGGTTTCAATTAATGATCAAAAGGGCTTATTTTCCAATGACACAGGATCTATCAAGATGAAGGACACTTTAGATATTTTAGGAGATTGTTTATGGTGTAAGAATACGGCAGGTGTAAAACAAAAAGGAAATAGGAATCACGCTTTTCTCTATTGCCAACACGAAGATCTATCATCCTTTCGACGGAAAATTACGAACCTGATCGAATCCAAATTTAGAATATTTTTCCTAGACTTATATAAAGCAACAAATCTGGAAAATATTAATACATGCATAGAGGAAATAGAGACAATCTTTCTAGGTTTTCAGGAAGGAAATGTGAACAGGCTAGAAAAAGTGCAGAAAGCAGAAAACAACAGATATCTATCCATACAGTTGATTCTATCTCGAGAAAACATGTCCAATGTTCAGGACCTGCTAAAATTCTCCAAATGCAATTTTTATTGTGAACTGTTCGGCCTTCTGCCGAACTTGTCAGGACTCCCTATTCGAGATGAACAAATAGGCTCGTTAGATTGCCCATGGCTAGGTTTAATTCCAACACCTATTGATGACACGATTGTAAAAAGATGCAACGAAATTAACAAACATATTTCACATAAGGAATCTGCTGAACAAATTTCCACTTACCTTCATCAATCATGGAAGGAAATCAAAAATCTTATCATGGGTAAAGCAATCGGGATCCACAGGATCATCTGCTCAACGGGAGCAAGGCTAGAGAAGGAATGGCGAAAGGAATTTAACATTGATATTAATTCAATCAAAAAGCTCAAGGAGGAATCTAGTCCTAACAGCATCAAGCCGAGAGTCGTATCGCCCACGGATAAGGGTCCACGGAAAAGAAAGTACGCAATTTGCGGAGGAGAACCGATCACGCTTCCTTCGAAGAGAATCAGGACGATCATTATCGATAATGAAGATGCAACGTTAAAGAGGAAATGTACAGGATTTACCTGTATTGCAAAATACAAAGGCTGGTATCCGAACAGCAGTTTCTCGCAAAACCAAATTAAAATCACCATTAAACAGTGTCAAAGATGCTCGAGATATATGACTGTACTCAAACTCTGCCTTACGGCGTCAAATGAAATAGAAGCAGCCTCTGAAAACGATATTGATACCCTTATCGAATTCATACAAAACAATATTAACAATGTGAAACGCAATTATGTTACATTCGCCAAAGTCTTCAATAAATGCTTACCAGTTACTTCCAGTATACCTTCGTTGGTCACACAAGGAAAGTCCAAAAGAATTAGCGACAGATTCAAACTGTTATGTAACATCTTTTTTATCGCAACAACAAAAGCAACAAACAATTTTACAGCGACCGATCATAATATAATTCCTCGAATATCATCGATCTTTCAAAAATTACTGTCCAGCAAGGAATCTGATTTCAGCCTCGAACGAAAGGCGGAGACAAAAATCAAACTTCTAATATCAAGTAAAAATAACATTCCCTGCAAAGACGCAACCGATCTTCCACCTGAAAACAAAAATGACATCTCAATCACGGTGCAATCAAAACCAAAAACACGTATGCCAACAACTTCATCAAATCCACCACGTACCTGTATATTTATAAACACTCCATCCCAGGATATCAAAGTACAAACAGCATCGATTACGAAGGACACTTCCTCAACCACCAGCAACTCATTAACAGGACAAAAGGTATCCATCAAGAAGGAAAGGGACCCTCAACTCGAAATTCCATTGGTTACTTCATTAGCCCAGGATGAACCTAAAACATCTGTCAATCATAAAAAAGACCTCCATATAATAGCGGCCACAATCATTCGTCCTTATAGGTATATGTCCGGCAGTATAATGATGAGAGCTATAGAAGTTTTGAGATCATATAAAGCGCAAAATGTATACTTCGCATCGGCGGAAGCCAGTAACCAAATCTCCTCATGGAAGCTCACGGATGGATGGCCAAAATTCGCGAAAACATTTGGAAATAGGATCTTGATTGATAATAAACTTAATGGCGTTTATTTCATCCCATTATTTTCAGGGAACACGACTGAAGGTCATTGGTCACTTTGCGTGATCAAAAAATATAGCCAACGGAAAATTTCGGCATGGAACATTGATTCTTTGGGTTCGGGAAGCATCAACAGTACCACACATTTGAAAATAGCAACCGCATTTGCACCAGGTAGAGCTAAGTTCACTTGGAAAGCATGTCATTGTAGATGTCAGGAAGAAGCAGAATGCGGCCCAAGAACGGTCCTGGCGATGAAAATTATTTTGGAGGAATTAATTAAAAATGTTTCGATTGAAGACTGTGTGAAAACGGCAACTTTGACGCAATCACCGCAGAACAGCTACACTCCAAGTAAGATTCGAGAAACAATAGCGTATTTTGTGAACGAATATACTCCAGAAATGATTACGCCACCTATACGGTTGAGGACAGGTCAACGAAGACGGGAACCACCGGCAAAGAATAAAGGTATCATACGAGAAAATGCTTCGGAAACTATAGAGATTGACTGAATCAGCGTAGATGATTAGAACTTAAGGATGGTAGGAACGCCAGGACAGAGAGTACATTTGCTTGGGAGCATTCTAGATATCGGTAAATTTAAATTTGTTTGTTTATTGTCTGTTTACGGTCGTCGGAAATCTGCACGTGGAATTCGTACGGTAAGTAGGACGGGGGGGGATATACCATTGGAGATTATGGATTGACTTCGGTCTCGCACCAAAAGCTCCTATTTTCTTCGGAAAATAAAGGTAGAAGCCCGGAGGACGTGAAGATCTAGGATCCACCTCAGAGTGTAGCTAAGTTTCACACGTAAAAAATAACATATCATAACATAACATAACATACACAAACAAACAAACAAACAAACGTACATGCTAAATATTTGGTACAAGAAAGGCTCCTCTTAAGCCGGACGTGACAAAGGTAGTGAATGACCT
>Ga0209092_10004999_pt1 | contig 10816 bp, 9 predicted proteins | sample FraStrMetagenome_FD_187446 | JGI IMG/M metagenome (GOLD analysis project Ga0209092, IMG submission 187446) | Marine eukaryotic phytoplankton communities from Arctic Ocean - Fram Strait ARC3M Metagenome (SPAdes) (version 2) | ecosystem: Environmental > Aquatic > Marine > Oceanic | place: Fram... | reverse complement strand
GTAATGATTCGATTCAATCGTCTGACTCCAAACAATGGCCATACAAATAGAAGTATTGAGGGGTAAACAGCTAACGAGTCGCAGTCGCCTGCAGGACCGCAACTCGCAGCTTCAGATCCCACCAATCGCTTGACTAGGACTGACCGATTTTAATTAACTCGACGTCAAAGACCAGCGTGCCCGCCGGCGCGCCGCCTTGTGGTTTTTCACCGTAGGCCAGCTTACCAGGAATCCAGAAACGACGAGTTTCACCTTCGACCATCAACTGCACACCCTCGGTCCAACCTGCAATCACTTGAAAAAGTCCAAAACTGGTCGGCTCACCGCGCGCAACCGAGCTGTCAAAAAGTTGCCCATCGGTGGTCCAGCCGCTGTAATGAACCGTTACCATATCACTTTTGACCGGATGCTTGCTACCACTGCCAACCTGAATAACGCGCGAAGCTAAGCCACTTTCCGTCACTACAGCAGACTCAGGCGCCGCGGCTACATCCACCGATACTTCAGGAGGTTTCGGCGCCGCTTTAATCGAGAGTAGTTCAACATCAAAAACTAACAGGCCGCTGGGACGCCCACCACCAGCATTTTCACCATAGGCCAGTTCCGCAGGAATCCAGAAGCGACGTTTTTCACCGACCGACATCAGCTGCAGCCCCTCGGTCCAACCCTTGATCACGCGATTTAAAGGAAAACTCGCGGGCTGACCACGCTCAACCGAACTGTCGAACAGTTTACCATCGGTAGTCCAACCGCTGTAGTGCACGCTGACGGTGTCTGCGGCAGCAGGGTTTTCACCGCCATTGCCAGCTTCCAAGACCTTAAAAGCTAGGCCAGTGCTCGTTTTTGCCGCATCCGCAGGGACGGCGTTTACATCTAGTGGAGTATCGATCATAGCACATGATATCCGCCAAAGCCGGCCCTCAGGTCAACTGAAAAGCAGCAAAAACCAGTCACCACGACTTCTTTTTCGCAACGCAATGATGACTTAATCAACTTAATTCACTGGCTAAAAATGCCATCGCATGCGTCAACTTTAGACCTTTGTATCCTTTATACAAAAAGCATTTAATTGACTTAAACTTTTAAACGATCAGCCAATTTCCTTTCCGTGAATTCATATCGCATCATAGATAGCCACACCCATTGTTATCCGCCCGCCGTGACACGAGATCCGCGGGCTTGGGCCCGTACGCAGCAAGAACCGCATTGGGCTCAATTAGTGGCACCGCTCAACAAAGCATCCATTCAAGGATGGGCCACACCACAACAGATGCTGGCAGCGATGGACGAAGCTGGGGTAGATCAGGCGATGTTACTAGGTTGGTACTGGGAAAATGAAGCAACTTGCCGTTGGCATAACCAGGTTATCGCCGAATGGGTTAAAATCGCCCCAAAGCGTTTTATCGGATTCGCGGCGATTCTGCCTAATAAAAATGTACTGCCGCAACTAGAATTTGCACAGCGACTCGGGCTGCGCGGCGTTGGCGAGCTACACAGCGGCGTACAGCAATTTCGCGCAGACAGTTCGGCTTGGCTGCGGCTAGCGGAGTGGTGTGTCGCTCATGGCTGGCCAGTCAACTTACATGCCAGCGAGAGCGCAGGCCTACCACACCCAGGCCGTGTCGCAACCCCACTACAAGATTTTGTAGATATGGCGGCAGCGACTCCTGCGCTCAACATTATCCTCGCACATTGGGGCGGCGGACTGCCCTTTTTTGAACAAAATCCACGCCTACGTAAAATCTTGAAAAACGTATATTACGACACCAGCGCCAGCCCATTACTTTATCAGATAGAAATATTTAATAATATGGTGGATCTGGTCGGCGCTGAAAAAATAATTTTCGGCTCAGACTATCCATTACGAGTCTACCCACGGCAGTGCAAACAAGCTGACATGAGCCTATTTGTACAAAAAATACAAAAAGATACGGAACTTCAAGCGACAGATTACCAAGCGATTTTCCACAACAATATAAACCGGCTAATAAACGCGACTGCGGCCACTGGCTGAACAGATCGCCGGGAAAACCTAGCGGCGGCACAACACAGACCGCCGCCGCAGACAACCTAGCCAGTTAGCGATCAAATGCTGCCAGTAATTTCGAATTGATTCGCACGGCCTGACGCTCTAACTAATTCTGCGATCAACTCCGATGGCTGGCCCACTACGCGACTCGAGCGTGCTTGCTACCGGTATCATGCGTCAGCACAGTATTTTTATGCCACTTCCTTCTCACCCCAAATACCCCGCACTGGTTATCGATGCCAGCGGCAGCTCGGTCTTCACTGGCATATTGGCCAGTGAGCAGCAATGGCTAGCTAAAGCCGAGCTCAGCGGCGCGCCGTTGGAGATGTTATTTCCGGCGGTCGAAGAGGTCTTACAATCAGCGCAGCTCAAGCTAGCTCAAGTGCGGAGCTTTATTTACTGCGAAGGGCCAGGCTCAATACTAGGACTGCGACTGTGCGCGATGGCAATTGAAACTTGGACACATCTGTACCCAGATGCAGCGCCGTGCTTCGCTTACAATTCACTACAACTGTCCGCCGCGCTATTAGTTAAGGACGTCGCACTACCCACGCATGCGCTGCTGGTATCAGACTGGAAAAAAGGCGCTTGGAATGCGGTACATATAACCCGCGGAGTAATTAGCTGCACCAGTGTGGTTGAGCAAGCTGAACTGGAAGACTGGCAGTCAGTACTCTATCATCTACCGCAGAGAAAGGGCTGGCAAACACCACCAGCACAGGCAAACAGCTTACAATTTGCTCCCGAAAGGTTACACGAGGTACTAAACACTACAGTACGCTTGCGCCCCACTCAGGGCGTCGAGCTCTACAGTAATGGCGTCAATACCTTTGCGAAATGGAACGGGCAGCGACACCGAATGCCTGCTAATTCCTAATCGTTTAGAGCAATTGAACATACAGACTCCAGACACTGCTCCGCCACATCGCTGCTGGGCAGAAATTGATTTAGCAGCCTTCGAACGCAACCTTAAGCGCATACAGGCGTCCTTGCCCGCGGGGGTCAGCTATATCTCGGTCGTTAAAGCTGACGCCTATGGTCACGGCATGCCGCAAATGGTGCGGCGCGTGCTGCAAAGTGGCGTCGATTATTTGGCAGTCGCCAATGTGCATGAAGCCGCCGACATTCGCCACATGGGAATGGGCTGCCCGATTTTAATTTTAAGCCCAATCCTGCCCCACGAAGATCAGTTTTTAATCGACTACGATGCGACTGCCACCATCAGTTCGCTAGAGGAAGCCCAACGCCTGAATCAGCTAGCCGTCAAAAGTGGCCGAGCCATACAGCTGCATTTAAAAATCGACACTGGCATGGGGCGCTTGGGTGTCTGGCACAGTCAAGCTAGCGCACTGTTACAACAAATAGCTCAACTACCAGGACTGATTCTAAAGGGGATTTATACTCATTTTTCTAGCGCAGAAAACGATCCTGCATTCACCGAACTGCAACGTGAACGTTTCCTAGCAGCACTGCCGCAGTGCACTGCGGGGCTACTGATCCATGCCGACAACTCGGCCGGAATCCAGTCACTGGCCATTGCCAGCCCTTTTAATGCAGTGCGCATTGGCCTGCTACAATTCGGAATTTCAGCCTGCCTTAATACAGCGGACGCACAAATACCAGTCGAGCCAGTTTTTAGTTTCCACACCCGCGTCGGCTTGGTTAAATCATTGCCAGCCGGCACCGATATTAGCTACGGCCGCAGCTACCGACTCAAGCGCAGCAGTCGCATCGCGGTGCTGACCGCCGGCTATGCCGATGGTGTTCCTGTTGAGCTTGGCAATAAGAGCCAAGTTCTAATCGCGGGGCAAGGCTGCCCTATTTTAGGCCGAGTCACCATGGATCAAACAGTAGTTGACGTAACCGACCTGCCCCAAGTGAGAGCGGGCGACTGTGCCGTACTGATCGGACAAGATGGCGATGCAGAAATTACTACCAGCCAGTTTAGCCATGCCGCAGTTACGATCCCGTGGGAAACGCTCTGCTCGATTACTAAGCGCGTTGCACGTGTCTATATCAGCCCACGTGAACTATAAATCAAACGCAGCCACCGATCAGTGACATTGGCGGTGAAGATGCTTAAATTGGGCGCAAGAACATTCCCAGCTGCTAAGCTTTAGACTCTGGCTCAGCTTCAACCGCTGACTCCGCATCTACCGCTGAATCCGCCTCAACCGCTGGCTCAGCATCACTGCAATCTCGGCTGATGTTGCTCTCCTCACGAGACTTCGCAACATTGACTTTAAGCGCACGGCCACTCACGGCTTGGCCATTAAGCTGGCGAATCGCTTCAGCTCCCTCGGCCTCATTGGCCAACGTCACAAAGCCAAATCCGCGCGGGCGACCGCCACCGGGACGCGTCACAATAACAGCATCCTCAACTGTTCCAGTTTGGCTAAAGATCTCACGAAGATCTTCGGCGGTGGCATCAAAAGAAAGGTTTCCTACATATAGACGAACTGACATAATAAATGTTGCTAAAAGTGAATTACAAATGGCTAAAACGAGCATAGAAGTGGATGAAGCCATCAACTGACAACCTTTAATTAAAAACGATTCGAATTTGCTAAGATGGCCTAGCCCACATTACTTGTGCCAATAAAAATCTATTAATTGTGAATTCAGCCAAAAAGAAAAGTACTGTCCTACGTGTATCCGCATATTTGTTTCGATACAAAAAGCTATTTGCGCTCACCATTGGTTTGGCCTCCGCCACCACGCTACTCGAAATTGCGGTACCCTACACCATTAAGGTAATCCTCGATCAAATCGAAACGACTCAAGCACTGGCGGGACTTTTATGGGGCGTTGTCATTATCGGATTACTTTACCTAGGTAGTGAGGTATTTAACAGTTTACGTATTCGTATAAACAACACCCTAGAGCAACAGGTTTTACTGGAAATGCGGCGCGATCTGCACACTAAGTTGCTAAATTTACCAGTATCTTTTTATGATCAACGTAAGAGCGGAGAGCTGTCCTCACGCGTCATTGAAGATGTGGCCGCGGTCGAGCGCGCACTACTAGACGGCACCGAACAGGGTACTGGAGCACTGCTACGCATTATTGGCATCACTACAGTTCTATTTTTCATACAACCCACATTGGCTTGGTTCGTATTTCTGCCGGTTCCTATTTTACTAGTCGTCGGCGTCTTCTATTCCAAAAAATCACGCGTTGTATGGAAGCGCGTGCGCGAAAGCTCGGGTGAACTCAACAGTCTATTGGTAGAAGATATTCAAGGCAATCGGTTGATCCAGACATTTGGTTTGCAAGCACGCGAATCTGCCCGCTTCGAGGAAAAAGCAAATGACCTAAAATCTAAAAGCATTAAAGCCATGTTTCGCTGGGCAATGTACAGCCCCTGTACCTCATTAGTGACTAAATTGGGCTTGCTCAGCATCGTGGGCTATGGTGGCTCGCTGGTACTACAAGACTCAGCTAATTTTTCGATGGGCGACTTGTTGGCTTTTTTTCTTTACGCCAATATGTTGTACCTGCCGATCTCACAATTGCATGGTATTAACCACCTAGTAGCCGCTGGCCGTGCCTCGGGAGAACGTGTTTTTGAAATCTTAGATGCGCAAGTAGATGTCGCAGAGCAGGAAAATCCACTCGCGATGCCCGCATCACCGCTGCAAATAAGTTTCACTAACGTCTGCTTTAAATATCCCGGTCGCCCTCCAGTATTGGATCAACTCAACTTGGAATTAGAGGCCAATCAAGTCACCGCAATTGTAGGACACACCGGAGCTGGCAAATCGACAATAGCCAACCTTGCCATGCGCACCCACGACGTTAGCTCGGGCTCAGTCAAAATCTGCGGCATCGACATCCGAGCGCTCGAAACAGATGAGCTACACCATCAAATAGGTCATGTGGCACAGGATCCCTTTTTGTTCGAGGGCAGCATACGCGACAACATGATCTTGGCCAAAGCTGAGGCCCAAGAAGACGAAATCATTCAAGCACTCGAATTCGCCTGCTGCTGGGATTTTGTGAGTGCGCTACCCGAGCAACTCGACACAAATATTGGCGAGAAAGGCATCCGGCTTAGCCAAGGTGAAAAACAACGGCTGACCATTGCCCGCGTACTGCTGAAAAACCCACCTTTCGTGATTTTAGACGAAGCCACCGCAAGTGTCGACACCATCACTGAGCGCAAAATACAACAAGCACTAGACCATTTGGTCGAGCAACGCACCGTATTGGTAATTGCACACAGACTATCAACGGTGCGACGTGCCCATAAAATTGTAGTACTCGAGGCAGGGAAAATTATTGAATCAGGATCACATGAAAAGCTATTGGCTAAAGCAGGCCACTATGCTAAACTATGGAACCATCAGAGTGATTTGATTCCAGAATACTCTTGATCAGGCAGACTTGACCACTTGACGCTAAAAATATCGGCTTACTTAATTATTAGTCATTCCATTGTGTGAAAGTAATTCCACCAGATCACTTGACGCTTCATCTACTGATCATTCATAAAAACTTGCTAAAATGCCAAAGTCTATTTTGATTTATTCATTAAATGAGCACACCTGAAACAAGCGAAAGCGATATTACCATGCACAAAGAATTAACAGTGCAAAACAAGATGGGGATTCATGCTAGGCCTGCGGCTATGATCGTGCGAATCTCTAACACTTACTCAGGCGAGATCTGGGTCGAAAAGGATGATGAGCAGGTAAACGGTAAAAGCATTATGGGACTCATGATGTTGGCCGCCGGCAAGGGCTCCAAATTAACTTTTCGTGCTGAAGGCGATGCGGTAACTGCCGAAAAATTGTTGACGGAAATGGAAAATCTTTTTTCACGTCGCTTTGAAGAGGCTTAGCCCCCAGGGTTATTAGCGGCGACTTATCAAGGTCGGTGCGACTCGTTCAATGCTGCAATGCTCAGCCCACTATCAGATACAGCTAACGGTAGTTAATTGTATTGTATTAGTCCGCAGATTCAATTGATTGCTACTGCCAAACATTTAGTAGCTGATTGACAAGCAAGCATCTACATTACGTTTAACTGGAATCCCGTCGCCGGCTGCCAATTCACGCCGCGAATATTCCAAGTACAAACAGTTTTAGATTGATGCGAATTCAGCGGGGCTATACGCAGCGACCCGACAGCTAAAAAAGCGATCGGAAGTCTAGCCTGAACCAACTTGTTAACCAATTCTAGGCTTACTGTATGCATGTCCATCATCAACAATCGGTAGCGCAGCTACAACTCGTTGGGTCCCGCCAAGTAGTGTAGCCAGCAATTAAGTTGCTCGTCGTAAGCAACATAAACTGAGGATCCTAGATGCGAAAGAGCAATGAATTGGGCGCTTGAACAATAATAAAAACTAAAGCGCTGCGACAAATAGTCCACTTTTGCCTACTTTTAAAATGTAAGCATTATACGGATTATTCGTTTATATCTAATATGAATGTAAAACATAAGATTAACCAGCTTGCGGTGCACTCTAGCCGAGGCGGCCATGATTAATATTAATCTAACCTCAATCTTCTTACTTTCAGTGTGCTGTCTCCTGGCTGGCTGTATCAGTGCACCTGAGAACCAACAGGCGGCTCAAATTGCACTGCCTCAGCAATTTAACGCAGATATCACAACCAATTCAAATGCACCAACTGCTTGGCTGGATGATTTCCAAAGTCCACCACTGCGCGCATTAATTGAAGAAGCACTCGCTCACAACGCAAATTTACAAATCGCCGTGGCTCGACTGGATCAGTCGATCAGCCAAGCACAAATTTCAGGTGCCGCGCTGCGACCACAACTAGCGGCCGGCGTTAAGGGGCAGCGCCAGCAGATCAATACTTTCGGACCAACTACGACCGATGCTCTTCGCTTTGAAAACTATGACTTAGGCTTTAATTTCAAATGGGAAATAGACCTATGGGGCCGCTTGCGCAACCAAAAGTCAGCTGCACTCGCGCACATTACAGCGACTCAGGCCGAGCTGACAGGGGCAAGACTCTCACTCGCAGCTCAGGTCTGCAAACGCTGGTTCGACAGCATAGAAGCGGAACAACAATTGAAACTAGCTGGGCAGATAGCCGATCTAAATACGCAAAGCTGCAATAACATCGCAGCGGGCTTCGAACTCGGACTTAATTCTGCCATTGAATTAAGTAGTGCGCGCACAAGAAATGCGGTAGCACAGGCCCAAGTACCCGCGCGTCAACGCATCTTAGATCACACAACACGCTCGCTCGAGCGACTGCTCGGGCGCTACCCGAGTGCCTCCGAACAAGTGCATCAAGCGTTACTACCGCCCTTACCCAGCTCAATACCAACAGGTTTACCAGCTGAACTGTTGCAACGGCGACCTGATTTAGTCGCTGCAGAAAGACAATTAGCCGCCGTGAGTCAGGACCTGCGAGCAGTTGAAAAAAGTCGACTTCCACAAATCAGCCTGACTGCATCAGGCGGCAATGCTTCGCAGGCATTTAAAAACTTACTCAACAATAACTTCTCAGTCTGGAGCCTGGCTGCCAATCTGACTCAGCCAATCTTTCAAGGCGGGCGCATTCAAGCCGGCATTAAACAGAATAAAGCGATTGTTGATCAAGCATCAGCACATTACCGTGCTACCACACTACAAGCCATGCTTGAAGTGGAATCAGCACTCGCGGCTGAAAAATTCCTGCAGACTGAATATCTAAGCATCACACATGCAGCCGACCAAGCGGGCACTACCAACAGCCTAGCCTGGCAAAGCTACTACAATGGAACGTCGGCAATGCTTACAGCTCTCGAAGCCCAGCTCAGCTATTACAACGCACGTAGTCAGATACTTCAGCTTCACAATCGCTTACTACAAAATCGAATCGACCTCTACCTGGCCCTCGGCGGCCCCTTCCAATCGGAATCATGAATAAGCTCCTGCCGATCCTAATACTTTGCGGCGCCATCGCGCTGACCACATTATTAATTCAACTGCGGCCAGCGCCTCCAAAGGCACTGGCTCCGCGCCCTTTGAGCAGTGTAGAATTCATGCGGGTAAGCCCAACGACAACACATCTTTACTTAAACAGCCAAGGCACACTAATGCCTCAAACTGAAAGTGAACTAACGCTAGCAGTTAGTGGCCAGATCATAGAGATGGGTAGCAACTTTCGGCCCGGAGCGACATTTGCGAGCGGTGAAATCCTTTTGCGCATAGATCCAACTGATTATTACAGCCTACGCGATCAACGCCGGGCCGAACTGGCGACCGCAAAGCTGGCATGGGAAAGAGAAAAGGCTCGCGCTCAACAAGCGGCACTCGATTGGGTTAAGTGGGGAAAAGGCCATGCCAGCCAGCTCGCGATGCGCCTGCCCCAACTCGAACAAGCCGAAACCCAAGTTCAAAGTGCACAATCTGCGCTAGCCCAATCCGAACGTGATTTGGCACGCACTGAGGTCAAAGCACCCTACGCGGGCACAGTACTCACTCAAAACGTTGATTTAGGCCAATATATAACCGCCCAAACCGGCACATCAATTGGCCGTATTTTCGCTAGCAACAACGCTGAAATACGACTGCCCATCACACAACAGGATGCACTGTTGCTAGACCAGACTCAATTCGGTGCGGTTCAACTGCGTAGCAACGATTCCCCTAACGGCAGCAGCTGGTCAGCCACAATCGATCGAATCGAAGCCAACATTGATCCTCACAGCCGCTTACTCTATGTCGTGGCACGGATCACGCAGGCTTTTCAATTCAACCCGATTTCGCAACAGCCACAACTGCGCCGCGGGATGTTTCTGCAGGCTCAAATTCAGGGGCGTAGCATCGAAGATGCATACATACTGCCGCATGATGCACTGCGCGGCTCTGATACAGTATATATTTTAAATCCGGAGAATCGCTTGCAAACACGCCAAGTTCAGGTTGTACAAAGCACGCAACAACAAGTCATTATCAGCGCAGGCCTGCAAGACGGCGAGCGCATCGCCATCAGCCCCATTGGCTATTTCGTAGAAAATATGGCGGTCAACCCGATTGAAAAGCAATGATCCGCTGGTTCATAAACAATGGCGTCGCAGCCAATCTTTTAGCTGCAATCTTAATTATAGCCGGCCTATTTACTGCTTTTAGCATAAAACTAGAACTCTTCCCAGAGCTGGAGCTAGACCTAGTTAGTATCAACGTCGCCTATCCTGGTGCCGCGCCCGAAGAGATCGAAAGTGGCGTGATCGAACTGATTGAAAATAAAATTCAAGCCATAGAAGGCATCAAAAAAGTCACCGCTGTTGCCGCTGAAGGCTTTGCAGCACTGACAGTTGAAGTCGCACGCGGCTATGATGCCTCCCAAATTTCAGATCAGATTAAGGAGCGGATCAATACAATTGATAGCTTCCCAGAGCAAGCTAAGCGCCCTGCCATCAAAAAAGTAAACATTCGCAACGAAGTCATCTCGCTAGCGATTTATGGCGCGGCCGAGCCTACAGTACTAAAAGCGGTGGCAGAATATGTGCGCGATGAACTCAATACGCGTGCCGATATTACCCAAGTCGACATTAATGGCATCGCTGATTTTCAAATATCGATCAACGTCTCTGAAGCCAAACTGCGCCGTTACGACCTGAGTTTTGAGCAAGTCGCTGACGCGGTTCGCCGCAGTTCGGTCGATATTCCTGGCGGTAGTCTCAAATCGAATGGCGGCGAAATTCTACTGCGCACCAGCGGTAAAGCCTATCAAGCCGAAGCCTTTGAGCGCATTCCGTTACTAACTACCGCGGACGGTGCAACTGTCGCGCTCGGGGATGTGGCTCAAATCATCGATGGTT
>Ga0209092_10004998_pt1 | contig 10817 bp, 9 predicted proteins | sample FraStrMetagenome_FD_187446 | JGI IMG/M metagenome (GOLD analysis project Ga0209092, IMG submission 187446) | Marine eukaryotic phytoplankton communities from Arctic Ocean - Fram Strait ARC3M Metagenome (SPAdes) (version 2) | ecosystem: Environmental > Aquatic > Marine > Oceanic | place: Fram... | reverse complement strand
AAAGGAAACAAGCAATCAAAAATTACTTTAAAAAAAAATGTAACGAAAGATGGTGTTTTTCGTAAGTTAAAAATTGGATTATTTCGCGGTATCAGAAGAGGTCCTCAACATTAACCAGGCTCCGATTAAAACTAAAGGAATACTTAATATTTGACCTGTATTTAAAGCGTTAAAAATCCAATCTTCTCTACCATCTACTTGGGGTTCTTTTAGGAATTCGATAAAGAATCTTAAAGACCAAAGCACCACCATAAACACTCCAAAAAGATAACCAGTTTGCTGTTTTTTAGTTGTTTTCCAATAAATATTCCACAACACAAAAAATAAGGCTAAATAACTAATCGCTTCATATAACTGTGTTGGATGCCTTGCTGTGGTTTCTCCTGCTGCTTTAAAAATGACTCCAAAATTAGAACCTGTCTCCTTACCATAAATTTCTGAATTGAAAAAATTTCCAAAACGGATAAAAAAACCTGCTAAAGCCACTACTATTGCTAACCTATCTAAAATAAATAACCACGGCTTTTGAAGGTGTTTTTTTGCATAAAAATATAAGGCAATTGGAATACCGATGGCAGCACCATGACTTGCAAAACCTGTAAATCCGGTAAACTTCCAACCTTTAATAAAGCCAAATAAAGAACTATTTGTACTTTCTTTTATTGGTAAAAATATTTCTAGCAAATGGTTTTGATAATAATCCCAACTGTAAAAGAAAACATCTCCTAAGCGCATTCCTATTAACATAGAAATAAAAGTATACATAAAAAGTGGATCTACTTTTTCTGGAGAAATTTTATCTTCAACATAGATTTTTTTCATTAAATATATGCCTAATAAGAAAGCACATATAAACATTAAACTATACCATCTAACTACAAAAAAACCTAAATCTATTCCTATGGAAGGATTCCACTCTATTGCTAAAAAACTCATATCTATTTATATTTTTTTGTCACTGCTAGTATAATCGAGAAATCTGTATTTAAAATCAGGTTCTTAATCCTTTATTAACTAAAAATAACAGTATTTATGTATTCTTTTCTTTCTTTTCAGGAACAGGATCGTAACCACTTCCTCCCCATGGATGACAGCTAAATATCCTTTTCAATGCCAACCATCCACCCAAAAATAGACCGTGTTTTTGCAGCGCTTCTATCGTATAACTCGAACATGTAGGACTGTATCTACAAGTTGCTGGTGTAGATGGTGAAATTGCGGTTTGATAAAAACGTACCAACAAGATGAACGGATATGAAAGAATTTTCTTCACTTTAATTTATTGAAAAAGTGGTTCCTTCTCTCCCATCTTTTAATTGAATTCCCAATTCAATTAATTCATCCCTAATTTGATCTGACAATGCCCAATCTTTATTCTCTCTTGCTTCCTTTCTTAATTTAATAAGCAACTGCACTACTCCATTAATCTTATCAGAACTATTCTGCTTGATTTCATTTTGTAATCCTAAAACATCAAAAACAAATGCATTGATTGTTTTTTGAAAGTCTTCTAGATCAGCTTCAGAAATTGTTGCCTTTTGTTCTTTTAGTTGATTGATAATTTTAACCGCTTGAAATAAATGAGCAATTAATATTGGAGTATTAAAATCGTCATTCATTGCATCATAACATTGCTGTTTCCATTTTGAAAAATCAAATGACGATGTTTTGCTTGTAGAAATATTTTGCAACGAATTTACTGCATCCATCAATTTAAAATATCCTTTTTCAGAGGCTAATAGTGCATCATTAGAAAAATCTAAAATACTTCTGTAATGTGCTTGCATATTAAAGAAACGAACAACACTTGGTGCAAAGGCTTTACTTAATATGTCATTTTCTCCTGTTAAAATTTCATTTGGCAGTACAAAGTTACCGGTCGATTTTGCCATTTTCTGGCTATTTAACAATAGCATATTTGCATGCATCCAATAATTTACAGGTGTTTTTCCACTACAAATATGAGACTGTGCAATTTCACATTCGTGGTGTGGAAACTTCAAATCCATGCCACCACCATGAATATCAAATTGTTCACCTAAATATTTTGTACTCATTACCGAACATTCTAGGTGCCAACCAGGAAAACCATCACTCCATGGCGAAGGCCAGCGCATAATATGTCTTTCATCAGCTTGTTTCCAAAGGGCAAAATCTTGTGGGTTTTTCTTGTCAGATTGACCGTCTAAAGTTCTGGTGTTATGAATAGCCTCTTCCATTTTTCTGCCTGAAAGAATTCCGTAATTATTACCATCCTCATTGTATTTTAATACATCAAAATAAACAGAACCATTCACTTCATATGCAAAACCTTTTTCAATGATTTCTTTAATCATTTCAATTTGCTCAACAATATGTCCCGTTGCAGTGGGTTCTATACTTGGTGGTAAAAAATTGTATTTATCTAAAGTTTCATGAAAATCAACGGTATAACGTTGTACAACTTCCATGGGTTCAATTTCTTCTAAACGTGCTTTTTTAGAAATTCTATCTTCACCTTCATCTGCGTCATTTTCTAAATGACCTGCATCAGTAATATTGCGGACATAGCGGACTTTATACCCTAAGTGTTGTAAATATCGAAACACCATATCAAATGACATAAATGTTCGAACGTTTCCTAAATGTACATTACTATATACAGTTGGACCACAAACATACATACCAATTCGGCCTTCTATTAGTGGTTTAAAAATCGTTTTACTTTTACTAAGTGAATTGTATATTTTAAGCTTGTTTTCTTTATATAGCTCCATTAAAAAATTACTTTTTATAGAGGCTAAATATAGGTACTTTAAAGAGAATATCGAAATAGAATTTAAGTGAAGTTTACACAAAGATAAGTTGGTTAAAATAGTACTTTAGTCTCAGGTTCATTTTATGAATATTTTAAGTAGAATAAGAATTCATAAAATATTTTACCGTTTACTGTATAGCTTTGCTTTGTGGATACTTTTTTACTTTAAAGACCTTACATTTTTTGCTCTTTTGAATTTTGAGTGAATATTTATTTCTAAATTTACATAATTTACTTTTAGTATGAATAAAAAGTCTTCTGCATTAAATGAAAAAAAAGGAGTTTCTCAGCCGGAAACTACTAGTAAATTGAGTGCAGAAAAAGTAAAGCTAAACAGAATAAAACAAAACTCTGTGGACGAATTTGTTGCTAAAATTTTAGCAGGTGATATTACTTTTTTAAGTCGTGCTATTACTATGGTAGAAAGCACGAATACAAAGCACCAACAAAAAGCAAATGAAATTCTGAAACACTGTTTGCCACATGCAAATAAATCTATTAGGATCGGAATTACAGGAGTTCCTGGAGTTGGTAAAAGTACGTTTATTGAAACTTTCGGAAAATATCTTACGGCTCAAGGAAAAAAAGTTGCTGTCTTGGCTGTAGACCCAAGTAGCTCTGTAAACAAGGGTTCTATTTTAGGTGATAAAACGAGGATGGAAGAATTAGTTACGGATAAAAATGCATTTATTAGACCTTCTCCTTCTGGAAGTTCTTTAGGTGGAGTTGCACAAAAAACACGCGAAAGCATCATTCTTTGTGAAGCTGCTGGTTTTGATACCATTATTATAGAGACTGTTGGGGTTGGTCAGTCTGAGACAGTAGTTCATTCTATGGTAGATTTCTTTTTATTATTGAAATTAGCGGGCGCTGGCGATGAATTACAAGGAATTAAACGTGGAATTATAGAGATGGCAGACGCTATTGTTATCAATAAAGCAGATGGCGATAATGAAAAAAATGCAAAAATTGCCAAAGTTGAATTTAATAGAGCCCTACATTTATACCCAATAAAAGAAAGCAAATGGCAGCCAAAAGTCCTCACTGCAAGCGCGTTGAATAATGTTGGAATAGAAAATATTGATTTAATGATTGTTGATTATATCTCTCTAACCAAAAAAAATAATTATTTCAATCTCAAAAGAAATGACCAAAATAAATATTGGTTATTGGCAACTATTGAGCAACAGTTAAAAGATGATTTTTATCAAAATTCAACAATTAAAAAAGCCCTTTCTGAAGAAATAAGCAATTTAGAAAATGGTAAAACTACTCCCTTTAATGCCGCAAAAAGATTGTTAAACTTGTAGTTTTAGAATATTTATATGAAACAAAACAATGACTATTAGATGACCACTTTATTCATAAATATCAAGGAGCTTATTCAAGTTAGAGAAATTTCAATAAAAAAAGTTTCTGGTGCTGAAATGACTATTTTACCTACCATTAAAAATGCTTATTTATTCATTAAAGATGATCGAATTATTGATTTCGGTTCCATGGAAAATTTATCAGCTTCTGCAGATAAAATAATTGACTGTAAAGACAAAATGATTCTACCAACTTGGTGCGATTCTCATACACATATTGTCTATGCTGGAAATAGAGAACAGGAGTTTATTGATAGAATTAAGGGTTTATCCTATGAGGAAATTGCCAATAATGGCGGTGGAATATTAAATTCAGCTAAAAAATTACAAGAAACTTCGGAGCTAGAATTATTTGAACAATCTGCTATTCGTTTAGAAGAAGTGATGCAGTTAGGAACTGGTGCAGTAGAAATTAAATCTGGTTATGGTTTAACCTTAGAAGCTGAATTAAAAATGTTGCGCGTCATTAAAAAATTAAAAGAAAATTACAACTTCCCTATCAAAGCTACTTTTTTAGGAGCTCATGCTTTTCCTTCAGAATACAAAAATAATAAAGAGGGCTATATCAATCTAATTATAGACAAAATGTTGCCTAAAATTACTCAAGAAAATCTAGCGGATTTCATTGATGTATTTTGTGAAAAAGGGTACTTTTCTGTTGAAGATACAGATCGAATTTTATATGCAGGGAGAAAGTATGGTTTACTACCGAAAGTTCATGTAAATCAGTTTACAACAATAGGAGGTGTAGAAGTTTGTGTAAAACATAAGGCTCTTTCAGTTGATCATTTAGAAGTTGTGAATGATGATGATATTAAAGCTTTAATATCATCAGAAACAATGCCAGTTGCGCTTCCTTCTTGTTCTTACTTTTTAAGCATTCCTTATACTCCATCAAGAAAGTTAATTGATAATGGATTACCATTAGCTTTAGCATCGGATTTTAATCCAGGTTCTACACCCTCTGGGAATATGAATTTTGTTATAGCAACCGCCTGTATTAAAATGAATATGACTCCAGAAGAAGCTATTAATGCAGCAACTTTAAATGGCGCTTACGCCATGAATTTATCTGATATGGTTGGAAGTATTACAAAAGGAAAAAAAGCTAATTTTATTATAACTAAAAAAATACCCTCTTACGGGTTTATTCCTTATAGTTTTGGCTCTAATCTAATTGACACTGTCTTCATTAACGGAAAATTAATTTAATGAGGCGTTTGATTAAACCCTAAAAAAAATAAGATTGTTTTACCAATTACCTTAAAATCGTTAAATAAGCTCCAATTTGTAATATATTGTTTATTTAATGCTACTTTTTGTGGCCATAAAACAAGATCGTTGTATACCAATGGATTATTTTGACTTTTTAATAACAGTTCTTCATTAGCAAATTTTAAAGCAGCCAAAGAGGTTAAACCAGGTTTTACAGAAAGTATAATTTTATCCTCACCTTTTAGTTTGTCTGCATATCCTAAAATATCTGGTCTTGGACCAACGATACTCATCTGACCAAAAAAGACATTAAAAACCTGTAGAAGTTCGTCTAATTTTGTTTTTCTAATGAAGTTCCCAAAAGAAGTAATTAGGGGCTCTTTTTTAAATATCATAGATTTTATCTTATAAATAGTGAAAACTTTAGCATTCTTCCCCACTCTTTTTTGAAAAAATACTCCAAATTCTTGATGAACAATTGTAGAGATTATTACTAAAATAAAAATTGGGACTGTAAAGATTACAATCCCAATAGAAGATAATAAAAGATCAACACATCTTTTAATTCTTTTTTGCTTTATAGATAGCATTATTTTTTGGGTTTAAAGAAATTTAAAAATTTAGAAAACATTGTTGCCTTTTCTTCATTTTCATGATAACCATACCCATATTTCCCGTAACCGTAACCGTAACCGTAACCGTAACCGTAACCGTAACCGTAACCGTATTTACTTGTTATAGAAAAATCATTTAATATATAACTAATATTAGTTACCTCTTTATTTCTATACTTGTCATCAATCATCTTCATCATTCCTCTCTCTGAATAATTTTGTCTAATTACATAAATTATAGCATCTGAATATTTAAATAATTCTAAAGCATCTGAAACTAAACCTACTGGAGGTGTATCGATAATGATATAATCATATTCTTTTTTTAGATGAATCATTAAATTATCTGCTTGTGTATTTAATAATAATTCTGATGGATTTGGAGGAACAGGTCCAGAAAGTATCACATCTAAATTTGGGATTTTTGTTTTTATAATAATTTCGTCAATAGTTTTCTGATTTATTAAATAATTTACCACACCAACATCATTTGGTAAATCAAAGTCTCCATAAATTTTTGGCTTACGTAAATCTAAGCCTAATAAAACTGTTTTTTTTCCACTTAAAGCAAAAACAGTTGCCATATTAATGGATATCATTGTTTTTCCTTCGCCACTGACTGAAGATGTTAATAACAGAGATTTACTTTCGCCTTTTTTTGTAGTATTAAATAAAAATTGAATATTAGATCTTATTGCCCTAAAAGATTCTGCTACTGAGGATTTTGGCCTCTCAAAGACTGCTAAATTATTTTTTCCTTGATTTCTTCCTATGACACCTAAAACTGGAATCGCATAATTTTTCTCTATTTCTTCTACAGTATGAATTTTATTATCTAAAACTTCTCTAATAATAATATAAAATAATGGTAAAATTAACCCAAGCATTAAAGCTAATAAATAATTAAAGTTGGTATTTGGATATATTAATATTCCCTCAAAAGATTTAGCAGAATCAATTATTTTAACATCTGAAACATTTGCTGCAATTGCAGTTCCTGCTTCATAACTTTTTTGCTTCAAGTAATTGTAATTTAACTCTGATAGTTGATAGTTTCTTTCAAACTTAATTAAACCTTGCTCTCTCTTTGGTAATTTTTTTAATTTACTCTTATAAATTGATAATGATTGATTTAGTTTTTTTATTTTGTTTCTATTTATAACTATTAGATTTTCAATATTCTCTAGTAAGTTGTTTTTTGCTGATGTAATTTCATTATTTATTTTTTTAAAAGCAGGGAAATCATCATTAAATAAGTTTTTTAAAGCTTCTCTTTCTGAAGATTTTATAATTAATATGTCAATTTCTGAGATAATCTTAGGATCCTGAATTTCAATGAGTGCTGGCACTGGTATATTATCATCATATTTATTATGATTTATTATGTAACTTTTTAAATTTGATAAATACTCATTGGTTTCTTTCAAACGTCTTCCTTGATTTTCTAACTCAATAGTTTTATCATAGATTTGTGTTCCTTCAACAGATAAATCAAAAATATTGTTACTTTCTTTATAAAACCCTAAATCTTTTTCCAATCTTTTTAAACTATCTTCCTCTTGATATAGTAATTTATCTATATAATTTTTAGTTTTTCTTGCATATTCAATCTTTTGTTCTTTTTTATCTCTTTCTAAAACATAAACAGTTGTATTTAAATAAGCTTCAATTCTTTTTTTGCTACTTCCTTCCGTTTGAATTATTAACATTGAAGAACCATCTGCAAAAGCATTTACAGCGACATTTCTGTAGAGGTTAACAGTATTATTAAAACTCGTAAACTTTATAAAATATTTCTGCCCAATTACAAATGTTTTATTCTTTAAAATTTTAAAATTTAAAAGAGGAGTATCTATAATTTCATCTATTGAATATATTTTGGAGAATGTTATCTCATCAGAAATATAAGAACTTATTTTATTTGTTTTGTAAACTATAGTATTGTTGGAGTCAAGAGTATATGAAAGTTTAATTTTATTTTCACTTATTATTTCAAATTCTATAAAATTATTATACAATTGAGGTTTACTTTTATCAAGATCTATAGTAAATGGTATTTCTCCATAAACATCCTTAAATTTATATGTACCTTCTTGAAAATATTGAATAAAAAAGTTTAATGAATCAACAACCTTTTCGTTATGAGTTCTAGATTTTAAAATAACTCTGACTGTCTCTATCTCGTCACTAGCACCTCCCCAATTAAATGCAATATTAGTACCAGTGGAAAATAAAGGGTTATTTTCTTCTTTAACAGAGATCGTAGTACTTAAACTATAAATTTTTTGTGTGTATTCATTTAAAAAATAAGCGACAATAAAAGCTATAAATAAAGTTACTGAAAAAAGTTTCCAATATGCTAAAATTTTATAGGTGTAGGATTTAATATCTATAGAATCTTTAACAGGGTTATTATTAAAATTCATTTTATTGTCCATAAATTTTATAAGTTTCTAGCTAAAATAAAGGTTGAAGTTAATAAGGTGAATACCGATATAACAGTAGATAATGTTTGTAAACCAGTTGTTCCAGTACCCCAAGCCTTTTGCTTTAATGGAACAACGTTGATAATATCATTTGGTTTGATATAATAAAAATTGGAATCAAAAATATTTATATCAGTAAGATCAACAATAAACTTTTCTGTACCTGTGATAGAATTTCTAATAATTTCTACTTTTTTTCTATTTCCTACCGTAGTAATATCTCCAGAGTGTGCAATAGCGTCTATAATTGAAACCTTATTTTGAAATATGACCTTCGGCCCAGGATTATTTACCTCACCAATTATTGTATATTTAATGCCTGATAGCTTGACAGTAACAAAAACATCGTCTTTATTCTTGAACCATTCCCAAAATTTTTCTTCTAGTTTCTTTCTTACTTCAACGGTAGTGTAGCCTAAAACATTAATTTCTCCGATATATGGTAATCTAATATTACCATGATTATCAATACTATAGTCTAAAAAATAACCAGATCCACCTCCAAAATCCTGTGAATTATTTCTATTATTATTATTATTATTATTATTATTATTAGAGCCTCCTCCTTTTTGAAACATACTAATATCAATCAGTTCATTTTTAGTTGATTGAATTTGAATATTAATCATATCATCCACCTGAAGCTTGTAGGGCACATTGTTTATTCTATCTATATCTTTTTTAATAATTGGATTTCCTTGTAAATAAATTAAATCTTTACTAGGCACACAAGATATCATGTGAATTAAGATGCTAAATATTATAAACTTTTTAATCATTTTTAATTTTTAATCTAAACTAGAATCACAAATATACTTTTTTATAACTGGTTTCATATAATTTTATTTTATTTTCGTGATTCATTTATGCTGATGAAAATAGTGCTAGAATACTTGAAATTTTTTATAAAATCTGCCAATCAATATGGGGTTCATTCGCCTTTTATTTATGATTTAACAATCAAATCACTTCGTAAGAAAATAGATATTAATTTATGGGATTCTTTCTCAGAAATAAGACGTCAATTATTACAAAATAATACAACTTTAAAGGTTACTGATTATGGATCTGGATCTAAAGTTTTTAAAAGCAATAAGCGAAAAGTTTCTAAAATAACAAGAGTAGCAGGAATATCAATCAAAAAAGCAAAATCTCTAATTCTGCTAATCAGTTATTTTAAGCCAAAAAATGTTTTGGAAATTGGCACATCATTAGGTTTGGGAACTTCAGCTATTAAAATTGGAAATAAAAATGCTAAAATTACAACATTAGAAGGCTGCCCAGAGACCAGTAAAATAGCTTATAATTTATTTAAAAAAAACAATTTTAAGAATATTGACATTATTACTGGTAACTTCAATACAACACTATCAGAAATCACAAAAAACAATGAATTTGATTTTATTTATTTCGATGGAAACCACAATAAAAAAGCAACTTTAAATTATTTTGATACTTGCTTACCTACTGCAACTAATAATTCAGTTTGGGTTTTTGATGATATTTATTGGAGTCCTGAAATGAAAGAAGCTTGGTCAGAAATTAAAAATCATCCAAGAGTTACAGTTTCTGTAGATATTTTTTATTACGGAATCATCTTCTTCAGAAAAGAACAAGTAAAAGAGCATTTCAAAATTAGAGTTTAACAAGGATTTAGAGTTTAAACTTTGTAACTTTGATGCTATAAACCTTGAAATTTATTTTAATGAAAATATATACAAAAACTGGTGATGCAGGTACAACGGCTCTTTTTGGTGGAACGAGAGTCAAAAAATACAATTTACGTATAGAAAGTTATGGAACTATTGATGAACTTAACTCATATATTGGTTTAATTAAAGACCAAGAAATTAGTAATTCTATCAAAGAATCTTTACTGAAAATTCAAAATGAGCTATTTACTTTAGGAGCAATGTTAGCAACTCCTCCTGAAAAAGAAACTTTAAAGAGTGGAAAGGAAAGACTCAATATTCCAAAAATTAATGCATCATCTATTCTTTTTCTTGAAGAAGAAATCGATAAAATGGATGCTGAACTCCCTCAAATGACTCATTTTATATTACCTGGAGGTCATCAAGCAGTGTCATTTTGTCATATAGCAAGATGCGTTTGTAGACGCTCAGAAAGACTTTCTGTAGAATTAAATGACTTAGAAAATATAAATAATGAAATTTTAAAATATCTGAACCGACTTTCTGACTATCTTTTCATGTTGGCACGGAAGTTGTCTAAAGACTTGTTGGTAGAGGAAATAAAATGGATTCCTGAAAAAAAATAATACGTTCTTTTATTTTTGATTTTAAATTTCTTAAAAAAGACTTGCATAATTGAGTAA
>Ga0209092_10004997_pt1 | contig 10819 bp, 5 predicted proteins | sample FraStrMetagenome_FD_187446 | JGI IMG/M metagenome (GOLD analysis project Ga0209092, IMG submission 187446) | Marine eukaryotic phytoplankton communities from Arctic Ocean - Fram Strait ARC3M Metagenome (SPAdes) (version 2) | ecosystem: Environmental > Aquatic > Marine > Oceanic | place: Fram... | reverse complement strand
GACCACTCATATAAAAATTTGTTCAAATCCCAGTCCTCGTAAAATGGGAATCGAAATATATATAGCATCATTGTATGAATGATAATAGATTAGGTATATTGCTAAAAGCTCTAAAATATATTTCTGTAGGGAATAGTCAAATAAATTTCCCGGCACCCATATGTTTTCAATGGGTGCTGATTCAGAGTAAAACGTTAGCACTTTGACAAAAGTACCGCCTTGTGTGCCACAGATTAATAATGACATGTTTTGAACCTCTCGAATCTAACAAACTCCTCATTTCTGGCTCTGCTGCATGGATCGCGGGCGGGAGAAGAGGAACTTTTATATGCAAGCAAAAGCCCACAGATTTTTTTGAAAATATGTGATAAAGATATGAATAGTTTGACGGCGTGTTTTTGTGAGCGTTACTGCTATGGTCTTGCCCAATTCTTAGCATGGAAATATGAATTAAATTTGTTCTCAATACTTAAATCAATACTTCACTTTATTATCAATGACTCCTCAAAATGTTATGTCATTTTACAAATTAGAGTTTAAAAATAAAAATGTCTTCATGGAGCCGATAGAATCTTTTTGTTATTCATTACTTACTCTTTGAATTTAGAAAAAAAACAAAAACAAGGATTGGTTTTTCTCCTTAATTATGTTGCTATTGCATTTATTGTTGGCTAAAATCTTATTCTACATTCGAATGATTTCTTCTCGTTCCAGCAACAAGAAATATTTATATTCATGACTTGTACCCTCAAGTTAGAACTCCTATGGCAATGTTCAAATATCAATATGCGGCCATATTTTTGAAATCAGGATGACTCTTCATAAGTTCTATAATGGGGTCCAAAAACAAACACAGGACCAAAAGAAACAAAAAAGTTTTGTGGTTGAAGTGGAGGATTTTTTTTTTCTGAAGAGACGAGAAATTTAGATAGGTGTAGCTACATAGACTTCTCTACGTACATAAGAGAATTTTTTAAGCAGCTTCGTGAACATCTCATTTCGTATCCTTTAATATGACGAAAGTAGGAGAATTGCATTTAAGTGTAATTATCATCACTTCAGTTGTGTCAATAATTTAGCTTTTTATACAGTATCTCTTGAATTCAAAAGCTTCTGCGACAGATGTATTGGGAGTGAAAATGAAATAGGCTCGTTCTACTTTTTATTATGCATTCCTTGTTGTTGTTCTGAAATGAATAAGGCAGTATTATAGCTGACGTCATATTTACTTGCGTTGACTTTCTTCAAGAACCAAAAAGTTTGAATTTTTTTATTTGCAAGGAGTTGCATGCTCCAAAGCATCTTACTTGTAGTTTGGGAATACTTTTGTTGAGGCTCAAAGCTATATTCATGCAAAATTGCTTTTATCTATTCTCGGATTTTCAAATGAAAAATCTTTCCAAAAATTTGATCTTGTTTGACATTTCACGTGACCATGTGTCATCATATTGCTCGTAAGAAGCCTTCTTTTTACTTATGTCAAAACAAAAATTTCCTACCGAATTCTGACCAATACGAATCTACAGAGTTTGTACACAACTACAAATTTCGAATAGAGTCTCATATATGAACATTCAAAAGGATTGGTGCAAAAATCTTTGCTACAAGTTGATGGGGAAATGGTCACTAGGCGCGGATCAAGAAGGTCGATCAGTGAATCTGTAAACGATAATTCGGAATGGGTAGCTGAAGAGCAGGTATGCTTATCTCATTCCCCATGTAAAAATATTCGACTCTTTTTTTGACACGTGTGTTTATATTTAACACTTTCTGTTATGTTTACTTTACATCAAAGGTAAATGGACAAGAATACAATCTCGTCAAGACTCAAGATGGATATCTAGACGAGAACGCGTACACCGAGCCATACCGTAAGTTATTTTGCACCAAATTTTGGACATTCAGGGAATGAATCTGTTGTAACTCATGCACAGCTGTACATAATGACAATATTTAACGTTTTCAGGGAATATTACTAATTGGTTTCTGACAACGAAGTCTGGAAAAATAGGAAGCAATCGAGTGGCATTACCAGAGGACATGAACAAAAACTTGAATTATTTGTGTCTTTATGGAAATTTGGAATCGAATAATAATAGTGAAAAACTTGTTTGTGCTGTTAAGATAGATGCACTTAAAGCTTGGTGTTTTGATCGACATTACCAAGATCGTGGAATTTGGGTTCTGACAAAGTTTGCTTGGTATAAGCTAAAAAAGCCATGTGATAAACTTATTACACAGTCTGACGGCGAGCAAATATCTCAGGAAATTTTGCATCTTCCTTTAAGAGCAAAGTGTGGCCTCCTTAGCAATATATTAGACCTCATGAGTAATTCTTATGGAATTTTGAATGCCGAGAATGTTACTTATCATGCAAATAGAACTCTTGAGATGTCATATAAAATGTTTTTACTGGATGAGGAAGAACAGAAGCAAGATCCGACACTGTGCAAAGACTCATTTGACATCTTTTTGTTACAACGCCATCCCAAATTTGTCAAGACTCAGTTCAAAGGAGTAGATACAAAATTCTCGAATAATAGTTCTGTAATGAAAGGACTTACTGCATTATCAAAAGAATTATCTGATGCAATTAAGAAAAAAGAGCATTGGGCAACTGATGAGATAGATTATCGCAAATCGGCGGAGATGGCAGAAGAAAGAAGCTCTCGATATCCATGGGGTTGTCAAAAACTAAGTGAAGATGGTAAGTGTTCAATTAGCTCCAATGCATTTTCTTCATCTTTTAGCAAATGATTCAATATTTTTGTTGCTTTCAAATTAAAAAAAATCAAGGAAAATGGAGGTGCAAGCTCATCAAGTTACGTCTATTTAAATTGCCCCAAACCGCATCAAAAAGCAACCCTACCAATCCCAACCTACCACATATTGAAACAATTTTTGATAATCAAGAAGATCTTGATGCCGTACAAAAAAAACAGCCGTCCCACAGCAAAAGCCCAGGCAAACGAACTTCTATAGTGAAAAAGGTTGAAAGAAAAAGTGGAGTAGAGCGCAAAACTCCTACAAACATAAAAAATTCTCTGCCATTGAGGAGGTCATCTAATGATCACCTAGTGGGTTCACCAGTAGAATTGACATATGAAGTAGTGAAAGACACCAAAATACCCTCTTCAGGTCAAAAAATCTCAGGCAAAAAAAGATCAAGAACTTTATCAAATGAAATTGAAGGAGCGATCGGGCCATCGTCTACGACTAGTGTACAATCAGGAGAAACAGAACTCAAAATCATATTTGCAACAGAATCATATTACAGTACTGACAGAGATGCAAAGCTTAACAGTATTGTTGATGGTAATTATTTGGATGCCGCATTTGGAATCGCAGATAACATGTTTGATGCTTTTGCAAAACAGTTTATAAATGTTGATCAAATTTACTGTTATGAGTACATATGTGTGTATCTAGAATGTCTCATGAAGTCAACTGACGCAGTGAAGATGAGATTGTTCAAAGAATCAGGTCATGGCAGAAGTATATTCGTACGCTGGCGAAAGAAAACAATGCAGCAAGTAAATGAATATTTGCGTAAGAATTTAGACCTTACAACTAAAAGAGCCGAGGATTTGGCTTTAAGGAATATTGTCAAGCTTCTACTGTCATGCGGATTTCTACTTCAACATCCTAATATTCTACAAAAATTTGAAAAAGAAACAGATCTCGATTTTCTTGTAATAATCATGGAGGTAATATGGATTGTTACGGTTCTTATCAAATCAGTTCCAGTGGAATGCACTAACTTTTTTATAACTTCTATAACTTTTATCTCTCTTCCTCCAGGTGAAAAAATTAGCTAAAAGAGCTCAAAAAGAAAGATTAATCAAGAGTTGTCAAAAAGCAGAATATTTCTTGGAACAAATCAAAACCAATCCAAATCAAAAGAAACCATTGGCAGAAAAATCACCAAAGACTAAAAAATTACAAAAAGTAAACAAGAAACGCATAAAAAGATCATCATATGAAAGTGTGGGAGAGCAAAATTATGATCTTCTAGGGGAAATGCTCCAAGAAAAATGTAAACCACATGACAGAAAATTGATGGTCGATTATAATTACAAAAGACTACAAAGGCAGAAGTTGAGGCAACAAAAGACTGAAAGATTAGATAAAGATGATCGCATAAAAGATCTCGAACAAAAGACAGAAGAACTTCGGAAGCAAATACATGAGATGAATAAAAACAAGGATAAAGAGAAAACCTCTGCGGAAAAAGTTTCAAAGCAAGTCCAAAATGAAATTATGGGAACAAGGATAAAAAAGAGAAAAATCGTTAGGAAATCCGTTTCGTTCGACTCAAACTTCAAACGTTCTTGCTTAAAAACATTAAACCCCAAAACAAAAAGAAGTATTTCTGCAAGTACTGGCATTGCATCCTCGGAATCGAAATATAAATCATCTGGATGGAACAATTCCAACAGTGCAAAAAGTTCCAGTATAGGATGGGGGGATACAAAATCAAAATCTCATCACAATGGTTGGGGAAATTCAGATACCACTACAAACAATGATTTTAATAATGATTTTACTCCAATTTGGGATGATTCGATAGTGCCATCAAGCCATGGCTCTGATCCTTCGAAAGGACATAATAATTTGTCACATGACAAATCTTCCTCTAAATATGAAGAAAAAAAAGTTGATTCAAGCTCTGTAAAAAATCAATGGAATAAAATGCCTGAAAAAAAGTCCAATGAAAATGGATCATGGAACTTTAGTAATTCGAAATCAAACGTAGGCAAAAGAGGATGGGGAAATAATAATAAGCCGAATGAGAATCACAATAGTTGGAATAATAGTAAAGTTTCTTCAAATTCATCCAATCAAACTGCAGAAAAGGCGGGGTGGGGAGCTTGGAAATCTGGCTCAGAAAGACAATGCTACAACTCTCACGAACCAAGCTCAATTGGTGCGATTAGATCTCCAAAGAGCAGCACAAGTGGAGGCTGGTCAAATGCCGGATCTTCTAACGAAATCAAAAGAAAAGGAGGCTGGGGAGAGAATAATAACGACAATAAAGTTTGTTGGAACTCTCAGCGACCTGGCATCAATAGTTCAGGTGGTAAAGTAAATAGAACAACTACTTCGGGCTGGAAAAATTCGAATAACAATGGCTCAGAGAGAGGAGCTGGGGGACATGATGCTAAGGAAGATGTTATGATAGGAACCGGAGGCTGGAATTCTCATCAGCCAAGCACAAATGGCACCAGACACAATAATGGCTGGGGAGATAATGCGCAGAGTACCAATAAAGATAAAAGTACGGAGTCAACAAACGAAAAATCGGTTACTGAAAAACAAGCATGGAACTCTAAGAACGCGACTGCTGGGTGGTCCAATTCAGCGAACAATAATCCTGTGCCCAGAAAAGGAGGTTGGGGGAATAGTAAAAATGAGAGTAACAGGAATGATAATAGAGGCTGGGGAAATGGAAGCAATGACAGTAACAGTAAAGATAATAGAGGCTGGAACATGCCTCAATCAAAGGTCGAAAGTAATGGTCCAAATACTGCTACAAACTTCAAGACAGGTGCGAAATGCAATGAAATTGAGACTTTGCAAAAAGGGGGGTTGGGAAATGATAAGGAAAGTACCAAAAGCAACGGCATTGGAGAATCCAAAATTGAGAGAGCTGAAAAGTCTGATAAATTAAGTGCAGATATTGGAGGTTGGGGTGAGAGTAGTGAGAACACGGCCCGGAAGCACACTGATACCAGTCCCGGAACAAGAGAACAGGATGACAGTGAAAATTCGAAACAAGACAATCAAAATAGTTCTCAATCACAAATATGCGATGATTTAAATTCTAAAACAAAGGAAACTTCAACAGGAGAAGGTAAGGTAAATGATCAGAAAGAAGAACCGCAAATAGAATACAAAGAGGGTAAGCAAAATCAGACCAAATGGGATACCTCACGGTCAGAAAAAGAATTCAGCCAAAATGTAGATAAAAGCGTTTTGAAAGATGCATCAAAATCTAAGGAGGATCAAAGAAATACCTCAGACTTAGCAGAACCTTTTCTGAAAAATGAAACCGATCAGCATGAGGATGTAAATCAGCTGCGAGTCATGATAAACCAGATAAGTTCACGCATGAAGTTAAACATCGAATCCTTGCCAAAGTTTGATCCAGAAGAAGATAAATTGTTTAGTTCTGATTCAGAGTCGAGCGAGGTGGCTAGTATTTGCCCCTCTCCAGAAAAGCTCGCCTAGAAGTTATCAAAGAGGGTTACATTTGCATCAAATATTGTGTGATGACTGTACAATAAGAAGAAAATGTATTTTATATAAGCTTTATATTAATCTTTCCTTTGCTATTGAATAGAGCTGTCAATTTCTATTTCTTATACAGAGGGGGTATTTGTTTTCACATGTGAATAGAAACTTTAGATAGCTTAAAGACTCTTGAGTCACGCCATTCCTCTTACGCGCAAGAAAAAATTGAAAACATAATAAAATAATAATAGTAATATGTCTATTAATAGCGTCTCTAGTTTTATTAAGTTACACAGTACGAGTCTAAAAGACAAATCTACGAAAAGATTTTGCATATCGTCAACGAATGGACCTTTTTGATATATGATTCCCTTTCTCAATGTCATTGTTCAGAATCCTCTGATACAAGACCAGTCTTAGCGTTTTTCAATTCTTCCGTGAGTTCTTCGCATCTTTTTTGCAATTCATCTTCCCTTTTAAGAGCCCTTTGATTTGACTCTATCAATGAGTCTTTTGCTGTTTTAGCAACAGCTTTGGCTTGTAGGAGTTCTTCGTTCAAAGACTTCACTAAAGAAGAACTTTCCTGATCACTTGATTTTTCCGGTATCTGGTTCGGCACCTGCATATGATACTGTTTCGAGACAGGGAAAATTATTTGCCTTCGCTGTCTCTGTTGATGTCTTTCAAGCTCTAGTGTGTCCATTGCAATCTGTAACTTTCCAGATAATTCAGAAATGACAGAATCTCTTTTTTGAATTGCCTTCTCGGCCCTATCCATTACATCATTATCATTTGTGATGAGAGTCTCTCGTATTTCTTTGTTTTCTTCGGCTTCTTTCTCGTGCAATGCAACTTTTGCACGTAAAAGTTCCACCTCCATATTTACGGCGGAATACTGTCCCTTGATTTGGTCTAGTTCTTCTTGAGCAAACAGATATTCTTGTTTGCGCTTTGCAGATTCTTCGTTAAGTTCCTTGCATAACATCGCAAATTTGGTGAGTTTGAGATGAGTGTCATTTTGCCAGCGTGTCTGATTTGAGAAGAGAGTATTCATTTTGTAAGATAAGCTGAAAATACTCAACAGATTCATAATGCATATTCAATGTAAACTTACCCTTTCTCTTGTCATTTGTTCAATTTGCTGTTGATGGCGAATGGTAACATCTACTAGCCGTTGGCTGGCTTCCATTAAAGAAGCATTTTCTATAATTTTGCCATCTGCGTTGATGGATGAATCACAAAAGTAAGAAGAGTGGGAAGTACTAGGTGTATTCATTGTTTTCACCGTATAATTGCCTGTGTGCAAATGAGGATGAATTTTCTTTTTAGGAGGGAGTGAAGTGAAAGCAGAAGAGGGATTTTGATTATGATGAGCACTATGTTGATGGCTGTGACCATGAAAATGACTTGTTATGGAGGATGTACATGAGAGCTGATCAGCGTCTGGATAATTTCGACATGAAGAACACATATTTTCTTCATTCAAGGCAAGAGATCTTAAATACTCAATATCTGATTGCATCATCCTCAGTTTCTTCTCCATTTCAGCACAAGCTTCACATGGCTCCTGATCATCTGATGGTACTATTGGAACATTATCTTGGGGAATTCCCTGGTTGCTTTGCATGTCAGGTCGATTTTGATAGGAGTGGTATGGATGAGCATGGTGAACTTTATTCTGATGGAATACAGCCATAATTTCTTCTTCTGGGTCCACTGCTGCCGTTTGATGTGATAATTGTTGATTATGAGGATTGGGTGGCAAAGGCATGCCATGATGAGGTTTTTTATTCCTCTTATTCTTTACTGATGATTGCACTTGATAAGATTGCTGGTTATTTTGTTGCCATTGTTGGGAGAAAGTAGCAGTATTCAAATACTCGTCCTTATTCTTAAGGTTAGACGAGCTTTCGTACTTGGGATCATATGGCACGGAATTTTTCTTGCCTTGTTGAGATTTACCTTGACGAGATGCTTTAAGATTTTTCTTCTCGTTCTCATCAAATTTCGACAAAAGAAGGTCAGATTGGGAATGGGTTCTTCGCAGTCCTTTCTTGGATTTCGATTTTCTACGTGACGTAGAGGACTTTTTGGGTTTGCTAAAGTCTTGAGCCTTACTATTGTCAAGCTTCGTCGCTTGTGGTTCGACTTGATGCAGTGAAGACTGAATAGTGCGGGTTAGCTGACTTTCTTGGTAAACTCCACCTTGAGAACCATTCTTTCGGGTCCGTGCTAGACGAATATCGTTATTGTTAATCGTACCACGTGACTTGATACTGACAGGATTTGAGCCAGGTGTCATGGCGCTACTTGCAGAAGTTACTGCGGTGCCTTCTTCTTCAAACATCTTTGCCCTATTTGATTGGGTCTTGTTTAAGCTGGAGCTGACTTTACCGGGTTCATAAGGAAGGGGGTATTTCTCGCCGTTAGCGTAATGAGATCTGTTTACGTTCACCCACTTGTTAATTAGTTCTTGAAACATAGGAGCCATTTTGGATTCTTATTTTATATTGAATGTATGGTACTTAATTCTTGATGAATAGGTTTGATCTGATAGTATTGATGTAATAAACACCTTTTTCGATTTGCTAGGTATGTGCTGTGATAGGTACTGAGATATGTATGCGATGTGGTTGACAGTGATGCGGTTCTGTGGCCTTCGAAGGGACTTAAGCTTTGTCTCTCTAGTTCATACGAGATGATCTGAAGTTAATGGTGATCATAGATTATTTAAGAAGAGCTATTGATGCTGTTCCAAGTGCTGTCAGAGGTTCCTCGAGTCTCCAGATTCGTTTCACAGTTAAATTAATTTGAGGCTGTAAACGTGTTCAGTAAAATGCTTCGTATACTTTGTGAAAACCGGACAAATCAATGGACGTACGTATGAATATTCTTAACGAGAATTCCGATTTCTAGTTGAGATAAATAAACTCTAATTGTATCTTTCAAAGGAGCTAATTGATTTCGTTATATACGGGACGAAGGAATTGACTTTCTCTATATCTTGGATGATAACAGAGAATTGCTGACAACCGAACCTGTCAGTCGTTTTTAAGTATTTCAGATTATATACGAAATTTGATACTGCTGACATCGAAACAAAATTTACGTATATTTTTACATGCGAACAACAGGACGTGTGAAGTGCGTAATTTATTTTCATCATGTGGAATATAGCGCATGTCCTAAGTATTTTGATAGTATTGAGTAAAAGGTACGTAAAGATTCGATCAGATGTTTCGAGAAGAACTTCAACGCTAGTTAAACTCTATCAGGATGCATCGTCCAGATTCGTGTCAGAAAGATTATTTTACTTACTTGGACGAACAAAGAATTTCATTGGTAGATGCTGATTTTTGCAAGCAGTTTTTTGGCTTCGAATGTATATAGACATTACTTACATTCAAACTAGGAATTTGATTAGCTAGTTTAAACCTCAAGCCATTCGCATGACAATATGCAGTCCAGGACTTCCTATATAGAAATCACAATAAACTTCATGAAAGGGCAGGGTCAATCACGGTTTTACTTCTGATAAATAAATTTCTACGTATCCTTCTCTGAGAAGTATTGTGTTTACGTTATGTAATTGCATCGAAGTTCCTGTAAATTATCTGCTGTTAATTGCTTTACTTAAGATCAAGGTCCATTCTTTCGTTGGTAAGTAATAAAGAAAGGTTCTTCACTTGTAAAATTAAGTAAGGTAGTAGTTCAATTACAGATCATGACAACCAACGGATTCTTCAGTAAGAATTTCATTAGAAATATGTTTTTGCTTCAATTTTTGCATGATGTATCGCACAATCATCATGCTGGGCTTTCAAAAGCTGAAATAGGGCCCGACGGTAAGTAGATAATTGAACTTTTCATCTACCTGCACACGATCCAGTTTTGACATCCTGCTGATGGAAATTAATTGGTTATGAAAATGCAAATCATAGGCTACTGCTGAGAAAAATCTTTTTGTTTTCTCGCGCAATGATACTAAAAATGTTGAGACATAAACAAAGTCATTCTTCAAAAGAATTCTTTTAGAGTTATGACAAAAGCAACGTATTCCATGCTTTGTATATTCAAAGAGAGAAAAGCCAGAGATAGGGAACAATTTAGCATAGTTCAAAAAATGGTTTTGTCTTCAAATTATTTTAAAGAGTAAATGTAATCTTCCAAAGTACTCTAGATTGAATCGGAAGTGAGAGGTATTCATTGAGACCCATCCAAAATAAAAAAGCCACCATTTTTTCGAAATAAGTTAAGATTGTAAGTGTCATGATGATTTCTCTAAAGTAGAACTTCAACCATACTCAAATCACGTTATTTGTAAGATGGAGGAGTTAATATATGGCATACTTTGCTCAACTCTTTCAAAATTAAATGTAATCAATTGGTTAGTTCGTTAATGAATCACATGTTATTGTACTTCCCAACATACCTACATGGCTCTAGGATCAGCAAACATTATACGAAACATTCCACATGGAATTAGTTTCTCTTGTCTACAAGAATCACAATATATTCTTTGACGTATTTCTACTTTGAAAAGATGCTTGTCTCATATGGCATAAATTTTGGTGGAGAGCAGATT
>Ga0209092_10004995_pt1 | contig 10825 bp, 15 predicted proteins | sample FraStrMetagenome_FD_187446 | JGI IMG/M metagenome (GOLD analysis project Ga0209092, IMG submission 187446) | Marine eukaryotic phytoplankton communities from Arctic Ocean - Fram Strait ARC3M Metagenome (SPAdes) (version 2) | ecosystem: Environmental > Aquatic > Marine > Oceanic | place: Fram... | reverse complement strand
AGATTTATTTAAAAAAAAAAGTGAATCACACTCTTATCTCTATTTAGTTGAATTTCAATCCAATACGTCATGGCTTCCGTGTTTCTGACTCGATATCACATTCACTACTGCAGGAAGTTCCACGTGTAAAAAACTAACAACACATTAATCTTCGTCCTTCGACACACTCCTGCAACACGCCTCAAGTCTGGATCTGATGCGTGTTGATGTTCGGGTCCTCCCAGTCTACGTCACACCCCATCAATTTTGATCTGTCGGTTCTAAAAGATTTTCCTTTGTTTAGGCTTCGTCAATATATCGCACCACATGTCTTCAGTACTTTTGTGTTTGATTACAACATCTTCCTGTTCCGCTTTGTCTCTAATTTTTAAAAGAATTCATTTTAATATGCTTCGTCCTCTTTCCACTCGATGATTTACCGTGTAATTCAAGCAAAATCGCACTCCTATTGTCTTGGTACAATATCGCGTGATCCACATTATACCCCTGCGCTCTGATGAACTCTAACGAATATAAAATCTTCGGCAATGCGTCATCAACTCCAATGAGCTCTGCCCCCGTCGAACTACCCGCGTTTGTCTTGAGCTTATGTGAGAAGCTGACTGTAGCTTCATCTCCCATTGTCATCCCCGCGCCGGTGTGACCTTTGCAGTCCCAGTGAACGCCACGAGAGGAGTCAACAAACCACCTGGTGCAGTGCATATTGTCTATTGATAGACGAAGCTTCAGAGATTTGGTTCCCTTCAAATATTTCAGGACCCGCTTCACCTTTCCGCAGTCGTCCTCGCCCGAATTCTTCACTCTTGTTGAAAGAAAACCCACAGCAGTTTGAATGTCCCGCCTCACTCTCATACATAAAAATAATAATTGGGCCACTGTCCTGTGAAAAGCATTGCTTGGTCCTCATCCAGTAACTTCCCATTTTCGCGGACCTTGAACAGGTGTTCTGCGGCTGGTGTAGGTGATGTGTTTTGTATGATTTCTGGAAATTTTTCTAGTATATTGTCGATGTATGGTAGCATTGATACGCTTAGCACTCCCTTTTCTGTGTAATCCAAATCCATGCCGAGGTACGTTATTTTTCTACCTCGTTGAAACGTGACACCATCCTCGTAGATTCTATTGAGATATATCAGAAGCTTCGTATTTTCTACTGGATTCTTGTGCGAGGCTAATCCATCATCCTCATGAAAAATAAGGGTGTGTTTCTCACCATCCTCCGTGTCTTTATTGAAAACACACGGAACAAACGGGTTCATAACAAATCCATAGTCCTCGATTTCCTTTCGAAAGTTTTTATAAAACAACAAAGCACTTCAAAGCAACCCATAAAGACTTTTGTACAACTGTACGTATAAAACTGGATTTCCCTTTTTGTCCTTTGTTATATACTTACAATATAGTTTTGGATCGATGCGTGTCATGATCTCACACAGATGGCCACGAAGTGTCATGATCACATATTCATCCGTTTTTGTCGTCACGAATGCTCCAGGTATATCAAACGTCATCACATCTCGACCTTCATGAGCGTTGATGGCCCCGGTAATGAAACCGTTGTCGGTCCCGACGGTTGGCGACGCCGCATCCTCCTTACTGATGTAGTTCCTTTGAGATGAGCCGTTGACGCAGCTTCTTGTTTTAATTCGCCCGTCCCTCTTCTGTTTCATGAACACCACGGTGGACAGGGCATTATTTTTTCCTTCCTTGATAAAGTCGATGAGTCTCGTGGCTTCTAGCAATTCAGATCGTGAAGCTGTCGGAATTACTTCATTATGCTTTCATTCGCTTTCTCATACCCGAATTCTTTAATTCCCTTTTAATGACATTTGCTCTAAAATTATCCCGAATATTTCCTTCTCTTTTTCTGATATCGTAATTGGGGACAGATCAACGTCTGTCTTTTTATCTCTTTCCATGTGCACCTGTCTTCGATTAATTTTGCATTTGGTCCTCGAAGACAAATAGGTGCCGCCGTCTATCAATCGATCCGGTGGATTTGATCTTCGACCTGATCTGGTCACATATGCGTTTTGCGTTGACGTATCTTCTGCTCCCCTTTCCTCCACCTCGTTAGAATCATGAGCTTCTTCAATTTGATCCTGATTGTCTTCGCTGAAATTGGAAGCAGGATGGGCATTCACGACGTCAACGTTGATATTATATACAATGTTGCTCATCGTACGCCCGGTGGATGCCTCACGCTCGGTTTCGGTCTTATCTTGTGGTCCAAAATTTGCGTTATCGACGGATGCAGCAAGTTCTTCCTCTTCAGACGGGAGATGCGGTTCTTCCACCACGCCTACACCCTGCTCGCATTCCAGTTGTACTCCTGGCATTTCCGCTGTAACATCAGGAAAAGGAGCGGAAGGCAATTCTATGGCGTTGTCTGTTATCAGATCGACATCGTCATCATTGCAAGAAAAAAGTCTTCGTTTTTTCTGTTTTTAAAAATGAAATAGTTTTGCTGGTTACTTCTTACTCCCCATTCGTTAACCAATCGAATCATTCGATTTGGATAGGGCAGCACAGTGAAACTCCGTCTCTTAATGACATGTCCTGTTAGTAGATTAAAAAATTGTAAGTTCCTTGTATATTGCCTGTTGGCCCCAGGCATACGGCGGGTGTCATACGAGCATTTTGGGTGTTGGTAATGTCTGCATGTTCGGGCACCTCACAATAGGCACCGAATCTTGCTTTCATATTCTTTTTGTAGTCGAGTTACTATCGAAGCACCACTTCTCTGGGCGAATACTCTTGTGACACCCCCGACTTAGATCTTAAAGAGTGCTGCCACATTACAACGAAGCCAATCATCGCTTTAATTATAGGGATTGGTAAATGAGTGATACCTACCTCTCGTATCTCTGAACTAATACACCTGCACTTCCCCCTTTGATAGTTTGGATAAATCTCTCAATCTCCCCCACGTGTTCTCCCTTGGCAGTGGTGGTGATAATGCAGGTGTCACTCATTAGAGGTTTGAGAGGCTCAAACTCATTATCCATCAGACAGGTTTGTACTACAAAACCAGCTCGTTTGTACAGTTTAATAGTTTCATAAAGAGCGTTACTAAGAAGTTTAGCTGTCCTACGAGGCCTGTATCGTGCGGTGGCGGACCGAATTCCCCTCGAAAGGGTAATAAAGAAAGACAGCCCACACACGAACATGACATCACCCACCAAAGTTAGGTTTTTAAACCTTTCTATGATGTTTCTTGGGATGGAGAGGTAATCCGGTTCGAGTCGTTCGGGCTTCATTCTTCTGTCCTTACCCCTTTTGATGCGGTGGTTTGGTCCAAAAAGATGTTTTGCGTCAGCAATGTCAGCTCGTGAGATGTTCGAGGAGCGCAAGATTTTTCCATTCACCTCGTTCTTCAGATCTTCTTCGCTCGCGTACGCCATGGCGGCTTGTGCATCTCGTCACTTCCCTCTTGTTCAATCCCTCCATGTTCTTACTCACCGACTGTAGTAGCATGATTGCCTGATCGTCTTGCTCATCGAGATCGATAAAAGGAAAATCAATGTCATGGCATCTGTGAAATGTTACCACGTAGTCTCCTCCTAAATCCGCGATAAAAGCACCCTCATCTTATCTGCTATGGTAGGATAAACTTCCCCCATTTTTATGGCACAGTTCCTCAAGAGTTTTGATCTTGACTACGTTCGCAGACCCTTGCCCCAACCAGAAAAGTGTAGACCCTAGGTACCCCTTTTTATCAGTAGTGGTGTTATCTGCATTTGTGTGCAACCGAAGTGACTTGTTAGACTTATGCACTCCTGTAAGATACGCAGGGTTACATATAAAGTCGTCGGTCGAGCACGTGTCCAGGTAGAGGTAATTCCTTTTCAATAGTGGCTGTGCTCGTTGCAAGGCGCCGAATGCGAACTGGACATTAATATTTCCTATGTCTGCAGGGTCCATCTTAGGGCAGTCCCTCGCTATGTGACCCAGCTGGTCGCAGTGGTAACAGCTCTTGTCTTTGTGTGTATATTCCGGAGCTGTTATGTCGTGTTTCTTCAACGACTCATTCATTCATTCATTCCTGCGCGAACACCACGCCATCGTCCATTGTGTCACGCCGAGGCGTTACACGGTCTGTTACATATCCGCTTACTCGGAAATTATTCATCATCCCGAGAAGTGATTGCGAATCCGAAGGATATTGATCCTCACCCATGATGTACTGGTTCTCCAAGTGGTTTTTTAGCGAACTGAACTTCTCGTTATTTGCGCCTCCCTACTTTCAATTTCGGAGCTGCTACTTTCAAAAGATTGAAAGTAGTACTTTCAATAATTGCTACTTTAGATGATAGTGATCTTGATTAAAGTACTTATGTATTACGCTAATTTTCATCTAGCTACATTCGTATGATTCTTTATGTCAACGAGGTTCGGTACTTGTGTTAGTCATTCGGCTAGTTCGAGTGTAATGGAAACTCTACTCGAGTCTTCAAATATTGCTTGACATTTAAAGTCTCTAACTAATTATCACTTTTCAGAAGTCCAAGTCCTGCACCTCCTTCCCAACGAAAGCGATTCGACATATGGCTTTAGAGTGATCCTGGAACCTCTGATGCATCGATTCGTTGCTCTAACTAGAGCGATACTCATTCGAGCATTAATGAAACCCCTTACTATTAGGTACGCATAAATACGGCCTTAGGCCTCAGCTTTTGGCTTTTGGCACTCGGAGAAATTATCCGATCGAACTTCTTATATGACGTATTATGCGAAGTTAAATGACGTACATTGCGTCAATATTTTTGGTTACAAAAGAGCAAATCCACAAATTCTTGATAATAAACAGAGACGGGTAGTAAGTATCGGGTACAAACTGATTGACTAACGGACTGACTCTATTGATCATAACAGGACGCATCTCGAGGAGACAATAATTGACGATGGTCTCTGGGATTAGCTGGTGGACTGGTTATGTCATGCATCTTTCAATATTTGCATTAATAGGGCGATTCAACAGATGTGGGGCATTCGCTCCAATAGTTCGAAGACGTGTGGGGTTTGGGGCCTCGCACTATGCGTTAGTTTTACGTTTGGGAAGGTACCGGCATACATCATGGCGCATGTCGATATCAAGTCAACGTGTGGATGATGATTTTGGAAATGCTAGTCTTGGGAAAAAAGCAGCGAGGAAAAAGAGTAAAGAGGAAGAAAAACAAAGAAATTTAATGCTGAAAGAGTTGCTGAGTAAAGAAAGTCGCAATGGTTCGGGCGGATACATTGTTCCAACGTTATATGCGATAAAAGTTTCTGTTTGTCCAGAATTGCGAACTGAACTGAACATGAATGGAAGAGAGAAGAGAGGAAGGATGTTCATCGAACTGGGCTCTGAGGGCACTAAATCCCTCAAAGGGTTGAGGTGTGAATTGCATTCTTTCTTTAGGAGTTTAAGGAAAAGTACATTTGTTCTATCAGCGGCACTTCCGGAAGGTATTTAACTTTACATATCTATGGTTTTGTTCAGTTTAATCATTCATTTTACTTATTTTTGAATTCCAATAATAGTTGACGAGGATGGTTCTCTGCTTGCCCCTGTTGATGAGGATGGATATAATGTGTACCCAGGAAAACTTAGTTATTGGAACATTACTTCTGATATGGATGTAGAAAAAACGTTTAAGGAAGCTTTAAAGCACAAGTCAAATCATGCGTTGATGAAAAGGCCATCGGTAATGGTCCATGTTGAAAAAGATCCTAATGCCCCTCCTCCGCCACCACCTCCATCGTACCTCGAAGATATGGCTGATCCCAGTCAAACTGATACGATGACTATGCTTTCTTTTTATGCATTTCCACCGCCAATTGAAGGAAAGCCTTTCGGAATAGAAGATCCTGACGAATTTGCGTTGAAGATACGCAAATTGTGGAAGCCTTTCAATGCACTCGGCAGAGTATATGTCGCTGGTGAAGGAGTAAATGCGCAGATGGCCATTCCTTCAAATGTGTAAGTCCATACTCATTAAGCTCCTTCATATTTCTTGGTCATCTTACACTCTTCAGTATGCCAAACTTTATCGAATGCTGCAACTCGATTCCGGAACTTGGAGTTCACGTGGAAAATGGAATAAATATCGATCCTATTCCTTTGTCAATGGAGGAATTCAGCTTCGCTGGTGATCCAGAATCAGACACTCCTTCACCGCCATTTAAGAACTTGCATGTTCGTATACGAAAGCAGGTAGTCGCAGATGGTTTGGACTACTCGCTTGATTGGCAGACTGCTGGCTATGATATGGTAAGTCATACTTTTGAGAATATTCAAGCCAACTCGCAAGGAAAACACTTATTTGAATTTGAATTACTAGCCCCCATTGGAATGGCATGAAAACGTAAAAAAGTTGAGTTCGTTGGATGTCGAAGATGCTGACAAACCGATATTACTTGACTGTCGCAATTCCTATGAGACGGAAGTTGGAAAGTTTGTCGGTGCTGAGCCACTTAAAACAGAAACTTTTCGTGAATCTTGGGACGTTTTGAAAGATCGCTTAGCAGATACACCAAAAGATGCTCCTATAATGACATATTGTACCGGAGGAATCCGTTGCGTCAAGGTTGGGGCATACTTGACACAAGAACTTGGATTTACAAATGTATCTAGATTAGCCGGTGGTATTGTAGCTTATGATCGAACAATAAGTGAAAAGAAAGATGAAAAACCACTTTTCGAGGGGACGAACTATGTATTTGATGGTAGAGTTGGAAGAGCTATAACCGACAACAAAATGGGAACGTGCATAACGTGCGGGGCGAAGACAAATTTATTAACTAATTGCGCAAACACAGCATGTCACAAACGCATGGTGCAATGTGAAAAGTGTCGTCCTAAATATTTGGGTACGTGTTCGGATGCTTGTAAACAACGTGTTATCAATAGTGCAAAGGGGTCGCTCCAAACATCACCGGAGTCTGTGAATTGGCAGCAACAGAGTCAAAAATTTGAAAATGTTGATGATTACAGTTCTGCATATTCCTCTACACCTCCACCCTTATTTCGCGAAATAGAAGAAAATACGAAGTTTTTTTCTCCAGAAGGTGCACATATGATTTCGGGATCATCTCAGGGGCGTTTACTAACATCACTGGCTTCAATGACACGATCTGGTCGTGTTTTAGAAATAGGTTCATATACGGGGTACGCCACCTGCTGTTTTCTCGAAGGAGTAACCAATGCAGCGGAAGCTATAAATTTCCCAGATGTGGGGAATAAACAACAAGGACCGTATGTTTTGTCCCTTGAACGTGATCAAAGAGCCATTGATATTGCCGCTGCTCATATTGAAATCATGGCAAAGTTCGGCATACAAAGAGAGGGAGCGGCAGAATCTTCTTCGCTTCGAAAGGTCGATTGTGAGTGCCTTCTATAAAATCAAGTTCAGCTTTATGAATACTTACGCGATGTTTTTATTATTTTGTAACGAATACAGTTGAAAAATATATAGAAGAGCTTTGGAAACGTCATGATAATACCAATAAGAGAACTTTAAATGTTGAATACCGTGATGCGAGTTCGTGTGAACTGATGAAAGTGGATGATGCTTTGGCAACTATCGAGTATATGAGCACTGGCAATGCAGAAATAAGCCCTTTTGATCTGGTATTTATTGATGCAGACAAAACTCGATTACTTGATTATGTTGAAGCGTGTTTGTCCACAGATAGTGTCCTCAAGAAAGGTGGAATTATATTGGTAGATAATGTTCTTTGGAAGGGGGGAGTCCTAGAAGTTGCAGCTGGCGAGGAAGAAAGGGATTCCGTGGAAATGACTGCTGTAGAAATGAAATGTTCGAGAAGGGCGAGGAAATTGGCAAGCGCAATGCATACCTTCAATAACGCGATAATACAGGACAAACGAGTTGAAGTTGTTATGTTGCCTTTGAGGGATGGGTTAACAATGATTAGAAAGCGATAAAATGTGTATACATCCTATTACTTCATAGAAATATGTTGTTCTCGAATTTATGTTTATGCCCCAGTGATCCGAAGATTCTTTTGTGGAAATGGGGAGTTAGTTAGTAGATTGTACTTCTGTTGATGTAGAATCGGTGTAAGCACAAATATCAAAAATTAAGAACCGCAATCAAATTTTGTCACGGTGGCGGAACGTTCAGGTCGGTTCAGATCTAATACACGACCTCACATTCAGAGATTAGTAGTTTACTCGTCGAAGTGGGTCTTAACCAAGTCCCTTTGATTCTCTACAACAATATCTTAAATAAGTGAAGCTTGAAAATTTACTCATCTTTTCATTTTAAACAAAATCGAATTCCTTGTCCTCTTGGCCTACAATAAACAAACAGTTGAAAACAACTTCGTAAAAGTCATAAACTTCGTCTGAATCGTTAATCACTCGTTTATTCATTTCAAAAATAAAAACAGAATCTCTGAAGTTACAAGAACCGAAGGGGCTCGCGCAAGGCTTACTTGGGCGCGCGGTTTGAGCATGTGAATGCTTGGTACTGAACAGTTCTGATCTGTAATTTATATTCTTCTGTTAAAATTGTAAACTAAGCTGAACCTATCGTAGAGGTTTTGTTACGTTAACAAAACAGCTTTTGATATGTGTCCTTTACGCTAATTCGAAGTCAATAACAACAGCATTCGCATTTAATATTTAACCGATGAACGAGACTGTTCTATTGATTAGAGGAATTATGAACGAATTGCGTTAAATCCAATCTTGTGGTAAATGGATGTTAACTTGTGAGATAGAACTGCGCATCTGTTGTGTGGGGAAATCCCTTCGACTATGAAATGCCCATGTGCCGCAAAAACTCAATAGCTTTCGTGAGATGGTGCTTAATCGGCAACCCTACCAAACTATCTTCTTGAACAGCTGGGAGACAAAGTTTTTGAAGATATGTATGTACTGAAACATCTTGTGTAACCAATCATTGACTAATCTTTACCAAAAAAAGAAAATGGATTAAAACTCTTCTCCTCGTGTTTCTTCATCAAAGCTCCGAACTCAGCTGATCCCTGTATTGAACGTAAATCAGGATCAGCTTTCACCGTGTCCAAATTGTTGAACCCATAATCAATAGCTTTTGATAAACTGGCTACACTCTCGGCACACTTGCCTAGCTTGGAATACGCACAGGCAATATTGTAATGAGCCGCCTGATATTCAAACTCATCCAACGACATAACAACTCCTCCCTCCCTTCCACCAGCAGCACCTCCAACCGGAGACGGCCCCGAAACAGACTGTTTTCGCACCACATCCTTCCTCGACCCAGGCAACTTCATACCTTGGTTAAACACCTTAATCGCTTCTTCATACTGCCCTTCCTGCATAAATCGCAATCCTATTAACTCAGCTTCACGAAACGTCGACGGTGCAGTATATTCCACTTGGCTCTCCCCAGCCCCATTCGTCACATACGCTGCCATGTTACTACTGCTATCACCATTCTCAAACTGCTCGGAAGACGATGAAGACGATGACATATCTGCCTTTAAAGACACTGGAAATCGAATACACCTGCTACTACTGCTACCAACATGCGCAAATCGAACGCCCATTATACCTTTATGTTGAGAAAAGGCAGAAGCCGAGGACATCACATAACATGCTAAACCCATTGCAATGAAAAACTTTCTGTTACTCGATGCTGATGTCACCGGTATTGCTACCTTGCTGCTACAACTAATGCTGCTGCTGCTGCTGTTGTGATTACTCATGTTGGAAGGAACCAAAAAAAGGCAAACTTTCTTTTTCTTGTTGCCAATATCTTTTCTTTGAAATATCTATCGGATGCTCTTTTAATTTTGAATCAAACTCAATCTGTGAATGGTCTCGTGTCGAGGGCACAGAAATGGAAGTTGAAGTTTAAATCAGTGAAGGTCCGAATGTAGGAATCTGACTTTCTATATACTGAATGTGTACCGAAATGCAGATCTACTTACTTACTTACTTACTCACTCACTCACTCACTCACTCACTCACTCGAAAAGGGCATTCGAGAGTATGTGTTTGGATGGAATTTGTGAAGGTTGAATCAACATCCGTCGCCGTCGTCGTGTCTGTACTTCTCTCTTCTCTCTTCTCTCTTCTCTTTTTTCTTGAAATATCCTTCTTCTCTACTACGTACACTACTCGTGGCTCTCGTACATATGTACGAGCGTACATGTTCAGAGTTCAGATGTACATCTGTACGTGTATACGTGTATACGTGTATATGTACGAGAGCAATGTACGGGTATTTTACTTGCTCAGCACCCAACCAGGCAACCAGCATCTATCGTTCCTACATATCATACACAGACAAACGCACATACTTGCCTTCATACGTACGCGCGAGAGTATATGTACGTCATCCTTTGGATTGTACGCGGATACGTATCTATTCACGAGTAGTTGTGTATATACCTTTATAGTTTTGACTTTGAATGTCACATAAACCTTCTATAGGGAATACATGAGTGTTAGAGAATGTGAACGTGAGAGTACATATGCAATTGGGATTTGGGATGCGCGCGCGTACGTCAAACAAAACATATACATGTATCAAAACGAGAATCAATGGTGGATCGCGTTTCTGAACTTCTTTTTCCACACACAACACACAACACACAACAAAATAGATTATTATTTATACATGTACTTCGAAGTGTTTTGTTTTGTGTGATCATTATACTCATCTCGCATTCAAGATTTAATATACCATACAGAGTAACGATATATTATACAATACATTCTACGTAAGCAGTAGCAGCACACTCGGATAGTAGCATTGCATTACATTCCATTACATTAGAATTTTCTATAGAAGAAGAAGAAGAAGAAGAAGAAGTATGAGATTCT
>Ga0209092_10004994_pt1 | contig 10827 bp, 10 predicted proteins | sample FraStrMetagenome_FD_187446 | JGI IMG/M metagenome (GOLD analysis project Ga0209092, IMG submission 187446) | Marine eukaryotic phytoplankton communities from Arctic Ocean - Fram Strait ARC3M Metagenome (SPAdes) (version 2) | ecosystem: Environmental > Aquatic > Marine > Oceanic | place: Fram... | reverse complement strand
GGGTTAGTACCAAAGTCATGAGTTGCATCCCTACGTCCATTACGAGCTGCAATTTTTTGTGCCGCCACTCGGCTAAACAATCCACGCTCACCAGACTTAGACTCATATAGATTCTTCATCTCAGTTAAAAACGCTTCAAAATCAGGCTTTTCTGTATAAGCTACAGAGTTGTTAGCGAGGCGACGTTGACCTTGATCAATCCACCACTGCCCTGATTTAGCCTTTGACATACGCTGGTCAGAAAGATTAGAAAGACTAATCAATGCAGAACGGCGTACACCACCCACTACTACGATATCAGCAATCTTACAACAAACATCATGGCACTCAATACTTGTTAACTTGCGCCCTGCTGCTTTTTGAAATACTCCTACGCAGAAGTGAAATAGATCCTGTAACGGCTCAGGTCCACTTGCTCGTCCACCGAAAGTCTTAAGTCTAGCACCTGCTGGACGTACTCGGCTCATGTCCCACTCGGGTAATTTACCTGCATAAAGCATGGCAATCAACTCACGAAAGGCACTTGCCCATCCTAGCTTACTATCACTTACTACAATCGTAGAACTTGTTTTGTGGAAAGTTTCGGCTACTTCTGGTAGTTTAGTAATAAAATTACGTTCTACACTGAAACCTACTCCTGTTCCACACATTAACACATACATAAGCTCGTCAAAAGCTCGTGGATGGTCAATATGTAAATAACTACAGTTAAACCCTGCAACGTTATCACGTTTTAAAGCTTCTCCTGCTGTCATCATACATCTCATAGAGGGCATAACTTCCATCGCATGAATAGCGTCATAAATCTCTTGCCCACTTTCATCATCTAATTGCTCTCTTTCTTTAAAGAAATTAATATAGCGATGTACTGTCTCTTCCCAGGTCTCTCTACGACCTTCGTCTTCTAGCCATCTTGCATAGCGGCTTTTGTGAATAAAACTTTGATATTGATCCATCAGATCATTCTCCCTTGTATTTCGGATACGTTATCCGTGCCTATCGCGTCATCGCAATATGTTATTAAATCCATCAACTCATAATTTTTTAGCAAAATATCAGCGTTCTGATTTAGTTCTTGAATGTACTTATACTTACCATCTAAAGGAATGTTATCGTATATAGTCATTGCATCGCCGTAATCCTTTATAAGCTGTTCTGCTCTCTTCGGGCCAATACCATTAATGCCAGGAACATTATCACCTTTATCTCCTGTAAGACACTTGAAAGAGATATACTCTTCAGGTGTTACATTATAATGTTCACTCCAATTATCTATTGTTATCTCTTTTCGAGTAACATAAGAAAACCTACTTACACCTTCTTGAATCAATAAATCCCAGTCTCTATCACTAGAAACTAACCATATATTGTTTAATTTGTACTCTTCTTTTTGCTTTACGAGATGGGCAGCAAGATCATCTGCCTCTACACCTTTAAAACGTAAGACTTTGTACTCTTCAGAAAGTAATTCTAGAGTCTCTTCATACTCGTCAAAGAAATCAATAAATGCTTGCTTCTCTGCTTCTGTTTGTGTGGCATACTTATCTTTTCGATTCTGCTTGTACTCAGGTAATATCTCTTTTCTATAACTAGAAGACCCCCAATCTGCGGTAATAATTACAGTACCACAATTATAAGAGTTTGCTAAAGATTTTACTGTTTCTACATACTGGTTACGAAAATCTGTTCTGCCTTGATGTTTCCACCGAAAAGCTAAGTTTAATGCGTCTACTATTAATACTCCGTCAAGAATACGTTCATTAAAATTAAAAGCCACCTATCCACTCCACTTTTTCTTTTGCTAACCAATCTTCTGCTAGGAGTACATAACAGTTTAAGAACCGAATGTACAGATACTCATCTGTGTTTTCTGGTTTCATCTCTGTTACTACAAATACTTTAGACCGATCATATTTAAAAAATAGCATTGGCTTTTGATCGCCACCTGCCGCCTGTATTACAACTTTCTTCCACCATCTTATAAGATTGTTAGTCTTAGGTTGAGTAAATATTCTATCACTCAATGGGGAATCTTTGTAATTCTTTACCTCTATACAAAAATGATTTCTCTGATTAGGGACATACAAGTCCCCTTTCAGGTATTCAAGAGCGCCAGAGGCGGGCACTCTTTCAAATTTTAAAGCAGTAGCTTCTCGAAGCATATCACGTACTAGATACTCGCCTCTTGCTCCCTTCGCTCTTGAGTCTACCATATTCTTCCTCGCTCTTGCCACAGCATGTACAAACTTCACCTTCTAGTACTGATATTTGTATATAACCGCAATCGTGTTTCCAATAATTTTCAGTAAGCTCTGCGCCACTTACCACATTCCACCAAGCCCTACGTCTGCCCGCGCCCACGTTAGAGCGACCTGGAGATTGTGCCAACAAATGAGTCCTCCTCATCTGTTGTAATATAAGAAACACCCCAGTCAAAACCCATCCAAGATAAGCCATAACCTGCTTCTATGTAATCTCCATCAAACTCCTTTCCAAATATTCCGTAAGTAGTGTAAAAACCATTCCAATCTGCTGTTACAGCAGTGAAATCATAATCCATGCCATCTTCGCCATCCCAAGTACCGATGCTATGTTCTAGCGAAAGAAACTTATATCCTAGACCTAGATTTACTTCTTCGTAAGTCTCGTCAAAATCTCCTGTATAGTAATAGCCTGTCATACCTGCTGAAAACGATAAATCTTCTATATTCCAAGTGTAGGAGCTATATACATCTACTTCAGCTCCGTCACCTACATCTGCTGTCCAGACGCCCATATTAAAGCCGCCTGCATCTAAATCTACTCCTGCACTGAAGGACTCTTTGCTTTGAAGAATACCACGATAGTGATACTCTGTAGCATATCCTACATTTCCTGATAATTCTACTGCACCTATTGACGCACTTAATAGGCATAAGGGTACTAATAACTTCTTCATTTACTTCTCCAGAGTGCTGATGTTTCCATCCTTAACTACTTCGATCTTTTCAAGGAGAGGGTGTGACCATCCGTGAGAGACTATATAAGTATTCATATCTTCTCTCAGTAGAACCTCTACTAGCTTTTCTCTTCCTTGATCGTCGAGTACGTTGGTTACTTCGTCTAAGAACAATACATTGATTTTAGACTTTGAAATACTACTCATTAGCTTGCGAATTGCTATTAGAGTAGCGGTATTCACTCTTGCCAACTCTCCAGAGGAAAGTGCTAGAATATCTACTACATTACCATTATCGGTAATTTGTACATTCAATTTATCGTTAGAGACAACAAACTCAAGGGTAAAGCGACCATCAGACAATTCGGCCAAGTACTCATTTGCTAACTCTTCTAGTTCACCAACTAGGTTTTCAATCTTATATGCAAGTAGTCCGTTCGTGCTAAAAGACTTTTTAAGGGTGTCTAACTCTGCTTCGAGTTTTTGATTTCCCAACAACTTACCATCATACTCTTCTTGTTGCTCAACAAACTCTGCGGTTTGTTCTTGAATAACTTGAATACGAGTATTAAGTCTTGTTCTTCTCTCATTCTCAACATAGTTATCTGAGCGTAGACGTTTTGCTTCAGCCAAGCTCTCTTCAATCAATGCCCGCTTTTCTTCAAGCTCTTGCTTGTCCAAGATTACTCTTGGGAGGCTTGAATCAAAAGAACGTACTAAATCTTCCCAATCTTTCTGTGCAGTAGCATTTCTTTCAAACTCCAGATTCCGAGTCTTAATACGTAAAATCTTAGGTTTAATACTACTTATAGTTTCCACAGCTTCGTCATACTTCTTCTGCTCCACGGCAATCATTGCTTTCTCCGCAGAGACATCAATAGATTGCTTACAAGTAGGGCATACTTCCTTCAATTCTTCTAACTTTTTAAGGGTTCGTTGAGCACCCGCAGCGACTGCTTTTACATTACCGAACTCTTCCTGCAAATCATCATAGGATTCATACTGTGTTACTTCTGAACTCTGTATAGCCGCTATATCTATTTGATCGAGTAGCATCTTATATTGATTATTTGTAGTAATTTTTTTGTTTTTTTCGGAGATATTTGCAATCTCTGCCGTCAAAGAACTTAAAGCTTTCTCATCGTTAGATGTATCAATTTCTAAATCCAACATGGGCAGTATGGTTGTATCACTCAATTTATTTGTTTCTAACCACTTTTCTACTGTTGCTAACTTCCCTGCTATCGTAGCAGACGTACTGGATACTTCTCTAGACGCACCTTTAAATACTTCGAATAACTCAACGTACTTTTCTAGGTGTAGTAAGTCTATTAGAAACTTCTTACGGTTGGCATCTGTAGCTGTTAAAAACTGCAAACTCGCATTAGTATTTTGATACACTAGCTGAGAGAATGTTTTAAAGTCAACCCCAAGAACCTCTTGCAAAGTTTTATAGGTGTTCGTAGCCGTATGACTAGAGATATCAGAGTCATTCTTTTCGAGTTTAACTTTTATACTTGTTTTTCGGTTGACAGTAATTACGTATCTATCATCATCCTTCGTAAAGGCAAGACATATATTATAACCGTCATTTACATACCTGTTTGGAATATCTGCTTTTTTGATTCCCTTTGAGTTTTTATTATACAATGCTTCTTCAATGATTAACGGTATGGAGGACTTCCCCATACCGTTAGTACCAAGGATTTGTGTAACAGTATTATCGTCTAATTGTAACTCATTACCAGAACCGTAGCTAAAGCAGTTATCCCATTTCAATGTTCGAAGTGTAATCATTGTAGGTTCCTATGATGTCTGGTATCTTATCAGGGTTAATTTCTAGTATGTATGTTAAGTACTCTACTAGCTCTTCTTGTATGGTCATCTCTTTGTCCATAATTAAAGAGGCTTCCGACTTTCGTTTTACTACTTTCTTATCAAGGAGTTCTGAGTTCTTAACTCCTGCTAGATCTTGTATATCGCCTTCTACTTCATAGATTGTATGGTTAAACTCAGTAGCAGTCATTTCCTCACTACTTGTTACTGTCTTACGAATTAGTTGTGGAAGTTTAAACTCTTCCCACATCCAACTCCAATCCTGTTCATTAATAAGTAAATACCCTGTCTTTACTAAATTTCTATGAAATGAGGTAGTCATAGGACTGCCTGGATATACAATATTTCTTTGTGTATTGCTATGGGAGTGTAAATCTCCTGCAAACACAACTGGGAAGTCTTCAAATATATCTAAGTCGACTTCTGGTTTAACGTGTGGCGGTATCTCTCCTCGGACATGGGTAAACAAAGGCTTACTCGTATCAAAATGTTCTACTGCACCCTTTCTATGAAGATCGGCATAAGGCAGTATGCCATATCCGAAATCTTCGTCAATGTATGAAATGTCTACTACATTGATGAGTGGGTTAATATCTCTAGAAACTTGCTTTAGCTGCGTAAAGAATGTCTTGTGCTTCTTTGTAGCCTCATGGTTTCCGTCATAGATAATGGTTGGAATCTTTACTCCTCGAATAAACGAGAAGTAAAGTTCTAACTCTTCCATATTTGGTAAACGATCAAAGAGATCGCCACCAATTATGTGCATATCACACTCTTTTTCTAGTGCATATACTTGTTCAAAGAACATTCTGTAACGGTTTGTTGCCCACTTTACTGGGACATTCTTCTGTCCCAGTTTTATGTGCCAGTCTGCCGTAAAGAGAATCATCCTACATTAAACTCAGCATCAAGAGCTTCGTCGTCAGTCTCTGCACCGTGGTTACGGAGACGGTCTAACAACTCTTTCTGTGCGTCAGGAGTAGGACGGCTCATAACATCATCCATAGACTTTAAGTCTGCAATAGATGTTAATTCGTCTGCTGTAAGAGCACGAGGCTTGCACTTCAATGCTTGGAGTTGATACTCAACATTGTAAGGTAATGGGCCTGTCTTTACTCGCTTGAAACAAATGTCCCAGCCAGTTGTGTGATCAGTAGGGTCGCCTAAGTCTTCAGCAGCAGTAATAATTTGCTCCCACAACTTCTTCTTGAGGTTTGCTACTTTGACTGTGCCATCGCTTGGGTCAATTACTTGACAAGCGTAGCTCCAGCCACATTTAAGATCGGGGTAGTACTCTCGTACCCAGTCTTGTTCTTTGTTATTGAATCGCTCAGAATTTCTATCGAAAGATAGGCACTCTAAAGGAATGTTTTTTCCATTCTCGCCTTCAATCCAGTAGACATAACGTGCAAGAATGTCGCCAACTACGCGCATCTTGTTATCGCCGTCTTTGTATTGAAAAGTATTGATGGATGATTTTTGGGCTCCGCCCGTTTGCTTATTGAATGATAATGCCATTAGTGTATAGTCTCCAGTGTGACTTCTTCATATATAAAAGTGATTTCATCATCCTCTATAATGAGTAGCCTGTTGTCGTTTATTTGATCTAAATTCACGGGACAATGTAGCGAATCTAGTGTAGTTTTATGAGAAGTAATATAATCCGCATAGTTTCTTAAAGAAGCTAAGGCGTAATAAATGCATAATTCTCTGTGCGTATACTTATAGGAATGGTACAGGAGCAAATCTCCATGGAGGAGAAAGCTGGAACCTGTAAAATTTTTATTAGAATAGTTGTAGATACGGTCGTACTTGTTTTGAGGTAGTTGCTTCTTTATAAGCATTTCCATTATCAAGATGCAAGAGGAAATATTTCCCTCTGCCGTATCGTAAACCTTCTTCCAATCAAATAAGAGCACTATTATACATCCTTTTTACCAACTTGTCAAGAATTATTTTTCTAAAGGTACTTCATATCCCAGCCCTGCTTCATATAGAACCCGACACGATTGGAGGCTTGTTTTCGAGCCGTATTTCCTTTCAGGTGGATATCTATTATCACAGGTGATATTTTACCTTCCTTCTTCCGAATCACTCGTCCCACAAGCTGTGTGAGTAGTGGTTCATTATTTACGGGGGTAGCCAGTATTAAACAACTAAGTGTGTCAACTGATATACCCTCTGAGAAAATTGCTTGCGTTCCGTAAAGAACATTCTTATCTCCGTAGAGAATTTCATCTACAAGCGTTTCTCTATCTTCATGCGATACATCTCCTGTAACGCATATAGACTTATCCCCTGTTAGTTCAGAACACGCTTTCAGAAAGCTAACTCTGTCACTTACTACTAGAACTTTGTGCCCTTTTGCGGCGTAGGCCGCAGCAAGCATTGCTATAGTATGTCTGTACTCTTCATCATTTGCTAACTTAGTTACTCTGTTAGCCCAAGGGATTTTTGCACCATCCATAAAACGGATTTCAGATGCTACAAGATGTACTGTGGGGGTCATATAGTTTTCTTTAGGAGGCTTAAAGAGAGTATTACCAAAGTAATCTCTAAACACAACGTGTTTGCCATCCTTTCTTTCTATAGTCCCCGACAATCCTAGCTTATATCTACAGTAATTTGTATCTAGTATCTTACTGAAGGTCGGACTACTAACGTGATGCATTTCGTCTAGTATGACTGTGCCAAACTCTTTACGAATCTTGTCTACGTTTCGGTAGAGAGTTTGGGTATTGCCAATTACGATAGGAGCATCAAGTTCAAACCTACCACTGCCTATGATGCCAGGTTTAAAACCAAAGACTTTCTCTACTTCTTTTGCCCACTGATTACGCAGAGGGACAGTGTGGGTAACAACAAGTGTCTTTTGTCCAAGTTTACCTGCGATAGCTAAACCTGTAAAAGTCTTTCCCCAACTGACCCATGCGTTAATTATAGCATTGTCTTCGATTTCATCATAAACCTTCTGCTGGCTTTCTCGAAGATCAAACTTAAACTCGGGAAAGTCTACAGGCTTGTGCACACGCTTATCAATTATTTCATAGTGCTCTGGTATTAAATCCGTTCGCCCTATTGGTAATGATACTAACCCGTTACGAATTATGCCCATGTTTTTAATCACTTGAGGCGGATCGAGTGGGTTGTGCGTAGGGATAGTATATGTAAGCTCTCTGTCGATTCGCTCTTGTAGTTCAGCACTACAATCCATATATATCCTGTGACTTATGACTGCTTTCATAGATTTAGTTCATTCTTTGCAATGATATATTGTTTTACAAAATCAGATCGTACAATATCTTCTACTTCAAATTCAATAAACGTAAATCTATCCATACGTTTAAGAACCTTAATAAAATCTTGTAGTCCATTTTGTTTTAGATCTGCCTGTCGAAAGTCTCCACAGAACATTACTCTACAGTTCTCACCTATACGAGTAATGATAGAATCTAGCTCATGAAAAGACATGTTTTGACACTCATCAATAAGAATTACCGCATCTCTAAGTGTTATGCCTCGAATAAATGAAGTAGTCATAAAGTGTACTAGACCCTGCTTCTTTAGGATCTCATACGCATCTCCACGACCAAACAAGTCATTAGAGATATCTTTATAAGGTTCTTCATAGACAGCACTCTTTTCTTTCTCAGTACCAGGTAAAAAGCCCATGTCCCGCGTAGGAACAGCACTTCTAATAACTACTAGGTTTTGATACTTACCCTTGGCCATATCATCATAGGCTAGGTACGAAGAAATGAATGTCTTTCCTGTGCCTGCTAATCCGTGGAGTACAAGGTTTTTCTTAGACTCAAATGCTTTGAGTTGGTTTCTGGTTAAGGGTTCAATTTCCTGCAGCTCTAAGCTAGCTCCTGCAAGTGTTTGTTTGCGTCTTTTAGCCATATTATACTTTTCTTCTAGTGTCCTTGAGTTTCTTTTCAGAATACTCGTAAAGCATCCAAGGTAATCCCTTTACATGCAAAAGTCCTGCCCAAGTATATCCTGTCTCAGGAGGTCGTGGTATGGTAAAAGGAGAGTTATGCCCCTTTACCCATATCAATGCCGCAGTATCTTTCTTTACTACTTTATTGATCTTTAAATATTTTAAAGGTAACATAAGAGTCTTTTCATAAATGAAAGGTCGTCCTGCATTATCTATAAAATACTTTGTACGTTGCTTTATTAGTCCATTAGGATTAGACACCATTCGCTTTAGTATGCACAAATTCTTGTGGGGAGTTTGTACTCTACGAGCGCCTAATGTCTTGCCTATCTGATTTTTATCGTCTAAGACCTCTCCGTCTATGAAGAGTAAGCCGTCTGAAGTATCCCAGTTCCCCGACTCTAAAAGGAAAACTGGGAATACTAGCTTATGCAGATTTTTATACGTTATCACCATACATTTTCTCGAACTTGCCGCCAGAATAGTCTTGATGAATAATCTCAAAGTCACAACCTACAGGAGTGCCAGGAATAGATAAACCTCTGTCTAGCTGTACATACTCTGCGAGTTTAATCATGTACTCGTCAACTTCTTCATCTGGCACTTCTGCTAAAATGGAATCGTGTACTAAAGCAAAGATGCGAGCTTTTTTCTTATTTGCTTTAATCCAAGAGTTCATATCTATTGCTCCTAGAAGGTTAATATCAGAAGCAGCAGACTGCACCAGAAAATTAAGACCAGACCTAACGCTATGGCTCTGGATGCCTTTGTCTGTCGATGCGACATTTGGTAATCTCCTCTTTCTTCCGAAGAAGCTGTAAATGAATCCATTTTGTTGGATATATTTTTGATTGTCTTCGATCCACTCTTTCAACTTATAGAACTCTGCAAAGTAATCATCAATGACTTCTTGTGCATCTTTCCTGCTAAAAGGTTTACCACTATCTTTTGTTACTTGTTCACTGATCTTGTTTGCACCTGCGCCATACATGATACCAAAGGTTACTGCCTTAGCCGCTTGTCTTTGCATACTGTAAAGAGATGCTACTTCTGATACTTCACAAGGTAACTTAAATACTTTGTGTGCAATAGCAGAGTGAAAGTTGCCTCCAGACTTAAACACTTCAATCAAGGCTTTATCATTTGCCAGTATTGCGGCTACATATACCTCTGCTGTTGTTAAATCCATTGCAACTATCTTGTGACCTGCCGCCGCCTTAATACAGCCTTTTACAATAGGATTGTCGCGAGGGAGCTGTTGCATATTAAGCTTGCCACTAGAGCTGAGCCGCCCACTAGTTGTGCCATGAAGGTTAAAACCCGTGCGTAACCTGCTATCTCGGTCCAGCTGTGGTAGGATTTTGTCCAAATAAGTATTTTTAATTTTGGATTTTTGTCGAATAGCAAGGATAAGTCCGGGGACGTCGGATTGCTCCGCAAGCTCTCCAAGAACTTCCGCGTCTGTTGAGTTTGCACCTGTACCTGTTTTCTTTCCAGTAGGATTAAGCCCGATGAAATCAAATAGTAAACTGCGAAGCTGAACAGTACTGTTAGGATTAAAATCTTTTCCATTAATTTTCTCAAATTTACTAATAGCAGGATGCTTGTATAGCTCTACGATCGCTTCATCAATCTGCTCTTGCATAAGAGTTTGTGATTTTTGAAGTCTGTCTATGTCAAACGGTACGCCATTGTCTTGGATGTCTGTTAAGAAACGACAGCCAGGAATTAATATGTTTTCGTAGACTTTTGCAAGCCTCTTGTTTTGTTTAATCTTAATAAACTTTTCGTAGAGCAGGAAAGTAACTGCCGCATCCATTCCCGCATACAATTTCATAATGTCAAAAGGAATAGCATCCCATGTAAAGTCTGCTTTTAGTATGCCATGTTCTTTGCGGTACTGAGCCATCCAGTCATACATACCTTTCTCATAATCACCATAGATTGTATACTTCATAGCCAACTGCTTAAGACCGTGTGTGCCAGGATTTTCGTCTATGAGATAGTGCAGTAGCATTGTATCTTCAAAGCGAGGAAACTTAAAGTTAAAGTGATACTCAAAAAATGCCAAGTCAAACTTAGCGTTATGAAACACTACTATCTTCTTGTC
>Ga0209092_10004992_pt1 | contig 10828 bp, 13 predicted proteins | sample FraStrMetagenome_FD_187446 | JGI IMG/M metagenome (GOLD analysis project Ga0209092, IMG submission 187446) | Marine eukaryotic phytoplankton communities from Arctic Ocean - Fram Strait ARC3M Metagenome (SPAdes) (version 2) | ecosystem: Environmental > Aquatic > Marine > Oceanic | place: Fram... | reverse complement strand
AAATGTTTTCACTCTATATGAATTACAAGGCAGGGAATCTCTTTTACTTTTTTCCTCGTGAATCGTCATCCGAAACGATTACTATTTTGCTGTCGAATTTTACGATCATGTATATTAAAGAATGTTTTTGCAAATTTTGATTGGAATCAATTCTCTTGGATTCGAAGCCCTTGGTTTTTATGCTTTAGTAGCTTGACTGAGATAAAAGTAACATGAGCATCAAGACAACATGTGTGAGAGATTGTTATTTACACATTATTTTAAACCATGTTGTGAGGTCTAATAATAATAAAAGTAATAATAAAAATAATAATAAAAAATCAATACTATGTGGGCTTTGTTTTGTACGGAAGGAATAATTAATAAATAAGTGGTTTGAAAAGCCCTTTCGTATCCAAACATGCATCCCCGAAATCACATCAATAGATAATTCTTGGAAATAAGGTAGCGGCATTGCAACTGGCCTAAAGATTATACTAAGAAAGAGAATTAAAAAAATTTCATTTTTACGTAGACTACTTATAAATTCATTGTATACAAAATCTCAAGCTATAAATTTAGATATCCATGTCATTTCGAGAGGTATCCAAACCAGGCCAAGAGTTACAGAAAATTTAAAGGCGCGTGTTACCTTACAGCAAAGACTTCTGTTGACTGCTTGGTTTAGAGGAACTTCACATTGCTTTCATATCAGAGCACTCATCATAACATAACTCTAACACACCATATTTTTACTCCATTAAGACAAACATTCTCAAGAATTAAAAGCCACTGCAAAAAATGGAGCATGACCAAATTCAATCTTATGGATATGAATATCCAAATTCTTCTTCCACAGCACCATCCTCCTCTGAGCAGTTCCCTAATAAAAGCAACCGCGAAGGTACCCGCGTTATTTATGAAGCTTCAAACAAAGAAGGAAGAAGCAATTTTATACCCAGGAATAATCCCAGTACCATTTCATCCTCTTCTTCGCAAGTAGATCAGCCACTCAGTGACAATAACGCCTATGCTTACAAGAATGGCGATCCTAGAACTTCTACCGAGATACCACAAGACCATGCCATATCTTATGCACAGCAACAAGAATATCATGAAAATCAAGCTCCACAGGATCAAACCCATTATCCACAGCAACAACAGCATGACCAAGAACCACCACGATCTCACATCCACGACCCTGAATACAACGATCCTGTATCCACTTCTGGTCTTGGCAGTCGATTCGTCGAACCGGATCGACTAGACAGAGATATTCCACCTCAACCCCAACAGCATTATGAGCATGACCATCAAAGTCGACATAACAATAACCAAGAGTATGATCGTATTTTGACAGATCGAGATATTATGGAAAGTTTACCAGAAGGTGTGCAATTACCTCCTTCCGTAGATTCTGATCTATTAGGAGAACGTCTGTTAAACATGCTGCTTCAGGTATGTTTTGAATACAGAATGTTTTTTTTAATTTTTGAAGGGACAATGGAGTTTCTATTCTTGATTTTAGCATGTTTCAATATTTGTCTACATTTTTCTCAATTTCATGTAAAACTCTTTACGCCCCAACACACAATTGCCATTATCTACATATTTGGAACATTTTTACATGCATTTTCCACATCTCCATTATCATATGTACATGCACATCATTCCATCTACAATAGCTCCCGACAGAACAAATAAATGAAGCACTCGCAGAATACGACGACGCTGTCCGTGTCAAACGAAACATAAGGAATCATCAGGCTTACCTTCATGGCGTTCTCAAGCGCTACCTATCCGTCCTTGAAAAATCCAGAGAAAGTGGCACCAAACCAATGGGGAGTGAAATAACGGACAAGGTTATGGTAAGCTATATTTTATATGAAAAATGTTCAAGGTTTGATACAAACTTAGATCTCACCGTGCACTTGAAAATTTATATTCTATCACATGATTTTGATTCTTTCGTGAATTAGTTACGTATGAAAGATCTTGTCGATGATCACTTTTGTACAAATGAAGAACTCTTACATAATGAACGTATCTTATCTAAAATTAAAATGCTGCCTGAGCATGAAGCTTTATCGGCTATTGAGGAACTTGCCGGTTCCAATCGTGCATTGATACGTAACTTTGGCTCTTATTTTATGGGCATTTTGAATCGATACATGAGAGGAGAAAAACTTATGCAACGTCCTACAACACGTCGTGGGTATGGACATCGTGACTATGTGAGTATGATAAAAGCTCAATTTGACTCTTTGAAAGATTTTCGTCTAACATGGATAGTCGTCAATTTATTTTTTGATTTATGCACTAATAACAGAGAGCACGGCGATCTCCTGATGATGATCTTTATGATGATGAAAGGGATCAACCCCGCCGCATTTATCGCCGTGATCGTAGTTGGAGTCCAGATAGGAATGGCCGCCCACCATCTCGAAGAGGACGTCGATTTTACAAAGAAGAAGAAGAATTTTACGATATACGAGATCGCTCTCGTTCACGGGATCGGTTTGATTATGATAGCCGTTTTGAACGTCACCGAGGAAACTTTCAGCGGCGTGTGCGCAATTATTCTCCAGCTTTTCAACGTATTTCCCATCAAGAGCAACCATTGAATTCATCAGCAACAGCGGATAATTTTGATCCTCCTTCTGAACATTCATCTCTACAACAGCCACCTCCTTCGAATAGAGAAATTGACCCAGCTATGGAAAATAACCCATCAAATATATCGCAACATTTGAATGGTATCTCTAACCCTCCTTTACATTTAAATAAAAATCATCAAAATGGAGATCCATCAAACCTTTCTTTACCCGTGGAACCCACCGTGGAGGCCCCAGGGTCATCAAATCGTTTGAATACATCTTTACCCACAAGTCGCTGGGTACCGCCTTCTGAAATCCAAGAATCAAGTCCTCCACACGTCCATAGTGAAGAACGAGGTTCTCATACAAACTCTCGTAGACCCCCTCCACTTTATGACTCACGACCCGTAGACCCAGCCGAGTTTGATATCCCAGATACCGTCCAAATCGCTTTGAAGGTGCGTGAATTAATGTTGCGGATGATTAAATAATGTGTTCATCCTTTTACTTCTACATTTCTTCTAATATCGATTTGTCTTAAAATAAAATCCAGAATCTTACCGAGCTGGGAATTGTGAAAGGAAATTTAGGTTACAGTATTCATCGAATGATAAGTGAGCTTCCTGAAGAAGTTGCTTTGGATGCACTGGATGCGTTTGGCAGTAGTGATATGGGCCGCATTCGTAACAGAGAGGGATACTTGGTGGGAATTCTTAAAAAGCATGCTCACAAAATTGGTGTCACCTTTACTCGATAAGAGGATGAATATTGTAGTGGATGTTACAATGAAGGTTGAAACTGTTTGCTATCACCTTTCTGTAATATTCTTTAAGTATGTCACATGATTTTTCTCATATATTGAAACGAAAATAATCCTCCATCGTTTCCTTCATGCTTTAGCATTATTTATTTGTGGCCAATATTTTCAAGGATTAGAAATATTGTGGGGCAAGCTTATGCGGTTCCATATTTACTTCGTTGCATATGAGCATAAATATTTTGAGCAATCAACCACAAATTACATTTCTATCAAGCAATATCTTTGACGGTCCATAATTATTACATCTCTTTATTTGAGAGTAGAAATATAATCACATTAAAAGAAGAAACATATCATAATTTTTTTTGACACCTTCATCATCCTAGGTTTTGTTTCACAACAGGAAAAATCTAATATTTTATTGATAACTACATGCAAATATGAATGGAAGAACTTGGGTTGCTTCAGGTGGATGTTCCAAGCCATCAAAACAAAATTCAATGAATTTGTTTCTTTAGGGCAAATTTGTTTATTTTCTGGAACTTGGCACAAGATCATTCAAAATTTGCTCTCCTTTTGAACCTGTTATGAACTTTCTTCCGGTCTTGGCAATTTTTTTCAAAACGTCCAACCTTGCCCACTCTAGTTCATATCGTCTCTTCTCTGCTAAAGCTTCTGCTCCCTCAGCTTCTGCCTGTGCCCTGGCAACCATGGATTTTGCCTTTGACTCAGAAACCTTTAAGGCAGCTTCACTTTCTTTAATCATTACATTCGATTTTTGATTTGCTACCATTTTCATTTTTTGGCATTCAATCTGAGTTTTTTTCAACAAAGCTTCGGCATTCTGTTGTGCTTTGACTTTCGCCACATTTTCTTCTCCTTTGGCTTTTTTCAATGCAACCTCTGCTTCTGATAAAGCATTGACCTTTTCAACTCGCGCTTCTCCTGTTGCACGTTCTTCCATTTCCTTTCGTTCGATCTCATATCGTTTTCGTTCCGCTTCGATTTCCTGGATCTTTCGTGAATTTGATTTTCGAATAGTTTCCAATTCTTTTGTAGCCTCATCTTCTAATACACGAACGCGATTTTCGAAAGTTTTCTCCAATTCTCCCATTTTTGTTTTGAAAGCTGTAGTGCGTTCTAAACGTTCTTGTAATACCTTTGGTAAAGTCACATCTGTAATTTTAACATTTCGAATTTCGACTCCATAAGGTTTGACTTTGGAATTCAAGGTAGCTAACATACCCATTGCAAACTCTTCCCGTAGATCATTGACTCGATCATGTGTGACCCCATAAACAAGACCACGTATGGATTCTTCCACTTCAGCAGACAATAGTTCATCAAATCGATGCGCGCCTAATCGATAAACAAAATTTCTGGCGGCATCTGCATCTGGACCGATGCGAAATGTGAGAGAAAGGTCTACGTTTACCATCACGTGATCAGCAGTGGGGCAGTTACGGGAAGGTGCATTGTACGTGATTGTTGCTCTTGTAACTATGTGACTGATACGATACCAACTAGGCCAGATCCAGATGACGCCGGGTGATAATTGACCCATGTCTTTATGCCATTTTTGCCAGAGAACAAAAGGACCAGACGGAACATTCAAATACAAGTGGAACGCAAAGGGTGTTTTTGGCACTAGAACTATCGGTATTTCAATTTGTCCATTACTGTCTGTATTTACTTTGGCAAATTCTCTATCTGCCCGAACTGGATTTCCTATGGGTCTTTGCACTAGTTTACTGTGCTGTTTTTGTTTAGGCACAGATAAATGATTGATTACTTTATTTTTCATGATAGCATTAATAGTTGATGAACCAGCATTTTTCATTGCACATTCCTTACCTGGTATCCTTGAAAATTCATTTTAATGAGAGACACAAAGGAATGAAATATTGCTTGATTTTAAATCGTTTTTGTGAGCACGACTGGTGATCTTCAATAATATTCCCTCCAAAACAATACGAACTTCATAGAATATACGGTCATGTCCTTAATAAACATTCCTGCATAGATTAATTTAGATTGCATTTTATTGCTCAAGAAACATACGAATGCTTAATGCTTTAACTTATTCATATCAAATTCATATGGATTAATTCAACTTAGGTGATTGAGATTGTATTGAGTCACATCTTTCACATATGAATATGCTTACTTAGTTTTACTATGGGCGTCTACGGTAGCGATTCTAGCTAGGTGCTGGATATTAATTAGTTTTGGGAGTTTAGGAGTTCCCAAATTAGAACTACCGGTGGTTAATTGATAGGTCCTAGTTAGTAGATTTTACGTACAAGTTCGTAATTATGGCCTTTTTTGAACGCAATTTTTTTTAGTTTCAACTGTTTTTTGGTCCATAAAAATTGCTATCTTAAGTAGACAAGACTGCTGTTTCTAAAAATAGTTTTAGTTTGTTAATTGGACAGGTTTTGGATGAGCTATGTAGCCTCAATTAACACTATTCATGTTCGGAGATTTCACGTATGATGCCCAACCATACTTCTCGTAGAAATTCTAGGATGTGTCTACAGGAAATGTCGTACAAGATAAAATCAGCCAATTTGGTATTAGATATGAATTTTTTATCAAAGGTCGTTACTTCAAAATACGAAACGAATTAATGGTCAAACTTCTGCTAAACAAATCCTTTTATCTGCTACTAGCTCAGGATCTTAAGTAATTAATTCGTCAAGATCCTCAGCATCATCATTCTCATCATCTGATGGCTCTGGAGTGGTCTGTGGTGATGGACGTGTATCGGGACCTTCATAGTACTTTAGGTAAGTTTCAGAAAGATCCTTTTTCTTTGATAGCATCTTCGGATCACCTGGCTATTTCTTGTATGCAACAAGAAGTTTCAATTCTTTTACATTGTATTCACTCATATCTTTATTTGATGCCAATATCTGTTTCACTTCTTTCTTCTGTGTTGCCAAAAGTTGTTTCAATTCATTTTTTTTACCTTATCTTTTTCTTTCTTTTTTTCAAGATTCTCTTTTACTTTATCCCAGGTATCTTTACCAAGCCGACTTCCACCGCATTTGAAATGATGTCCAGCAGATTTTTGAGATTCTTCTTTGAATGATTCTTTGTAGCTCTTACCTTTGTCCACATCCATTTTGATTCGTTCTCTTGCACCAATTAAGTCAACGTTTTGGATTATATGCTGAAAAAATGTTCCAGTTGTTCCTTCTGACAGGTTAAGATATGAATGATACATCACTTTTCTGTTATTAGGTAAGAAACAAGAGTTATACACTGGAATATTTTCTGTTTCATTTTCTGCTTTTTTTCACTGTATATTACAGTCGCATTCCTCTTCTTGTCATTCTCTGTCATTGTGCCCTTTATTTCCTTATTATCTAACAGAGCACGATTTAAAGGACCCCAGCCATACATTGCTATTGATTTTTTATTTTTTTGGTGCATGCAAATGATCCTCTCCATGCATTGTTCAAAATAATCATTATATCTGTTTTCTCAATTGTTGCTTTCAGTCCGAACTTTTCCTTCTTTCTCACCAATTCTTGTTTTGCTTTATTGAGTGCAATTTTATAGCTGCCATTTTGCTGTTTGGAACTCCCAACCTGCCAATAAGAGGTGCAATATGCGACTCCCAAGCAGACACACCATTCTGTGGCTGGATTATTTATGTATTGTAGGAATGATATTTTGAGCCGGCTGTCGTGTCCATCAAGTAGTAGAAAAGGTTTGATGCTGTTGTTGCTTCTATTTACAAATTTCCTTATATCAAGCTCAACAATTAATTCTACTAAAATTTCAGATGTCATTGAGCCTTTAGGGCTCCAGCAAATGAAATACAGAATGCTCTGCTCCCTAAAAAAACATGATGGTCCACCAGGAATTTTTTCCCCTTTTTCTCTATTGACACAGCAATATTTGTCTGGAGTGCAATCATTTAGTGCATCAGCAAATAAATCAATTCCAGGTTCAATGTTTAATGCTTCAACTACTCCTGCTAAAATAGCCACATACATAACCAGCTCACCAGTAAAGGAGGTAAGACCCATTACGGTAAAATGAAGTTATTTAACTGAACATCTTTTTTTTGGAGTGGCTCCTCGTTCAACAATATACATTTGTCTCCCTGTATGTCCATCACCCTGTGTGGATGGAAGTCCCCAGCGCGATTACATCCCTAAAGAAGTGTCTTCATCCCCGGCATTTGGTACGGCATCTTTATTTTTAACTCTGATCGTTGACGCAACCAAGTGCCGTCACGTGGTAACAGCCGACATTGTCGGTACGTATTTGAACGTACTAATGGAAACCTTCATCCTAATGAGTATTGACGGATCCATGGTCGATTTTCTGGTAGGATCAAATAAATCGAAATACGCCCCTTTTGTAACGAAAGTATTCGGAAAGCGAGCAATCTATCTCCGTTTAAAAAGATCCCTGTACAGTTGTGCCCAAAGTAGCCTCCTGTGGTACAAACTCCTAACTAAAACCCTTGTCAAAAAAATGGGCTCCACTCTCAACCCATATGATGGCTGCGTAGCCAACAAAATCATTGAATGTAAACAAGCAACCATAGTATGGTGCGTGGACGACCTTAAGATTTCGCACGTCAGTAAATCCGTCGTAACCACCCTTGTCCATCAAATTGAGTCCCTTTTCGGAAAAATGACCGGTATGTCGGGAGACTTACATACCTACGTGGGTATGGAAATTGAGTTTAAAGAAGGCGAAGTCCACATTTTTAACAATGATTATCTACTCGAAACCATCGAACTGTTCGGCGAAGAACTAGGAGCGTCCTCAGCAACACCAGTAAAATCCTCTTTGTTCCAAGTGACTCCAGACCACCCCCTTTTAAATGAAAAGAAGAAGACTATTTTTCACAGTTGCGTTGCGAAGCTTCTCTACACTGCAACAAGAGGACGACTCGATATCCTCACTAATATCGCATTCCTAACCACACGCGTGCAATCTCCTTCCATCAATGATTGGGGCAAACTAAAGCGCTGTTTACAAAACATACAAGGACCTCTCGATCTTAAATTGACGTTGGTCGCCGATTCTCTCGTCATGTGCAAAACCTGGGTCGATACCTCATATGCACCACGTTCCGACATGAGGGGCCGCACTGGTGGTTGCCTGTCTTTTGGGAAAGGCATGATTATCTCGCGATCCTCCAAACAGAAACTTAATTCAAAGAGCTCCACTGAAGCCGAGTTAATCGGCGTAATTGATGTGCTGCCCTACAGTCTCTGGAAACCTCTACTTTCTTCAGTCCCAAGGTTACAATCTTAACCAGAACACCATGTTTCAAGACAACCAGAGCGCCATAAAAATGGAAAATAATGGTCGTCGTTTGGCTGGTTATTGTTCCCGCCATACTCACATTCATTTCTTCTGTATCAAGGATCATCAAGACAAAAAATATATAAATGTGTGCCTTATGCAAGGAAAATGGATTAGAGTAAAGTAATACAAAAATTGAAAGGATGATAATTATGAGCTTATTATAAATTGACTATTCTAAATTTATAACTTAATATGCAGGACATATTAAACACATATTGGAAACCACACAGTTTCCACGGCAAGGACAGCTGAAACCTGTGGGCCAGACAAATGACAGCTGATCTCTTATTCCATATGTCCAACAGAGCTGTCATTCACAGATGATAGGCAGCTGTTGGATGCTACTCAATGCATATGGATTAAACTGCAAGCTTTGCTTCAGCAGCTGCTTCCTTGTGAGGAGGAAGACTTTGATGATTTTGTTTTCATTAATTTTAATGCCATCTATAAATTGCTACATGTGTATTCATATCCAACTATAAAATTTGAAGCTAGCTGTTTAATTTAACCATTAAAGTCGCAGCTATAGTTTTAATTTGACGGTCGCATCTAAACGTAGACTAGTGTAGCATGATCATAAATTGTATATTGCACGTGGTATACTGTCCAACTTATCACATGGTAGCAGACTACTTGTTCGCAAAACCCCTACAAGGAAAGTTGTTATCGATTACTGGAATGCTACATGATCACACTTGGGAACTGAAATCTTATTATTTGTATTAAACTATCCTAGCTCATAATTTTTTAAATAATCCAAGTCAGTTTACAAAGTCGAACTTATAGTTCCAGTTACCTTTGCCTGTCGCTGTACATTTGCTGGTGTCAGATCAACAGGACATGCGATGAAAGCAATCCAGACTTTACATCACAGTATAAATACCTCAAATGAATTCAGGAAAACGATACATTTTGATTACCCTGATACGCCTCTTGTCCCTGTTTGTTATGGTGGTATGCTTTTGACTCAAAAATAGGGTTTCTGTCGCAACCTCAACATTTGTGGGATACTCTAGAAGTAGTGTTATCAAGAGGAGATAATATAGAGGAAGCACAGTTTGTGGAAAGGTTGGGGGCTACACTAGCGACAGGACAAAGTGAAAAATCCATGAAACATATTTCAAATGTAATAATGCCCAAAATTCAATATGAAGAATCCCTTATGAACGATTTCATGGGCATGACCTATGTGAGGATGTATGAAACTTTCCCAAAGCGACAGCGCTGTGTCAGTGAATGGTAGCCAAGATACTCTTCATCTTCATCCAAAAATTAAATGTGATAAATATTATCTCTCTTTGATCAGCATAATTATTTTCCAAGATTGTTTGTATGAATTGTTTTACTATAGGTACTACTCAACCATGCTGAAATCTAGAATACTTCTTTTCCAGAAAAAATGAAAGACTTTTTTTGCATTAAATTGCTATTGATGATTATTTTTTAATGACATTGTAATGATTGGGTATCGATTTTCAGTGGATGAAGATAAAGAAGTGCAATTTCACCTATGCTCTGTTGTATAAAAAAGGAGGCATCAGCTCGCCTCGTTTTTTTATATAAAAATGAGAAAAATAAAAAATTCGTATTATGTGGTAGAAAAAGTTTTTCCACGATGCTTTAGGTAATTACGACTACCACATCTAATTCGAAACTTGCTTTGTGCAACGAATTCAATAATCACGCAACGAGACTATGACAGTGTATTTACCACCATCACCAAAGCCATACCCACCTATGATTACAATAATCATAAAGTTTCTATTCATAACTATAATTCTTCTCTTGATGCCAAAGCTGGTGGAATCGAAAGGAAGAAACAAACGAAAAAAAATAGAGCGTAAACTTCGATCAATCCGGGATGCGTGTAGCAATGACTTGGATAAATGCGGACACTTCATCCCCGAAGAAAGCAAGAGTTGTTTGTCACTTTGTATGTCAGAAGAATGTCATAATGTCCATTTTGCAGGGAATCCATTAGAAGATGGAGAAGTTGACTTTGCCAGATGGGTTAGTTTTGAAAAATGTGTCAAAGATGAATTGAGACGATCTAAGAAAAAGTAAAAAGCCTAATGTGAATAGAGGCAATCCTTTCTAAAATGCCGACGACGAGATAAAGACGAAACAGTCTATTTTCTAATGAGATACATTT